>PPYF01371001.1_pt1 | contig 10260 bp, 13 predicted proteins | sample 1559871 | NCBI WGS metagenome assembly PPYF01 (sample SAMN08240021, study PRJNA423297) | Human gut metagenome, whole genome shotgun sequencing project.
GATTAATATTTTGCATGACTGATACGATTTGTGGATATGCTGACATAATTTCGTTTACAACCTGATTTAAGTTAGCACAATTATTTCTTGCCGTTACAAATACTACTTGAACTTGTTCTGTCTTTAGCGTTTGTCTGATTACAACCGTTTTTAAGATTCCAGAATTTCTTCTTTCATCATAAATTGAAATATTCCATTTTTCTAATAGCTTAACTATCTTTCTCATTATTTCCATTGTTAATGGCATTTGAGTTTTAAAAGTTGGTAAATCTACTAAGATATGGCTATTAGGTTTGTATAATCCGGCAATTACCTTATTTCCCTTAACTTTTCTTACTTGAAATTGGGCTTTATTTCGATACTCATAAGGTACTTCCATCCCTAAGGTTGGCCGTAATTCCATATTTTCATAATTGGTTGGTTTGAATTTTTCTAAAGATTGACGAATAACATCTGTCTTAAATTCTAACTGCTTGCTGTATGCTAAATGTTCAAGCTCTATCCCACCAACATCATAATTATCAACAGGTTCTACCCTATCAGGACTTGCTTTTCTAATTTTCTTTATTTTCGCATTTAAATACTTAGGATGAACTTTAGTTACTTCAGCCAAAATTACTTCACCAGGAAGTGCTTGAGGCACAAATGTTATCTTACGCTTAAAATATCCAATTCCTTCACCATTTATTCCTAGTCTTTTAATTGTTAAAGGAAACTTCTGTCCAACTTTTATTTTTATATCATTCTTTACCTTTTGCATGAATAATCTTAACCTCTCGAATTTTTCTCTGATTTATTATAACATAATAGTTTTTGACTATCTAAATGCTTAAGGATATTCAAGAAAAGCCTATATAATAGCATTCTTGGCAATGTTGATTATAAATGTTTTTTAATGATTAAGGATAAAATAGACTGTCAAACAGACTACTAACAGACTGCTAACAACCCGTTTAAATATCGGTAGAATGAGGATAAGAGATTAATGTACAGACTGTTTTTTTATAAGGTGTTTCTAACCGAGGAACGCCTTTTTATTTTGGTCTGAGTTGGATGCGAGTTATAGGATGCGTACGTTAATAAAGTCTAGATTGATTGAGCCAAGTTTTCGGCTCTACTATTTCACTGCGTAATTTTCCGCAGTGAGATTATGTATATTCTGATTGCGTAATTTTCCGCACTCGTATTCACGTTTATAACGAGCTTAATTTTCAGACGGTTCAGACTTTTAAGGGTGTCACAAAAATGTCTCGCCCTTGAGGATCTTATTTTCTCACTGCTTAATTTTCAGCCATGAGAATATACAAAACACTGAGCCGAATTTTCAGCCTAGTAAATTTTTTATATATTATTTAAAAAGATGTTTGATACCTTTAACATATAATCGTTCAATTTGACGCTCTGAATAACATAAATCATTAGCAATTTCATTCAAGCTATGACTTTCAAGAAAATATAGGTCTAAAATTTCAGCCTCTAATTGATTATCTAGATCCAGTAACTTATCTTGTATCTCGTTGCTTATCTTGATTGCATCGCCTGTAAGTTCTCTAATTTTTCCCTCAACATATTCTTTCTGAGCAATAATATCATCTAATGTTTGTGTTACCGTGCTAGAGGGTTGCGATGAATAAGATACGCCCTTTAGGTTATAGCGTTCATTAAGCCTCTCTAGTTTATCCTTTAATCTCTCTATCTTTGTATGCATTTTACGATATTGCATTAAGTAAGCCTTGTTATGCTTAAATTCGTTGTCTGTATTCATTTGCTAAACCTCACTTTAAAAGTTGTTTTAACTGAGCGGAAAATTCCGTCCAGTAAGGCATCGCCTGTATTGAAAATAATGAAATTATGCTCCTCTAATAGAGCTTGAAATTCAGCTCTACTAATTATTGACTATTTGTCAATGAACCCTTGATATAAATTTAACCGAGCCAATTTCGGACGGGTTAAGAATTAAATATTTTCCTCTAAAATTATAAGTGTTTTTTTACTGAAAAACGAATTTAATGTATAAGTACCTCATCACCGTTGAACGCTAATTATTTCAAGTATTTATTGAGGTTAGGGGGCTACATGTTTAAATCAACTCAATCGAATTACAATAATTTTATTTTGCGATGTATGGATTAATATAACTTAAGGCATAGAATGCGTTTATTTCTCTATTTTTGAATGAAAATAGTGGAAATATTAACATGAAATATTTTTGAGTGTAATTATACTGGATAAGGTTTAAATGTCTTGAAACGTGTTTATTTAGCTCTTGTAATGTTAGTTCTAAGCGTCTGTAATTCTAGTAAGCTATGTAATTGTGTTAGTGATTTAAATAAAGGCGTATCTATAAACTGCTTAAAAGATGTCCTCAATTTTGGGAAGATCTAGTTGTATTAGTGGATTAAATAACGGCGTGTAAGCAATAAAAAAACATGCTACCAAGTGGCAACATGTAAATAATTAGCAATCATGGTATAATATAACTACCATGTTACTAAGGATCTTAGAATTAAGGTTCTTAGTTATTATCATTTTTTCGTATTTGCTACCGTGGTTCATCGCTACGGTAGTTTTTTTATATCCAGTTAGTTCTCACGGTCGAATTTTCGACAATGAATTAATTTTCTGAGTTAGCAACTTAAAAGGGTAGATGCATCTTGACTACTCTTTATATTCTAGTAAGTCTATATCAGCTAGTAACTTTAAACGTTGAGCAAACTCATAACAAGCATTATTAAATATACGATAAGTTGATTTATGACTGTAGCCAATAATTGACTCAACCTCAATCATCATTTTATTATCTATCAATCTGTATCTTAAAACTTTAGCTTTTAGTGGATCTAGGCTATTAATGCATTGATTAATGTTGTTAAGATAGCCTTGTGCCTTTATTCGTTTTAACTGCGTACTTTCAATATTGTTAATAGGCGATGAGGTAACCTTTAACTTATCGTATCTAATTCCTTGTAATTGATCCTCACTAGCAAGCATCAGCAACTTATCATATTTGACTTTAAAAAAGTATTTTACATTATCAATCGTCTTTTTAATGTCTATCTCTTTTTCATCGCCAAGTAACTCACTTAATTCATTCACTTAATATCATCGCCTTTTCAATCATATCTTGTCTTTGTTGTTCAAGTTTCTCTATTCCTTTTTTTATTGCCTCATTATCTGGATGCTCTGATAAAAATAATTTGCCTCCATATATTTGTTCATCAATTTTATTTAGTTCATCTCTAATTTGTTCAAGTTTCTTAAGCTCTGCTTTTATTACCTCATTATCTGGAAAGTTCTCTAAAAATAATTTGCCTTGATGTATTTGTTCATCAATAGGGTCTCTTTCTTTTTCTTTTAGCGGAACTTTTCTTTTTCTTTTCTCTTGTGGTTCAGAGGGTAAAAATTCTTTTGCATCTTGTAAATACCTTTCAAAATTATTAGGTGAAAGTAATGTACTAAATCTAAGATACATATTCATCTTCTCGCTATTTTTCCATTCATTTACTTTATATTCAATTACATTAACTATATCATCTTTGGTATAACCATCATTCAATAAATCTTTAATATATTGTCTATTAATTTCTGTATTTTTTAAGTCCTTATCAGCTAATTTATTAAACCATTCAATAAACTCATTATAATCAAATTCATTTGAGTTATAAGTATCTGTGTTATTCTCTGTGTAATCTCTGGTATTGGTTTTATCATTTTGACTAACTCCATTTACCCAAAATGACATAATCGTTTGGTCATTTTGACTAAACGCTTTTTCAATTTTTTTGAATTCATCATAATCAATCCTATACCATTTTGTTTTATCGAATTTCCTTTTGTTATAGTTACCTGTAATTAATAAGCCTTGATCCTCTAGTGATTTTAATTTCCTTGTTATTGTGCTAGTTGAGATCCACGGAAAGTGTCTTTTCCAATCTGCCACGCTATTGTATACCCACTTATGACCATCACGAATATTATTTGAATGATCTAACCAATAGTCTATCTGTTGTAAGATAATTGCCTTATCTGCATCGCCTAATAATACTGCTAACTTAGGTGATATTACCATCACCGGTTCTTCATTCGTTATTAATTTACTCATGCTTTCATCTCTTTCTAATTAGGTTACTGAGACTATATGCGATGCGTTCTTTTAGTGTTGGTTTTATAATATTGTTGTTTTCCTGTAGCAAGGTTTTATAGTGATTGAGGTATTGCATTTGTTTGTTCTTACTTGATAAATCAGCATCGCTTATTTTTCCAATGTCTTTTATTATCTTGTTGGTTTCATACCACGATGAAATTAAACCGTGTTTTATATGCTTGTATAATGCGATGTAGATTTTCTCTTTGGCATCATACTGTTTCTTTAACTGGTTAATGTAGGGTATACTTGCATCAGCTAGTTCAATTCTTTGTATCGTGTTTCTTAGTTCCGTTAGTTCTTTGCTTAGCTTTATGAAAGAGTAATAATCATCGCTTGCATTATTGAACTCATCTAGATAATTTCTAATCTCGTTTAATATATATGTTGTATCTTTTTTACTCATGTTTTTCGCCTCTATTCTCTAAAATAAAAGAGTGTATTTCCAATTAGGTATAATTACACTCAGTTAATAGGTTATGTTGTTTTTTTGAATGAATTCAGTACGATTTTGAGCAAATAAAGCATTTTAAGCCTTGTTGTTTTGTCTAAATGTTTTCAATCTCTCGCTTGCTTGCTTTCTTTGCTCCTCGGTCATCGTTCTTTTCTTATTGATTGAAACATTACCGCCTTTAATGCATCCGTCTAGCATGGATAACACGCCCTTAGCATCGTAACCTTTTCTATACTGCTTACTTTCATCAAGGTATTTCTCGTATTTTTTAATGTGTTTAGGTACGTCTGTATAGATGTGCCACTGGTCTAATAGTTCATCATAAATTAATATAGTTTCTCTCTCGTCTTTAGTTGGTACATTCCAATTTTGTATATCATCGTTCATTTTGTACCTCCTGTATGGTATAATAAAAAAGCACAAATAAATCGAATGCTTTTATTTGTTTGTGATCGTTTAAGATATTTATTTTCTCGAGCTTATTCAGCCACTAACTGAATAGGCTTTTTCTTTTGCTCTCAATCAAAAAAATCACCATTTTTAATTGCTCTTACAATTTCATTAAGAATGTATCCAGTACTAACAGACAAGGCAATTAATATAATGTATTGAGCGATGTTAAGTGTGTAAGTAATCATTGTTGTTGTACCTCTTTCCATTCATTAAAGTTGGTTGTTAGTTTCCTAATAAGTTTCAATTCTTCTCGTGCTTGAGATCTTATCGGTGCTATTGTTTCCAGTAGGGCATCTTGAGTATTGATGAGATAATAACCGTTTTTCTTTGTTCCTCTCACCGCTCCAATAGGTACGCCGTACATAAATCTTAAAGTGTTGATAGCATCTCTTAATTGTCTTTCATTCAATCCAGTTAGTAGTATTAATTGTTTTGTTTTCACTGGATTATCTAAACTAGAGTTACAGACAACGTTAAAAATATCGCTTAATGTCTTGCTTGTTGGTATTCCGTTAATTGTCTCGGTCATTTTTATCACCTCGTATAACTTTCGTACTAAATTGGTCTAACTCGTTTGAGAGTTGCTTTATATAATCATTTAAAAAGTAGAGGCGGTCTAATTCATCGCTCTTGCTAATGTCTGACTTATTCAAGTTAAAAAGTATTAGCTCGCTTATGTCTTTTAGTTGGATTGAATAAGTTGCTAATTCATTAGATACGTCATACATGTCTATCTTTTTCATTGTTAAAATCCTCCCGGCATATTTTGTTTTTCTTTTGATTTCATAAAGTCAATATAACTTTGCTTTCCATATCTTGCCGTGCCTAGTGCATAAGATACTGGTAAGCCTTGAGCCTTTAGCTCGTTTACTGTTGCTACGCTCTCGCCTATCCATTTGGCAAAGTCTTTTTGCTTTAAATAAGGGGCTTGCTCTTTTTCGATGCGTTCATCAATCAATTCATTTACTAAGTCTGAGCTTAGTCTATCTAGCAATGAGGGTACTAATTCCTTAAATTGATCATCGGTTAAATAAACCTTAATTACCGGCGATGCTTGTTGTGTTTGTTGTTTATCTCTTACATATTCCATTGTGAAAACTCCTCTCTAATAGTTCTTGTATTCTTAAGTAAAAGATGCGTCCAATTTTGGACAAGTCTTTTTGTTTTTGATTGTTTTAATTTCATCTATTGATGTTTAAGCGGGTTGTTGTTTAGCTTAATTGTTTATATTGCCTGTACTACTTGGATTTTTCCACCAGTTAGCAAGGCTTTTATAAGTGAATAATCAAAATCAGCATTAATAAATGCGATGACTTTATTTTCTAGTTCCTTGTATTTCTCTTGTTCTTGTGATGTCAGTAAATCAAGGGCGGTCTTTGCATCGCCTCTTTGTTTCTTTAATTCTTGAATATTCATTCCAGTAGCAACCTTAATTAATAGCTTGTTGATGTTGCTATAAGCGTATTTACTGGCATGTTTCCAGTTCTTAACGCTATCCATTAGAGTCTTTTTAACTGGCTTTTCTATCGCTCTGTTAATGTTTCTCTTGGTTAGCTCGTCTCTCATCTCATAGAATTGTTTGACTAAGGCAACCTTAAATAATTCAACTTGTGGCGTATTGTCCAAGAATGTAATTAAAAGAGTCGCTTGTTGTTCGTTAAGGTGATAGATCTTTCTAGGTCTACCACGTCCATTTAATTTAGCCATTTCAAATGTCAAAATTCCAAAACGTTCTAAATGTTCTTTCTTGTATCTGATTAACTGATTGACTGCCTTTAAAGAATTTCCTGTATTGGATGCAATCACGTCTGGCGTTGTGTATGGTTGTGCCTTTAGCGTGCTATCACTGTAAAAAACTAAATTAAGCATGTCTAAGCCTCCTTACTCTTTTAAAAGTTCATCAATGGTTACGCCTAAAAGATCAGAAACTCTTTTTAATTTGCGTACAGGAGCATTGTTATTATTCCTCCATGCTCTAATCGTTCCATTACTGAAACCACAAATTCGCTCTATTTTTCTTATTGAGTAACCTTTTTTATTTGCAAGTTTTGAAATACGTTCATAAAGCATTGTATAGTTCCTTTCTGTATCTTTTTTATCTACATTATTGATTTTTGTAGCTTTTTATTCTACAATCAAGGCATAGAAAAAATAATTAACACATAAATGTATTAATCATGGTTTTTAATTTTTTGTAGATGTGTTAACTACATACTTAAATATATAGCCTATTTTTCTACATGTCAATAATGTGTAGTTTATTTTTCTTAATATTTTTTGAAAGAGTGAAAAGAATGTCTATATACCAACGAATTAAAGACTTAGCTAATGAAAAAAACATTTCTATTCGTGAATTAGAAAAGCAACTAGACTTTAGTAATGGAGCGGTTAATAAGTGGAGAAAAAAAGCACCGAGTGATAAATTGGAAAAAGTAGCTAATTATTTTGATGTAACTACTGATTATTTACTTGGTAGAACAGGTATAAAAGAAAAAAGACCTAGTAGGGTTAGAAATTTAAAAGAAATAGTTCCAGTAGAAGAGTACGAAGATGAACACGCATATTACAATGAGCGTGCTATCTTAATTCATACATTTGATACATTATTAAACTTATTAATATTAAATGGTTTTGATCTCGGATGTATTTCTGACAACTTTGATGAGAATTATGATTATTATCAAAACTTTATAATCAATTATGCGGGGATTTCAAAAGAAAAATTTGCACGTACATTCATAGATTTAATTAATGAAACTGTTATAGTAATTAATAAAAATAAGGATGATAGTGATGAAATCTTAAAAGACATAATTAATTTTACAAAATTTATGAATTCAAAATATCACAAGTATACTCCTATGGATGCTTCTGATTTTGACATTTGATTTTCGTACATTTTTGTACGAAACTAGGTTTATCCGTTTTTTCGGAAAAACTAAGTTTATCGGATTTTTCAGATAAACCTGTAAGATCAATGATTTACTCAAGCTATTTTTTGATCTAGTGCTTTTAGCGTCTTACTCATTTTTGAGAAACACGGTAAGTATTAAGATGTTAAAAACTTTACGCCCTGTACATTTTTGTTCATAGCGGTAGTAGCAACATTCTTATTTTTGAGAAAGTTCAAACTTTACGCCCTGTAGCTCTTAGTCAAAAAAGATTAATAGCTCTCTAGCGTGATAGACAAAAATGTCCAACACGGGAAATATAAGTTTTTTCAAGGTTATTCCAGTAGATGCATCGCTTGCATTTAGTTTTTCACTTTTTTGAGAAAAACCTTATTTAATAGGCTTTTGGACAAAAATGTCTAAAAGGTAGTAGCGACTTTCTCAAAAGGCATAAAATTCAGACTTTAAAAAGTATTTTAGGACTGCTCAAAATTGAGCTAAAGTCCTCAAGCATCTTATTCTAGATAATACATATATTCATCTATTGATATTTAAGCGGGTTGTTAGACTAAATACGAGGATGATTGAACATGGTAAAAATACAAAAATATCTAGATAAAGATGAAAATACACGTTATAAGTTCCGTTATTATGCGGGCGTTGATGAATTGACTGGAAAGCAACGCTATATAAGGCGTCAAGGTTTTACCAGTGAAGAGGATGCAAAGAATGAGTTATTAAAGATTAAGTACTTAGTTAGTACTAACCAATATTTTAAAGATGTTAAGAGTGGAAAATTTGGCGATGTCTTAGATGAATGGTTAACATTACACAAAACAAGGGTTAAGGCGTCAACTTATCATATTATTGAAACTAGAGTAACTAAATACGTACGTCCATATTTTAACGATATGTATGTAGACAAGATAACAGTGAGACATTGCCAAGATTTTGTTAGTAAAGCTTTTGTTACTACACCTAAAGGATATGTATATTTAATTAGCATTGTTAAAAATACCCTTGATTATGCGTTAAGGCTTGGCATGATTGAAAGCAATCCGATGCTATACGTGATTAAACCTAAGAAACAAGCAACAATATCAGACAAGCACGACAATTTTTATAATAAAGATGAATTAAAAAAGTTCCTTGAGGTTGCTAAGTATTACAACCAAGAAAAATATACTATATTCCGCTTACTTGCCTATTCTGGTATCCGTATCGGCGAGTGTTTGGCTCTAACGTGGCATGACTTGGATTACAAGAATAATACCATCACTATTAATAAAACTCTTGCAAGGACTGATAAAGGCATAACCATTCAAACGCCAAAGACTAAGGCAAGTAATAGAGTTATAAGTCTTGATGTTGAAACAATTCAAATATTAAAATCTTGGCAACTTGAGCAAAGAAAACAATTATTAAAGATAGGGATTAACTCAATGAATAAGCATCAGTTAATTTTTAACAGTAATAAGAATAGCTTTATATTTAGCTCTGTAATAACATACGACATTAAGCAAATAGCAAAAAAAGCCGGTATTCATCCAATCACGTCTCATGGTTTTAGACATACTCATGCTACGCTACTTTTTGCGTCTGGTATGGATATTAAGCAAGTACAAGCTAGACTAGGTCATAGTAAAGTACAAACGACCCTTGATGTTTATACTCATACGATGAAAGACAAACAAAACAAGATAGGTGATGAATTTGCGAGATATGTTGACCTTTAGACTAGGTACAGACTATAAAGCAGACTGCCAAAGATTGAGCAAGCTCAAAATACCGCTATATCAAGGCTTAAAATATAATTAATGTTTTTATAACATGATAACAGTAAATATTAGTTGATTTAGGAAGGTTGATTGTGTGGTTAAGAAAATAACGATGATTCAAACTCAAAAGAAAGCTGGCCGTTTCAATATTTATATTAATGATAAGTATGCATTTCCAGTTAGTGAAAGTGTCCTAATTAAGTATCGTTTACATAAAGGACAAGAACTTGACGAAAATTTAATAGAAGAAATTAAATTAGCTGATGACATTTCTAAGGGCTATAATGCTGCTTTAAATTATCTATCCTATCAACTCCGTACTAGAAAAGAAGTCGAAGATAAATTACGCTCTCTTGATATTCATGAAGATTATATTCCTGAAATTATCAACAAGCTTATTGATCTGGATTTAATTAATGATAAAAATTACGCTGAAAGTTATGTTAGAACTATGATGAATACTTCTGACAAGGGACCTAAAGTTATTAAACTTAATCTCTTAAAAAAAGGAGTTGATGATAATATAGCTGAAGATGCTTT
>PPYF01411814.1_pt1 | contig 10260 bp, 10 predicted proteins | sample 1559871 | NCBI WGS metagenome assembly PPYF01 (sample SAMN08240021, study PRJNA423297) | Human gut metagenome, whole genome shotgun sequencing project.
AGTAAGAGCCTGTCAAAAGTACAAAAATACCTACCGCAATCAGCAAAATCTTACCGACATGATAACGGCGCCAATATCTTCTAACCAAACCATTTTTAGAAAGACCTATCTTGCTCAAAATGTTGCTGAATTTACTAGCCTCTTCTTGTGCATGACGACGGTGATAATGGTTGTCAGAGGCTTGGCTAGCTTGATTATCAAGATTTTGAGGCATCCCATTTTCAACCTCTTTGGAGTCTTGACGATCAATATTTTTATTTGGAAAAAATTTCTTTTTTAACAGTTCTAATATACTCATGACCTTATTATATCAATTTTAAAGAAAATGATATAATAAAATCATGACTTTTACTGTAAAAATTATAAACCCATATCCTATAGGGACTGTCAAGGAACTATTAGAAGAGCATTTTTTAATCCCAAGAAAGATTAGGCACTTTCTAAGAATAAAAAAGAATGTCACAGTTAATAGTCAAGCCGTCAATTGGCAAAGTCTTGTCAGGCGGGGAGATATTATCCAGCTGAACTTTGATAACACAGACTATCCTATCAAGAAAATTCCTATGGGAAACAAGGCTTTAATAGACTGTCTCTACCAAGATGAACATCTTATTATTGTCAATAAAATAGAAGGCATGAAAACACATGCTAATGACCCCAATGAAATCGCACTTCTCAATCATGTTTCTGCTTATGTCGGACAGACCTGCTATGTTGTTCATCGACTTGATATGAAAACCAGCGGTACTGTCATGTTTGCTAAGAATCCATTTATCCTGCCGATCCTTAATCGTCTTTTAGAAAATAAGTCTATCAAACGCGAATACTGGGCTTTAGCACAAGGTCAATTTTCTGAACGTGCAATTATTTATAGGGAGCCAATTGGACGCGATCGTCATGATCGACGTAAACGAGTTGTGGATCATAAGCATGGCCAGACAGCTATCACTCAGGTTTCACTCTTAAAGCATTTTCCCAATAATACCAGCCTGATCAAATGCCAACTTCAAACAGGACGAACCCACCAAATCCGTGTCCATCTAGCCTATCATGATCATGCCATTGTTGGCGATCCCCTATACAGTCAGCAAACAGCTGGTAGACTCATGCTGCATGCTCACCAGTTAACCTTTACTCATCCTCTTACACTTGAAAAAATTAAGGTTGAAGCTCCATCTGCAACATTTGAAAAAGGACTTCCTAAATAGGAAATCCTTTTTTTCTGACTTATTTCTTAGTTAAGCTAATGCCTGTTTTAGGACTGCCACTGGTATCGCCTGATTCCCAATAGACAGTCGTTATACTGGAGCCATTAATCTTAACACCATAAGTGTATTGATCATTAGCACCGATGTCATCTAAAACGGTAAGAGCAGCACGATCCCCCGATTGATAGTAATAGCGATAAGTACCATCTGAAGTCTTTTCTGTTTTTTCAACTTTTGCTGTCTTAGTCGTATCTTCCTTTTTATCATCCTTGTAATCCGTTTTTTTGATTACTGTACCATCTTCTGAGAAGGTCATGGTAATGGTCTTATCATCCTGCTTCGTTTCCCAAGTTCCTATTAATTCTTCTGGTAATGGCATCGGACTTTTCACCTGATTGTCTTCACTGACAACTGTCGGACCACTAATAGATTTACGAATGGTATAACCAGTCTCTGTTTTTTTAACTTGAACCTGTCCCATAATATTTTGTAACAAATGACCTGACGTTTTCTTTTCTTGATCAGTTGCTTCATCGTAGTAATAATCATAAGTGAGAGCATAAGATAAAGTATAAGTTTTCATACCTGTTTGATGTAAGTCATTGAGACTGACCGAAGTAATGGTAAAGCTAGATGGCTTACGACTATCTACCATCATTTTTTGCTTGATACTCTCTTTTAAAGCCTTGTAAACATCATTATTAGAACCATTTTCAAAAACCGTGTTTAAATCTGTTGGGTCTTGTTGATTACTAGCATGAACAGAAAATTTTTCAAAAGCAGTATTTAATAGTTGCTGAGCTGTATCCTGATTCAACTGATTAGGAACATCAAGCTGAACTGTGCTGCCGTCTGCAATATCCTTTAGAGATTGCTTGTTAGACTTGATTGTCCCATCTGAAAAATTTTTCTTAACATAAACCGATTTGCTTCCCATAATAGGATAATTATCAACATTATATTGTCCATTTGAGAGGGAAGAAATTTTCTTTTTACCAAAATAAAGATTGCCATCAGATAGATTGCTCTTAACTGTAAAGTTTTTGAAGGCTAAGTTCATATTAACCGTCTGATGTTTACCATCATAATTTTTATTAAATTCCACCTCTTTACCATTATGGATACCATCAAGAGTAAAGGTATAATTATCTATAGGTAGGTGCGCAACCGTAACATGATAATTATCTGAATCACTAGTAGCAATTTTTTTACCATTTAAAAGAACATCTAAGCCTGGAATATTCGTCTTTAATGTTAATTTCAATGGTTTCATGGCAAGACGATAATCAGGAAAAAAGAAAAATTTATGGCCAATACTTTTGAGATAGAGTTTATCCGAAGCTTTTGCTGATAATAGTTTCTGTCGGAGACTGCGTTTTTTTAAACTTGTCTTCAGACGTGAAAACTTTGTATATTGAGCCTCATCGTTGGTTATCAATTCATTCGTATCATCCCAAACCATATACTCTTTAATATTTTCAAAAGTATGACCAGAAGCACTTCTAGCCTTTAAATAACGATCAAGGGTAGCTGCTTTTGAATAATGAATACTTCCCCATAATCCAAAAAGAACAAAGAAGATCCCTATAATAATTAAAGTCGTACGTATAGGTTTTCTCTTAAGAAGATCTTGCAGCTGCTGCTTTAATTTCCCCACAAGAGTAGCCACTGTTTCTTGTGCTTTTTTAAAGTATTTCTGCCACTTTTCTTTTAATCTATCCATCTTGAACTCCTTGAATCAATTAAAATTTTATAATAGACTTTAGAAAATCTATTCTTATCTGATTAACTTCTTTTTTTGTCAGTCAGATCTCAGTATTTGGTGCGCAAGTAACTTTCTCAAAGAGTTCCTATGCTTATATTTTCGATCCTTAGGATATCGAAAGTTCCCTCAATATTGTCTCTGACCTCAATAACTTTTTACCACGGCGTGAGCTATTCTTTTACTAAGACGGCGCTTATCTCATATAATAAAAATAGTTTTTTGTGATACAGGTTCTAAATTTAACTCCCTCTGTATATCACTTCTTTTGTTGATAGGTCAAAATTAATGTATTTTTGCATTATACTTTTTTTCTTTTTTTAAATGATAACAAAATAATAACAAAACTATCAAAATCAACTGTTTTTAAACAATTAACACGCTTAAAAATTTGAAACAGCACCTTTTACTGTAACAAGGTTAACTACAAGATAAAATATCCATAAAAACTATAGCAATAACAAACAGCAAGAACTCACTTTTAACTATATGCTATCACTATTTTAGACAACATAAAGAGAACCTAGCCTTTAACCAGATTCTCTTAAAAATATTAATGACCAGCATTAAGCCGTTTCACGGACTTGCCACGATAAGAAGCTAAATTACATCATACCACCCATCATGCTTGGATCCATAGCGGGAGCTGCTGCTGGTGCTTCTGGAGCTGGATGATCCGCCACAACGGCTTCTGTTGTTAAAATGAGACTAGCTACAGATGCTGCATTTTGAAGGGCTGAACGAGTTACCTTGACAGGATCAATAATACCAGCATCAATCATGTCAACCCATTCCCCGTTAGCAGCATTGAAACCTGTACCTGCTGAACTGTTCTTCAATTTATCAATAATGACAGAGCCTTCATAACCAGCATTTTTAGCAATTTGACGGACAGGCTCTTCAAGAGCACGCAGAACAAGATTGCGACCTGTTGCAGCATCATCTGTTAAATCAAGTGCTGCTACTTTTTCAATAACATTGATAAGTGCCGTTCCACCACCTGCAACAATTCCTTCTTCTACAGCTGCTCGAGTAGCATTAAGCGCATCTTCAATGCGAAGTTTCATTTCTTTCAATTCTGTTTCTGTTGCTGCGCCAACTTTGATGACGGCAACACCTCCAGATAATTTAGCCAAACGTTCTTGTAATTTTTCACGATCAAAGTCTGAAGTTGCTGTTTCAATTTGAGACTTAATGAGATTGACACGATTAGCAACAGCTTCCTTACCGCCAGAACCTTCAACAATAACAGTTGAATCTTTATCAACAGTCACACGAGCTGCTTGACCCAACGCATCAATAGTCGTATCTTTCAATTCTAGACCAAGATCTTCAGTAATAACAGTACCCCCTGTTAAAACAGCAATATCTTCAAGCATAGCCTTGCGACGATCACCAAAACCAGGAGCTTTGACTGCGACAACATTGAAAGTACCACGAATCTTATTCAAAACAAGCGTTGGGAGAGCTTCACCATCTACATCATCCGCAATAATTAAAAGAGGACGGTTTGTCTTAAGAACTTCTTCTAGAAGCGGAAGAACATCTTGAATATTTTAAATTTTCTTATCTGTAATTAACAAATAAGGATTTTCAAGATCTGCCACCATTTTTTCATTGTCAGTTACCATATATTGGGAAAGGTAGCCGCGATCAAATTGCATTCCTTCAACAACATCAAGCTCTGTTTCCATACCACGAGATTCTTCAATAGTGATAACACCATCGTTACCAACTTTTTCCATAGCTTCAGAAACGTATTCCCCAACTTTTTCAGAACGTGATGAAACGGCTGCAACCTGTGCAATAGCTTCTTTGCCAGAAACAGGCTGTGCAATAGCTTTCAACTCATCAACTGCTGTTGCAACTGCTGTTTCGATTCCTCGACGAATACCGATTGGGTTAGCTCCAGCAGTCACATTTTTCAAACCTTCACGAACAATAGCCTGAGTTAACACAGTCGCTGTCGTTGTCCCATCACCGGCAATATCATTAGTTTTAGAAGCAACTTCTGAAACTAGTTTAGCTCCCATATTTTCAAAGTGATCTTCTAATTCAATTTCTTTAGCGATGGTCACACCATCATTAGTAATGAGCGGTGAACCAAACGACTTTTCAAGAACAACATTGCGTCCTTTAGGGCCCAAGGTTACCTTAACTGTATCTGCTAAAATATCAACACCACGCACCATACTGCTTCTTGCATCTGCTGAAAATTTAATATCTTTTGCCATAATTAATCCTCTTATTTCTAAATAATATGAAACACTTTCATTCGTACTGCCGCTACAATACTAAAAGTGTATAAACAATCTCAAATGACTATAAAGTTAAACTGCTATTTATTAATCGTTTACAACTGCTAAAACATCTGCTTCACGAATGATAAGGTAATCTTTACCATCATCTTTAACAGGCGTTCCTACATGATTTTCAATTAAAATAGTATCGCCTTGTGCTAAACTGGACGCAACCAATTCCCCAGTTAAAGTACGAACACCTTCACCAACAGCTACTACTTGAGCTTTTTTAGTCTTTTCTTGACTAGCACCAGCAAGGACAAAACCACCAACTGTTTGTTCCTTTTCTTCTTTCAACTGTACGACCACTCGGTCTCCTAAGGGTTTTAACATAATATACCTCCATAGATTTTTAGCACTCCAATATACTGAGTGCTAATTACATATATTATTGTACCACTTGGTCAAAAATAGTCAAGAAAAAAACCTTACCTTTCGGTAAAGTTTTTTCAGATTATTTAGAATTGGCAAGTCGCAGTTTTTCTTCAAAATCATCAACGACTTTTTGAACATTGAGGCGACCCTTGTAAATACCATAACCAAAGACTAACATAGCTAAGAATCCTAAGGCCGTCAAAACAATTCCAATAGTAAACCCAACGAGATTAGCTGAGAATAAGTAAATCAAAACGACACCGATACTAGCAATGATAAACATTAAAGTAAACCAACGTCCTAGGTTTTCAATCATATGTTTTTGATAAGTGATTTCATTTTCATATCCTTTGATGAATTCTTTTTCTGTTAGCATAATCTCTCCAATCATTTCTAATCTTAGTATTTCAAGCCTGGATCAAAGAATCCTGTAATAACACCAACAAAAGCAATAACAACTAAAAGAAGCATAACTTTAATTGGAGACATATTTTTCTTAGCCATTAACCACCAACAAAAGACGGTAAATAGAGCGGTTAAAAGTCCTGGATAAACACCATCAAGTTGTTTTTGTAAAACCAAGAAAGCCTTCCCAGAAGAATTTTTAAGTTCCAGAGCAGTTTTGATAGGCACCCAAGTAGCTGCAACAGCCCCAACAACCATACCACCGACAATAGCAACGGCTTTACGAATGGCTTGTCCTTGTGTTCCAACTAAGACTTCAACTGCTTTATCACCAAGTTCATAACCTTTGAAATAGGCAAATCTCATACCAAAGTAGGCCAATAAGTTCCAAACAATGATATAGAAGATGGCACCAATTGGTGAGCCATCAGTAGAAAGTCCAAGAGCAATTCCCAAAATAATTGGAATTAAAGTACCAACTACAAGTGAATCACCAATACCTGCAATTGGTCCCATAAGACCTGCACGCAAGCCATTAATTGTTTCATCATCTACACCATCAGCACCATTAGAACGCGCTTCTTCAAGACCTGCTGTAATACCAACTACCAGTGAACCTAACTGTGGTTCTGTATTAAAGAAAGCTGTATAAGTTTGCATAGAACGTGCTTGATCATCTTTATTATCATAAAGTTCTTCTACAATTGGTAACATGGAAGTCAAATAACCAAATGTTTGCATATGTTCTTGTGAAAAACATGTCAAATTACCATAATACCAATGATGGAAAGATTTAGTTAAAGTTTTCTTTGAAATTTTCTTTTGAGCCATTTTAAATATCCTCCTCATCATCGTCATCGAAATCTGAAGCTTCAGCCGAAGCCGTTGCTCTCATATTCTTTATTGTTTCAAGTTCATAGAACAGTACTGCAAAAATTAAAGAAATGACTGCACATGATACTAAGTTTAAACCAAGTGAAGCTGCCAAAGTGAAACCAACAAAGAATGGAATAAAGTCAACTGCTTTTTCAACAATTTGTTTTAATAAAATAGCAATCCCTACACATGGAAGAAGTGAACCCACCGTAAAGAGAGTCTTCATTGGAATACCATCCATTGGAAGGGCATTCTTAAGAGCAGTAACGGCATCTGCACCTAATTTACACATAATCAATGTAGGAATGAATGAAAAGACGATATGCGAGATCCATGGAAGTCCCCAGTCTACAACATAGAGTCTCTTGAATTCTCTTTTTTCAACAGCTTGCCATCCAATGTGTTGCCAAACAAGGTTCATTGTTGCAGTACCATAGAAAAGCACTGTACCAATAGTACCTACAAGGGTTCCCATTGATTTAGCAAGGTTGGCTGCATCTGATGAAGTTGCTGATAAACCTTGAGAATGAATCGCAACCATTGCTAATGGAATACCGATATAAGATACTGCACGCACATCAGCAGAAACAGTACCACCGGGTGTTACAAGAGCGATGTAAACAAGTTGCATAGCAACACCGCAAACAATACCTGTCTTAATGTCTCCTAGGATAAGTCCACAAACCAAGCCGCCGACTAAAGGGCGTCCCAAAGTATAGTTACCAATTGTTGTACCGCCAAGACCAGGCATTGAAGACAAACAGGCAAACAATCCTAGCAAGGCTGCTTGAAACCAAGAAATTGTCATAATAATTCTCCTTTATTTAAGATACAAAGAGCGTTCACGAGCAAAGGCAAAATAGGAGTTTTGACGAAGAGTCACAGGACTCTAGAAGAAACTACCTTTTTGACACAGCTCGTAGCTCGTGTTCAATTTATTAAGATACAAAGGTGTAAAGCGACACACCGCAAAATAGGAAAGCTGACGAAGGTGCGACAGCATCTAGGCAGTCTTTATCTTTTTGCACAGTGTCATAGCTCATGTTCTTTTTTACTTTTTGATATTTTTTTAAAGCAGTACGGACATGAGTGACCCTGTTTGGAATATCATTGCGAAAAGCCTTCGCTCAAGCTCACTTCGTTCGCCATCCTACTTAATGATAGAGTACTTCAACACTTAATAACCAAATTTACCTTTGAAATCTGACCAATAACCAATTGAAACATCAGGAAGAAGTTGGAATTTAACTTTATAGCCAGCCTTTTCAATTGCTTCAATAGCATCCGCTTCTTCTTGAGTTATAGATTGATTATTACCAAGCTTAACAGCTCCGGGGCGGTCGTTGGCAGGACCAACAATAATTTCCTTAACTTCACCCGGAACAAAACCTTGGTCAACCAAAATTTCTTTCATATCAATCGGATTTTTAGTAATTAAAAAGTAACGACTATCTGAATCCGATACCTTTTGTGATTTAGCAGCAAAGGCTTCTTTAGACCAAACAAAAGTCTTTTTATCTGAAGCACCTTTGTAAGCCTGAATTAAAACTTTATTTTTTGCTGCAGCATCATTAACAGCGATTAAACCATCGCATGGGTATTCTTTCGCCCAACGTGTTACAGTTTGTCCATGAATCATACGATCATCAATTCTTACAAATGATACAGTCATTTTCTTCTCCTTTTTTATTAAATATCATCATCATCTTCTTCATCAGAAGTTATCCTAAATTCTTGTAAGGCACTTTTAGCTTCACCCAAAACAGTGGTTACAAAATCCTGACCTTCAAGCATATCTTTCATAACAACAGCATTGACTGCCATTGGTAAGTTCATCCCCCCTAAGACAATGGCGTCATCTAACTTACCCAAATCCGCCAAAACATTGCAAGCTGTTGTCAAAGGGCTTCCCCCGACAATATCAGCTAAAACAACAACTGAATCCTCATCCTTTAGATTAGAAAGAGCTTGTCTAAAAGTTTCCGCAAAATCATCTACTGATTTACCATTTTCCAATCCGACAGCTATAACTTGACTTACTTTATCCTCAGCAAACATAGCTAAAGAAGTCTTCAAGCCCTGCGCAAAACCGCCATGGCTTACAAGCAATAGGTATTTCATGAATACACCCTACTTTCTTTTTTATTTCATTTTTATTTTACATTTTTTGAAAACGCTTTTGCAGTGTCATTTGTCATTTTCATATCCCTGACAAATGTCATTCAACAGATGACATTTGTCAGGGATTTAAATTTTTTAAACTGATCAAAGAAAATACTGTAAACACCCAAAATATAAAGAAACTGCTCAAAAAGTCTGGGAATTTTTTCCAGACTTTTTGATGTTATTGACAGCAAGTAGAACAGCCTTTGTATCTTTTAGATTTTTTTATCTAAATTCCCAGTTTTTTTATTTGTTTCACCTACTTTAATTCTTCTTCAATTTCTTTTTGAATATCAGATAAATCATTTTCTACAGTATTTCCTTCCAACGATTTGGTAATAAGATAGCCTGCTTTTTCATAAATAGTATTATAAGATTTAAATTTAGGAGTCGTTTTCGCTTTTCGCATCATATTGTCCAAGGTATTAACAGTCAAAGCTTTTGAACCAAAGCTATCATTTTGCAAAAGGTTCTTACTTGCTTGACTGTTCATTACTGATTTTAAAACAGATGCTCCTTGTGATTCTTCAAATAATTGCTGTTGTGATTTCTTATTGGCACATAAAAGTTTAAGAAACTCCCAAGCTAATTTAGACTGTGAAGTTTTGGACGACATAGCATATAAAGATGTATTAATTTGTATCTTCGCCGTATTTGGTTTTTGTGAAGGCATTTCAACACAAGACCACGAAAAGGAAGAGTATTTTGCAACATGATAAGGATAGGGTTTATAAGTACGATATTGAGCTAGAGTCATAGGGTAAAAAGCAACCTTACCCTCATCAAAATCTTTAAGAGTAACATTATAATTACCATTTAAGCTCTTTAATTTTGTGACTAATGCTAAAGCCGAACGAACTCTTTTGGTGTTAAAGTAAGCCTCTGTACCAGTTTCATTAAATAATTTAACATTGTAGGCAGCTAAAGCTTCTTCCCAACCATAACCTAGACTGCCATATTGATCAATAACACCATCACCATCTGTATCCTTAGTAACTTTTTTACAAATACTATAAAAATCGTTTAAGGTCCATGAAGAGTTTGGTAACTCTATTCCCTCTTTTTTTAAGAGATCATTATTGATGCACATCATAACAGGATTGCTTTCAAAGGGAAGGGCAAATTGTTTCCTTTCAAATTGACCTGAATTATAGGCTGAATGATAAAAGAG
>PPYF01196489.1_pt1 | contig 10257 bp, 8 predicted proteins | sample 1559871 | NCBI WGS metagenome assembly PPYF01 (sample SAMN08240021, study PRJNA423297) | Human gut metagenome, whole genome shotgun sequencing project.
ACCAGAAGAGTGCCCAAAGAACCGAAAGATATCTTCAGTTTGTGGCTTCCGGCCTTGTGTCTAGGAACGGTCTGGTGAAAGTTTTTGAAGAGGATTTGTCTCCTTTTGAGTTAAAACGTTTTGCCGGAATGCTGAAAGAAAAATTTTCCGAAAGTTCAATAGGAGTTTTCAGTTCGATAGAGGGCGGATTTAATTATGTTATTGCGTCATCAGATCCGGAACTCCCGAAAATCAGTAAATCCTTGAATGCCAAATTAAATGGGCGTGGAGGAGGCCGTGACGGAATGGTTCAGGGAACGTACCGTGTGGACAAGAAAGCCGTTGAAGAAGCTTTTGACGAGATATTTTCAAAATAAAACTCAAGTGTGAACATGTTCACATGTGTTTACACGTGCTGATTTTGAGTTGAGATACGTGCCCTAAAGAAAGTCGATTCGTAGAATGGATTTCGTAGATAGGTCACATGAAGTCGATGAAAACGACTAGAGGCTTGAGGAGGAAGAGATGGCAATTAGCGGATCAAACGATATATCGCTCTTGCAAATGGGCATCGGTTTATTACCGGTTGGGATCTCCCTGTTTTTATCCTGGAAGTACAAACTAGGTCTCTCTAAGTCGTTAATTATCGGAGTCGTCAGGGGTACGATTCAGTTGGTCGCTGTTGGATACATCCTTCTTTGGGCTTTTCGACAATCAGACCCCTGGGTGCTCGCTGCCCTTATCTTGTTTATGGTGGGGGCGGCTTCCGAGTCCGCTTTAAAACGCTTGGGCGGTCTCCAGAATGAAAAAAGTCGGAGAAAGTATCGGTGGATCCTGTTTACCGCGATTTTCTTGGGGGCAGGTTTAACGGTTTCTTACCTTGAATTTGTTGTAATTCGTCCGACGCCTCTTTGGGAAGGCCGTTACTTGGTTCCGTTAGCTGGGATGATTGTTGCTAATGCTATGAATTCGGCTGCTTTGGGCGTTGAACGTTTCAGAAGCGAGCTTGAATTGCGATCAGGGGAGATTGAGACATTGTTGGCGCTTGGGGCAACGCAGCAGCAGGCCGTGCTTAAAACGGTCCAGGTTTCTGCTTCTGCCGCGATGCTTCCCGCGATCAATATGTTGATGGTTTTAGGCATCGTGGCGCTCCCCGGGATGATGAGCGGCCAAATTTTAGCTGGTGAATCCCCCTTAACTGCTGTCAGGTATCAGTTATTAATCTGTTTTTCTATCGCTGCAACAGCGGCGATCGTGACTTGGGTCAGCATTCAGATGACTCAAAAGCTTTATTTCACCAAAAACGATCAGTTTATCCGTTCACAAGATTCCGGAGACTGACGAAAGAAGAGAAAAAACAGACGTCCTCGCAAATCGCCTCGGCGATTTCTTGACAATCTCCTTGTCATAAATGACAAGGAGATTGTCAATTGTTCTTACGTCAACGCACGGGGCGTTCTGTAGTACCTGTTAAAGAACGAATGCGCTTATAGATTTCATTACACCTGCGTTTGACAGCTAAATAGACCTTGAAAATTTTCGGAGTATCTCATTAAGAGAGCTCCGGAATTTTTTAGCCCACCTTTAATATTATTTTATGATAGCGAACTTATAGCGAATTATGGTATAATTAGGTGTGCACAACAGCGAGGATCGTTATGTATTTAGTAATCCGAGGAGACCGGCTCTACGAAGGCTATTCAATCGTCTATACGACTAAGTCCGGGAAAAAGTCCACAAAAGGCTGCATCGGAAAAGCCTTGGGAAGTAAGTCAGAGTTGCTTGCTAAAGATCCTCTGGCTTTAGAGAAGCTCCGCGCTGAACTAAAGAAGAAGTCCGCACCCAATCAGGCCACCGAGAGAACAAAGCAGCTCCTGGAAGAAATTCCGAAGAAACGTCCCTGTCTTCCGTATGCCGGAGAGCCGGTGCTTTGTTACGCAAACTACATCCTCAAACCAATCTGGAATGAAACACTCAAACTCAAAGCGTTGATCCGTTATCAGCAGTCCAAGACCGATATTGAATTTGATGCAGAGGCTCTGCTCTGGCAGACAATTGTCAACAGAATCGTCTCCCCGAGTTCGCATCTGAAACACTACCGTTCTCAAACGAATTGGCTTGGAAACTCATTGGCAGAGACTAATTTAAAAAGCCTTTACAGGATGCTCTCCTTTGCCGCCCGAATCAGAAAACCTATCCTGCGAGGTCTTAATAAAGCTTTGAATCAAGCCATGCCTCGTGATTTATCCGTGGTCTTTTACGACGTTACGAATACTTGGTTCGAAACGGTCTGGGACGATGAGCATCAGTGGGCAATGGAAGTGGAAAAGCAGCTCAGTGCGCTTCCTTCAGAAGCCGCTCTGGAGGAAAAAAGACAGCTCATTGAGAAGCTTGAAAGAAACAGAACAAGCTCTTTGCGCATGAGAGGCCCGTCGAAAGAATGCAGAAAGGATCCGATTGTCTCTATCGCGATGGTTGTTGACAGAGACGGAATTCCCATCGACTTCAGAGTTTATCCGGGCAACAGCTCGGAAAAGACGACGATGAAGTGCTCGATCGATGAACTCGCTAAAACTTACAAGATTACAAACGCCGTTGTTGTTGCAGACAACGGACTGAACACGAATGCAAACCTGAGCCGACTGGTCAAAGAAAATCAGGGCTTCCTGCTGGCGCACAGTTTATCCAAAGCCAAGCAAAGTTCTGTTGATGAGTGGCTTAAAGACACAGGTTGGGAGTGGGATAAGGAAAAAGAACGAAAGATAAAAATCATTCCTTCAAGTCTCGTCGATGAAGACGGAGTCGTTCAAACCGATTACCGGATGGTCATTGGCTGGAGTGAGAAACGGTATCGGGAAGACATGTTCAAAATTGAAATGCATGAACAAGGGGCCAGAGAGGCTGTTGCTCATCATGCCAAGCTCCCATTGGCCGCATTCGGTTGGAAAAAGTACATTGAGACCGGAAAAAATAAAGCTCAGAAAATCAACGAGAAGAAGCTCGCTAAAGATAAGAAACTCGCCGGCTATTACGCCTATTTGTTTAAAGACTCCCGAGAGTTCGACAAGGAATGGGTAGAACTTCCGCCGAAAGAAAAGAAAGAACTGTCCGGCTGGGAGATTATCGAACAATACAAAAAGCAGGCGCAGATTGAACAATGCTTCCGGATTATGAAGACAAACTTCAATTTAAGACCGATGTACGTCTACACGGATGAACACATTGAGGCACAGGTCTTGATCTGCGTTCTGGCCCTCATCCTGCTTCGAATATTAAGCAAGAAGCTCAAGCTTGCAGGCCACCCAATGACGACAGAACAAATACTGGCAGCGCTCAACACTGCCAAACTGTCGGTTCAGCTGGATAAAGAACAGCCCGCTCTTTACAGGCCGTTGAGACAAATTCTGCGTCGGCCGCAGGACGATGATCCGCATGCACCAATACACCTGTACGAAGAGACAGACCTAAGCCGGATCATGAACTGCGTAGATTTAACTCCTCTGCCGCCCGTAGCAGACAAGAATGAGCTTGCACACTGCCTGAAGACGCGCTTCGATACCGACAAGGAAGCTCTGGGCGCTGTTTACCAAATCTAGCGAACGACAAAATAAAAATCCGGAGGGGAGTTTTACTGTTAAAAAACTAAATTAAAGACGGAGTCGCCTTAGGGACCCAGTGATTTAGGTGTCAAAGACAGGTTACATAAACACTGGTAATTATTAGCAGCTTGTTCGATAGAGGCAAATGGTGGGCGCTTACATTTTTTAGCGAGGTCTTTTTCCCACAAAAGTTGATCTTCCAATACTGCTTTTGGTTGTGGGCTAGAATTTTCTGCGGCTTGGACGGTTCCGAACAAAATTTGCTCCAGTCTTTGATACTCTTCTTGATGACAGAGAATTTCGTGGCTTTCTATTTTCCCTGCACGCCGTAAGCAAACTTTAAAGTTTGAATTTGTTTCAAGCTTCTCACCTTCCAACATGTCTAGGCGGTCTCTTGCAGCTTGGAGGTAGCAGGCCAAGCTAAGATGCTGCTGATCATTTTGTTTGCGGAGTGAATAATCGCAGTGACTTTGACGCCAACTTTCCCATTGTGATTGGTAACGCTGAGCGGTAATCCTTTCCGACTCTGCCAACAGCGTCATATTTCTATCAAGTGCCTTTGCAATGGACATATCAAGACGCTCGAGTAACCGCTCTTGACAAGCCGTTAATTGTCGATCATTGACTGCTCCTTTACGACAGGAAATATATTGCTTGTCTTCCTCGAAGTCCGAGGCTGATACAGCAGAAGAAAGGGCCAAAATAACGACAGCGAGAGATAAGCTTAGGCGTTTCATAAAAAATCCGTTGCGTGCATCACAATTGCGAGATTTTATTGTAGAGATTTATGAAACTGTTCTCTTCGTTGATACTAATAATTTTTCCTTCCAGAAGCTCCGAATAAGAACAAGCCGCCTCAGGAAAAACGAGGCGGCTTGACGTAACTGTGATCGTTGCTTAAGTTATTCGCCGTTTAGAAGTACACCGGCATCCGGAACAAACGAAGCATCTAATGTCGAGCCTTTCGGCAGTAGTGAAGTGCCGGGGAGGAAAGGAACTGACATCGAGTAAGGTTTCGGATTGATACCATTTACTACTTCGAATTGGTAGTCTATCCGGTCTCCTTCAAAGAGGCGGTTAATGAGTTTGACTGCCAGACAGTTTTCCGAGGTGCCGATGTTGAGGTTTTCTGGTCGTACGATCAGGAGCGCTTTTCCCCCAATTCTTGGAGGATTTAGGACGCCCATTCGAGCTTTGACCCTACGGCCGGCAACATCGACAAGGCCGTACTTATCTTCAACAGAAACAAGCGTGCCGTAGAAAAGGTTAGCCTGCCCGATGAAATCGGCAACGAAAGGCGTTGCCGGGTCATCATACAAATGCATAGGCGTACCGATTTGTTCAATCTTGCCCTTGTTCATCACCATGATCCGATCGGACATGGTCAAAGCTTCTTTCTGATCGTGAGTCACGTAGAGGCAGGTCAATTTGAGTTCCTGTTGGATTCTACGGATTTCCGTTCTCATGTGCAGGCGCAGTTTTGCGTCAAGGTTCGAGAGCGGTTCATCCATAAGAATCAGTTGCGGTCTTAAAACCAGTACTCTGGCTAAAGCGACACGCTGCTGCTCACCGCCTGAAAGCTGGTTAGGGTAGCGATGCTCGGCTTTTTCCAATCCGACCATAGCAAGCGCTTCTTTGACTTTCTGTGCAATGAGGTCGGAAGATTCTTTGCGAATACGCAGACCATAGGCCACGTTATCGAAAATCTTCATGTGCGGGAACAAAGCGTAGTTCTGGAATACGAAGCCCATGCCGCGTTCATTGGCAGGGATTTTTGTGACGTCTTTGTCTCCCAAAAGGATTTGGCCCTCCGTAGGAGTTTCAAAACCTGCGATCATGCGCAGAGTGGTAGTTTTACCGCAGCCGGACGGTCCTAAGAACGTGAGGAATTCGCCCGGTTTAACTTCAAGATTTACGTTTTGAACGGCGAAAAACTTTTCGTTGTCCTTAATGTAGCTGCGGGAAATGTTTTTAAGCGTAAGAGATACGGACATTTAGCGAAGTCCTCCGGAAGCGTCGCCTACCGGACAAAGAACTTTTGCCATTAAAGCCATAAAGGCAGAGGCGGCGAAGACAATCAAAATTAAGACGATGGAGAATGCACAAGCTTGAGCGAACTGAAGCTCGGTCATACATTCCAAAATACGTGTAGTTATCAAGGTCCAATTCACAGAAACCAAGAAGATCGTGGCACTAATCGCGGTCATCGAGTGGATGAACAGGTAGCGCATACCCGTTAAAACCGCCGGCAAGACAAGCGGAACGGTGATTTTACGGAAGGTGTAGGCCGAAGAGGCACCCAAACTTGTAGAGGCTTCTTCGATAGACGGATCAATCTGAGTTAAGGCTGCAATGACGTTTCGAATACCGGCAGAAGAGTACCGGAACACATAGGCGGCAATAAGAATGTAAACCGTGCCTGTGAGAACCAGCGGCTGATCGTTAAACGCAATAATGTATGCGATACCGACAACCGTACCCGGCAGCGTGTAGTTCAAGAGAGAAACGGTTTCCAGTGTTTTGTGACCGCGGATCTTGAGCCATTTGCAGACGTAGCCGATGAGCACGGCCAAGAGCCCGCCGAGCGGTGTGCCGATGCAAGCAATCAGCAAGGTGTCTTTGATGGCTTTCATGCCGAACGTAAAGACGTAATGATAGTTTTCTAATGTCAGGGAGTTATCAACCCCCCAAACTTTCACCACTGAGCCCACCAGAATGATGGCATAGAGATAAAGAACAAATGCCGTAATAAAAGCAACGGTACCGACCACAATCGAAGAAATGAGCGGTCCCGGACCTTTAATCGAGCTCCTTCCTCCGGCTTTACCGCTGACGGTGACAAAACTCTTACGGCTGACCCAGAAATTCTGCAGAGCATAAACGGCAAGTGCCGGGATTAAGAGCAGGAAGGACAGAGCCGCGCCGCCCTTGAAGTCGTACATGCCGGTAATTTGTAAATAAGCCTGCGTCGGCAGAACCGGGAAGGAGTGGCCGCCCAAAACCAGCGGAGTTGCAAAGTCTGCGAGGGAGCAGGAGAACACAAGGAGAAAGGCGTTTGCCAAACCCGGGACTGAAAGAGGAAAGGTGACGGATTTGAAGACGTTGAACGGGGAAGCACCCAAGGAGTAGGCCGCATCTTCCAAGTTCGGATCGATTCTCATCAGAATCGTAGACAACGTCATAAAGGCAATGGGGAAGTAGGTCAGCGTTTCAGAAATGAACGTTCCCCAGAAGCCGAAGAAATTAAAGTTTTCCAGACCTAAGGCAGTCAAAATAATGCCGTTGGGTCCCAAGCAAAGCGTTAATGCAATACTTGATGTGAAAGGGGGAGAAATCAGCGGCAGAAGCGTGACTGCGCTGATAAAGAAAGTCAGCCATTTCGGAAGCGACAGACGCGTTACCGCAAAGGCAAAAATGAATCCGATGATCGTGCCGGCAAAACCTACGGCGCAGGCCAAAATAATACTGTTGACTATGGCGCGACGGTCATACCAATTGGCGAGGAACGGCAAGAGGTTATCAAATGTCAGATGACCGTCGACAATGAAAGTCATTGCCAGCAGGCGAACGATCGGGTACAGGACGAATACGCCCATGGCGAGCCAAAGGACGCAGATGGTGAGCAAGGTCACCGGGTCCCTCTGCTGCTTATTTCCGCTCGTCATTTAAGTACTCCTAATGAAACGGGGGTTCGACTTAATCAAGCAGAACCCCACAATTTTTAAATCACGTTAAAACGGTGAATGAATTACTTAATGACTTCGTTGATCCAGCGATTTGTATACTCTTTGCGCTTTTCGCCTTTCCAAGCGACGTCAACGTCTTTCATATTGATTTTGGAGAGGTCGAGCAGAGGATTGCTGGTCTTAACATCGGAGCGTGTCGGAACGTAGTTAATCTTATTTGCAACGATAAAGTCAGCAAATTTCTTGCTGGCAGCCCAGTCAACGAATTTCTTAGCGGCATCCATATTCTTGGCATTTTTAACGATGCCGGTGGCCTCAATGCCGTACGAGACACCGTCTTTCGGATAGGTAATCACGACGGGGTAGCCTTGCTGCTGAATGTCAAGCGCGTCAACAATGTAGAAGATACCTGAGCCGCACTGGCCGGTAGCGATAGGCATTGCACCACCTGCACCGCTCTTTGTGTACATCTGGATATTGCCGTTTAACTTCTTCTGATACGCAAAGGCGGGATCTTCGCCCATAACTTTTACGAGGGAGTAGATACGTTCCGTAGCCGTACCGGAAGTACGGGCGTCGGCCATCTGTAGGTTGTTTTTGTAGCGCGGATCGAGGAGATCATTCCAGGACTCCGGTGCATGCATTTTGTTCTTTTCTAAGAACTTGGTGTTCGTTAAGAAACACAGAGGAATGATACCGATACCGGTCCAGTGATTCTGAGGATCGCGCAGGCTTGCAGGGATGGCATCGGAGTCTTTGGGGCGATACTGTTCGAAGATGCCTTCTTTAACGCCGGCAGCGTAAGTGTCAGCTGGGCCCCCGAGCATGACGTCAACCTGAGGATTTTTCTTTTCAGCATTCAGACGGGCCAAAGCTTCGCCGGAGGAGAAACGCATGAAGTTAACTTTGACGCCTGTGTCTTTTGTGAATTCTGCGAAAACCTTAGAAGCATATTTTTCAGGCATGATGGAATATGCATTCAGTTGTTCGGCAGCATTGACAGATCCTGCCAACAGCGTAAATGCCATTGCGGCAACGGTAAGTAATTTCATAGAGACCTCTGAGTTAACCGACGAAGCGTCGTAATAGTCGTAATTGTAACCACGACAGCTTGATTTGTTGAACTTTTTTGCACAAGGCCGATACAAAGCGCTTATTTCTCGGGACTTCCATGAGGCAAGAATCCAACAGACGGGAATTTCAACGGTTGCGCCTGACCTTGATACAAACAAGTACCTCATTGAAAAAAAACGGAATTTTTAAGGAAAAATCCTGAAAAAAGTCAAGGCAACTGAAGCTGCCTTGAAACAGAAAAATCAGACGGGAGAGTTTTCACCTTCCAAAACAGAAGGGAAGTCTCGGAAATCAATTTTGGTCTTCTGGACTTTTTCTTTAATGGGAAGAACTTTGTGGAGCGGCTCGTTATGGACTAAAGAGAGCAGCAACGCCTGATACTGATCTTCCGTCATTTCGCAGAAAACGGATTCTCCATTCACCATGCAGAAACGCACGGGTTCTTTGAAGGAACGGGTGTCGGTGAAGCAGACAAGATTAAGGTTGATGAGTTTCCCATCCGGAAGCAGGACGATCATAGTTTCTCCTTGGTTTTCATTATTCATACTTCAACTTTTCTATTCTAGCTGTCGGGGATAGCCTATTCTTGAAAGGACTACTTGGAGTTTGAGAAAATTGAGTTTTCCTTTAGATCGACAGAAAATAATTATTCTGCCTACCGCGGTACATTGAGAAATATTCAGATAGCTCGAAGGTAAAGAATAGTTCCTATGGAGAAGATCCTCAATGAGTCCAAGATGGTCCCTAAGAGCGTCTTCTCCTCAATTACCCAAACTTGGAATGGAGTTGAAAATCAACACGATGGATGGAGAACTTATAGAGGTTGGATTATCGGAGGCCGCAAGAAAGGTAATACTGCTCCATGGATTGACGGGGACCGGTTCCGTTATTAAGCCGGTTGCCGAATATCTCCGAAGGAGTCTGGGGAATGACTATTCTTTCCTCCTTCCGACAGCATCCGTTATCAGGGTCAAACAATTTAATGGAGAACCTGTTCACGCCTGGTTCGACGTTAAAAACTGTGATTTTCGAAAAGAAGTAGATGTAGACGGTATTTTTGAATCGTCCCAGCGTATTGGCTCCATGATCAGAAGAGAGATGGCGCGAGGAATTAGTCCGGACGATATCTTTCTTGGAGGATTCTCCCAAGGAGGCGTCATCGCATTAACAGCAGCCCTTTTAGAGCCCTTTCCGATAGGCGGAGTTTTTGCTTTGTCTTCCTATCTTCCCTTAGATGAACCACTTGTCAGTCGACTTACGGATGCTTCTAAGACTATTCCGGTTTTTCAGGCTGTATCTCTTAAAGATGAGTTCATTTCCCAGGAAGCATCCGAAAGAGCCTCCTCTTTCTTAGCAAATCGAGGCAACCCCATCCAGACTAACACGTATGACATGAAACACGAAATCAGTAATAGAGAACTTGATGACGTCGCGGCGTGGATGAAATCTTTAGGTTGAAAATTTAGCAAGCTCAGAAATCCGGCATAAAAAATCCGCCGGCGAACAATCTTTGCCAGCGGCTTTGTTAACTTCAGGAGTACTTCTCTAACGGCTCCTATTATACATTTTCTTAGTGAAAATACTAGTATTCATCCTAGGGGAGCACCCCGTTTTGAATAAAATATAACTAATATGAGTTATATTCATATCGAATTTTCTAATGAGAATCTAGCGGCAATGCTTTCTTTGCCGGTGAGGGAAGATGAAATAATTCAGAAATGATTTCGTAATCAACGCTGTTTCCTTCAATGTTGTGGTGAACAAATCACAAAAAATATCCTAGGAATTACACTTAAAAATTTCGTAAGGACAACAAGTTAACAAAAGGTTACACCATTCCTGGATTTTTTTGAAATTAATGTAGAAAAATTCTCAAATTTCCGTTGGTTTTTCTCAAAACCGTAGGCTTCATAATTTCT
>PPYF01242948.1_pt1 | contig 10256 bp, 8 predicted proteins | sample 1559871 | NCBI WGS metagenome assembly PPYF01 (sample SAMN08240021, study PRJNA423297) | Human gut metagenome, whole genome shotgun sequencing project.
AAACTGTTCTTCTCCGCTCTTTGCAGCTTTTGATTTTTCCATAATTTCCAAAAGCTCTGCTTTTGCCTTTGCAAAATCAATTCTTTCATAAGGCATGTCTTTAAATTTCATTCTGTTTTCCTCCCCTTAATATAGATTTTTCACCTTAAATTCTCGCTCTGTTTCTCTTCTCTGGTCTTTCTTGGCAATATCCTGACGTTTGTCATATAATTTCTTTCCTTTTGCCACTCCCATTTCCACCTTTACAAGACTGCCTTTAAAATATACCTTCAAAGGCACCAGAGTATAACCCTTTTCTCGAATTTTACCCTCAATTTTTCGTATCTCATAGGAGTGAAGCAAAAGCTTTCTTACACGTAAAGGGTCTTTATTGAAAATATTTCCCTTTTCATAAGGACTGATGTGCATACCGAAGATAAAGACCTCTCCCTTATCAATTTGAATAAAGGACTCTTTAATACTGCATTTACCCATGCGAAGGGATTTTACTTCTGTGCCCGCCAGAGCAATTCCGGCTTCGTAAGTATCTTCAATAAAATAATCATGATAGGCTTTTTTGTTGTTTGCAATCAGGCGATTTTCTGATTTTTTTGCCATATCCTACCCCATCCTTTCTATTTTGAAATCCACTGTCTTTGTATTCTCATCTGCATTTTCCACCCAGACCTTCACTCTCTGCCCCATTCTGTAAGCTCTTCCTGTCATATCTCCTACAAGGCAGTATCTGTCTTTATCAAAAGTATAGTAATCATCCGTCAGACTGTTTACATGCACCAGACCTTCCACAGTATTATCCAGCTCTACATAAAAGCCCCATTCTGTCACACCGGAAACCGTTCCTTCAAAAGCTTCCCCAATATGCTGCTTCATATATTCTGCTTTCTTCATCTTAATGGTTTCCCGCTCTACTTCTTCTGCCCTTCTCTCCATAGCGCTGGACTGTCTTGCCACTTCCTCCAGAATTCCTTTGTAATGTTGGATTTTTGCCTCTGTCATTTTGCCGCGAAGAGTTTCTTTGATAATTCTGTGTATCTGTAAATCAGGATAACGGCGAATAGGTGATGTAAAATGGCAGTAGTATTTTGCTGCTAAGCCAAAATGTCCGGTATCCTCCACTGTATATTTTGCCTGTTTCATAGAACGCAAAATCAATCTTGCAAAGAAAGGCTCACATTCCATTCCTTCCAGCTCTTTTAAAATCTTCTGAACTTCCTTGGGAGAAATGGTTTCCTTTCCTTTTTTTACTTTTATGCCTGCCTGATGAACCATCTCCAGAACCGTCTCCATTTTTTCCATATCCGGATTCTCATGGGTTCTGTATACAAAAGGCAATCCCAGCATACAATATTCCTCTGCCACGGTTTCGTTGGCAGCCAGCATGAAATCCTCAATCAGGCGGGTAGCAATATTCTGTTCGTAAGGATAAATATCGACCACTTTTCCCTTCTCATCTAAAACCAGCTTGCTCTCCGGAAAGTCAAAATCAATAGCTCCTCTTTTCTTTCTTCTGTTTCGAAGAAGCTCTGACAGCTCTTTCATCTGGAAAAACATCGGCAGCAGCTCTTCATAGCGTTTTTCAAGCTCTTCATCTTCCTGCAAAAGAATTTTCTTTACATTTGTATAGCTCATTCTTTCTTTTACATGAATAACGCTCTCCACAATACGATGAGAAACCACTCTTCCCTTTTTATCAATATCCATCAGACAACTAAGCGCCAGTCTGTCTTCTCCTGCATTTAACGAACAAATTCCGTTGGAAAGCTTTTTGGGCAGCATGGGAATAACTCTGTCTGCCAAGTATACGCTGGTACCTCTTTTTAAAGCTTCTTTATCTAAAGCACTGTTATATTGTACATAATTGCTCACATCTGCAATGTGTACTCCTAAATGATAGAATTCTTCATCTTTTGTAAGGGATACGGCATCATCCAAATCCTTTGCGTCTTCTCCGTCTATGGTTACCATGACAACATCCCTTAAATCTTCTCGACCGTAAAAATCCCCTTCATTTAAAGTTTCTTTTATACGCTCTGCCTGTTTTGCTACTTTTTCAGGAAATTCCATAGGCAGCTCATAACTTTTCGCCACACACAGAACATCTACGCCACATTCTCCCGGTTTCCCCAAAATCTCAATAATTTTTCCTTCCGGAGAACGTCTTTTATTTCCATGGTCTTTAATCTCTGCCAGAACCTTATCTCCATCTTCTGCTGTCAGTGACTTTCCTGCCGGAATAAATACATCTTTTAAGAAGCGCTGGTTATCTGTAACCACAAATCCAAATCCGTCACACTGTTGATAAGTTCCTACAACTTCTCTCGTACCTCTTTCCAGCACTTTGACAACTTCGCCTTCACATCTTTTGCCATCTTTACCGTCTTTTTTCACTATAATCTGTACGGTATCTCCATGAAGTGCCGTTCCAACACTTTCTTCCGGAATAAAAATATCCTCTTCCTCCTCCGGAATTTCCAAAAAGCCAAAACCTCTGGGATGACTGATAAATGTCCCAGTATAATACTGCCCCTTTTTCCTCTCTGTTTTTACTTGTTTTTTTCCTGTTTCTTTTTCTTTTTTTACAGTGCTGTTTCGAACTGCTTCATATCTGCCTCTTTTATTGATACTGATTTTTCCTTCTTCCAGAAGCATATCTAAAATTTTATGAAGCTCCTCCCTCTTTCCTGCGGGGATTTGAAGGAGTACTGCCAATTCTTTTGCACGCATTGGCTGGTATTCCTTGCAGCACATAATTTCATATACGATTTTTTTTCTTTTTTTAATTTGTTGATTTTTTTTCAATGTTTTTATCCTCAAAAAAGATGACACCCTTGCAATGCAAGAGTGTCATGATTAAAATTTCAAATTCAATACTAAAGCTAACACAAAGAACAATACACCAAGAATTCTTGTTACTTTTACTAAAGTACCTTCCATGGAGCGTCCTTTATTTTTTCCCCAGTAAGTCTCAGACATACCGGAAAGACTTCCAAGTCCCTGAGATTTTCCCTCCTGCATCAGAATGATTACAGATAATGCAATACAATCTATAATGAAAAGCACAGTTAAAGCAATTCTTAAATATTCCATCGTTACACCTCCTAATTGCTAAGCACTACAAGTGTAACACAGGAACTTTGCAATTTCAACTATTATTTTTCATAAATGGATTTCTGTACTGTGCTTCTTTGCCTAAATCATCTTCAATTTCCAGAAGCCGATTATATTTTGCTGTTCTTTCTGCCCTGCACGGCGCTCCTGTCTTTATCTGTCTGGTTCCCGTTGCAACTGCCAAATCAGCAATAAAGGTGTCCTCACTTTCTCCTGAGCGATGAGAAATAATGGCACAATATCCTGCCTTATGCGCCATCTCCACTGCCTCCATAGCCTCTGACAGACTTCCGATTTGATTTACCTTAATTAAAATGGCGTTTCCTGCACCCATTTCAATTCCTTTTTGAAGACGTTTTGTATTTGTAACAAACAAATCATCTCCTACCAGCTGTACCTTATCTCCCAGTCGCTGTGTCATTTTCACCCAGCCTTCCCAGTCCTCTTCACAAAGTCCGTCTTCAATGGAAACAATGGGGAATTTTTCTAAAAGCTGCTCATAATAATCAATCATTTCCTCTGCACTTTTTCTCACTTTTTCGCCTCGCATAAAGCTCTGTCCCGGAAAATAATACATACCGTCTTCATAGAGCTCGCTTGCTGCCACATCAAGAGCAAAAGAAATTTCTTTTCCCGGTATAAATCCCGCTTCCTTCACTGCCCTTACCATATACTCCAATGCTTCTTCCGCTCCTTTTAAGTCCGGTGCAAATCCGCCTTCATCACCTACCGCTGCCGACAAGCCTTCTGACTTTAAAATTTCTTTCAGCTTATGATATACTTCCGCACACATGCGAAGCCCTTCCTTAAAACAGCATGCGCCTACGGGCATAATCATAAATTCCTGAAAATCCACGGTATTATCTGCGTGTTTCCCTCCGTTTAAAATATTCATCATGGGAACAGGCATACAATGCGCCTGACAACCTCCCAGATATTGATACAAAGGAATACGAAGCGCCTTTGCCGCTGCGTCAGCCGCTGCCAAAGATACTCCTAAAATGGCATTTGCACCCATTTTCTCTTTATTTTCCGTTCCATCCTCTCTTTTCAGCAAGGTATCAATATGCCTTTGATTTAAAACGTTTTCTCCTAAAATACACTCTGCCAATTTATCGTTCACGTTCTCTACTGCTTTTAAAACGCCCTGACCGCAGTAACGATTTTCTTTATCTCTCAGCTCTAAAGCCTCGTATTTTCCTGTGGAGGCGCCTGATGGAACAATGGATTTCCCTGTATATCCGTCTTTCCCCACAATCCCTTCTCCTACCGTCACTTCTGTCTCCACTGTCGGATTGCCTCTGGAGTCCAGCACTTCTCTGGCGTAAACCTGTCTAATCGGTAAATAACGATTCATGGTACAACCTCCTGTTTTTTCATTTCCAGTATTAGTATTCGCATTCACCGATTTTTCATACAAAGATATTTCTTTGCACAGGGCAATTTTGCACAATAAAAGAAACTGCCTTTTGGGCAGTCTCTTTAAAAATTTTTATTTTTTAATCAATAAAGATTTTCCTGTCATTTCTTTTGGCTGTTCCATACCCATTAACTCAATCAGAGTTGGTGCAATATCTGCAAGGCATCCGCCTTCTCTTAAATCATAGGATGGGTCTGCATTTACTAAAATGAACGGAACAGGATTTGTAGTATGCGCTGTAAACGGAGCTCCTGTTTCGTAGTCTACTAACTGCTCTGCGTTTCCGTGATCTGCACAGATAAACATCTGTCCGCCAACCTCTTTGATTGCATCCACTGTTTTTCCTACACATTCATCTACTGCTTCAATGGCTTTAATTGCAGCTGCTTCTACACCTGTATGTCCAACCATATCCGGATTTGCGAAGTTAATGATAATTACATCATATTTTTCAGATTTGATTGCCTCTACCAGTTTGTCGCATACTTCGTAAACGCTCATTTCCGGTTTTAAATCGTAAGTAGCAACCTTCGGAGATTTCACCAGAATTCTGTCTTCTCCTTCGTTTGGTTCTTCCACACCGCCGTTGAAGAAGAAAGTAACATGCGCATATTTCTCTGTCTCTGCAATACGTGCCTGTTTTTTGCCGTTTGCAGCCAAAAATTCACCGAATGTATTGGTGATTGCCACTTTATGGAAAGCAACTTCTTTATTGGGGATAGTCGGGTCATATTCTGTAAAGCATACAAAAGTTAAATCTAATCTCTTTTCTCTTGCAAATCCTGTAAACTCATCATCACAGAAAGCTCTTGTAAGCTCTCTTGCTCTGTCAGGACGGAAGTTAAAGAAGATTACAGAGTCTTTATCCTGAATAGTTCCTACCGGTTTACCGTCTTTTACAATTACAGTCGGCATTACGAATTCATCTGTTTTTTCTTCTTTATAGGATGCTTCTACGGCTGCTGCCGGACACTCGGCCTGTACACCTTCCCCTTTTGTCATTGCATTGAATGCCAGTTCTACACGGTCCCAGCGATTATCTCTGTCCATTGCATAATAACGTCCCATAACAGAGGCAACCTGACCTACACCCAGCTCTTTCATCTTATCGCAAAGCTGTTCCACATATCCTTTACCACTTGCAGGAGGTGTATCTCTACCGTCTAAGAAACAATGTACAAATACTTTGGAAAGTCCTTCTTTTTTCGCTAATTCTAAAAGACCGAATACATGAGTTAAGTGACTATGCACACCACCGTCAGATAATAATCCGAATAAATGCAGCGCTGAGTCATTTTCTTTTGCATTTTTTACTGCTTTTAATAAAGCTTCGTTTTTGAAGAAATCTCCGTCTTCGATTTCTTTTGTAATTCTTGTAAGCTCCTGATAAACAATGCGGCCTGCACCCATATTTAAGTGACCTACCTCAGAATTACCCATCTGTCCGTCAGGAAGTCCTACTGCCATACCGCTGGCATTTCCTTTTACAAAAGGATACTGCTCCTTTAACATATCCATTACAGGAGTTTTCCCTTCGCATACTGCATTTGCCTCACATTTGTCATTTAATCCGTATCCGTCAAGGATCATTAACACGGTTGGTTTTTTACTCATAATTTTTCTCCCTTCTATATCTATATAATAGAAATACCGATTTCTCATTTCATGTTGTTACCAAAGGTATTCTATCACGAAATAGGAAATCGGTAAATGCTTTTTTCTATAATTTTCTAAGACAAAACCTTAGACAAAAATTCTTTTGCTCTCGGTGTCTTTGGATTTTCGAAAAATTCTTTTGGTGTGCTGTCCTCTAAAATTCTTCCTTCATCCATAAATAAAATTCGGTTGGCAACCTCTTTTGCAAATCCCATTTCATGGGTAACAATAATCATGGTCATACCTTCTTTTGCCAGAGCCTTCATTAAATCCAAAACTTCTCCTACCATTTCAGGGTCAAGCGCACTGGTAGGCTCATCAAAAAGAATAACATCCGGGTTCATTGCCAGAGAACGCACAATGGCAACCCTCTGCTTTTGGCCTCCTGATAAAGTAGAGGGATAAACGTCTGCTTTATCCTCAAGCCCAATTCTTTTTAACAAATCAAGAGCCTGTACCTTTGCCTCATCACGAATTTGTGCTTTTGTAGTAGTAATCGGAAGAAGCTCTTTCTTCTGCGAGGAAAAGACATTCTTCACCTTTGTCACAAAATTCCTTCTCTTTGTCTGGCTCAATTCCTGACATTTTACATGTACCGGCGCCATCATAATATTTTGAATAACCGTCTTATTATTAAAAAGATTAAAATGCTGAAAAACCATTCCCATGTGGCGGCGATGGATATTGATATCTACTTTCATGTCCGCAATATCCACACCGTTAAAAATAATGCTTCCTCCGGTCGGGTCTTCCATACAGTTTAAGCATCTTAAAAACGTACTTTTTCCGGAACCTGATGGTCCAAGGACAACCATAATGTCACCTTTATTTACTGTGACGTTAATATCCTTTAAAACCTGAACATGATTAAAATCTTTTTTCAAATTAATTACGTCTATCACTCTTTTTCAGGCTCCTTTCTAATAATTTCACCAGCAGAGAAATAATCAGTACCAGAACAATGTAAATCAATGCCATTACCAGATATGGTACCATAAATTCGTAACTGTTGCTTCCAATATAACTGAATGCCACATACAAATCAGCTGCACCTACAAAACTTACAATAGAAGTTTCTTTAATCAAGGAAATAAATTCATTTCCCAAAGTAGGAAGAATATTCTTAACTGCCTGTGGAATTACAATTTTTACCATACTTACGCTAAAACTCAAGCCCACTGCTCTTCCGGCTTCTAACTGTCCGGCGTCCACGGACTGAATTCCGCTTCGCATAATTTCTGAAATATATGCGCCGCTGTTCAAGCCAAATACAGCCATGGCAACAACTTCTCCGGAGGTACGGATGCCCATAATCGGAAGAAGTACATAGTAGAAAACCAAAAGCTGTACTACCATTGGCGTTCCACGGAATAATGCCACATAAAAGCTGCAAATTCCGTTTAAAATCCGAGGCAGACGTTTATATTTTGGAAGAACTCGGACTGTTGCAATCAGTGTACCGATTAAAATACCCACGATTAAGCCGACAATGGCAATCATTAAAGTATTTTGCAGACCTTCTATAACCTTCACATAACCGTTCTGCTCCAGAAAAATTTCCATAAACTTGTTTATTTTCTGTTCAAAGTTACCCATCTTTTCACCTTTTTACTTACTGCATTTCATTGATTGCTTCTGTGATACATTTTGCAGGAGCAGCATCTACCATTACATAATCAATATTTCCGTTAATTAAATCCTGTACTGCTAAAGAACTGTTTTTGTAAGTAACGCATTTTGCAGGAAGTCCCGGGAAGCCCCATTCTTCATCACCTTCGATGTAATACTGACCTGTTGTTCCTGCCTGTACGCCGATGCTGTCAGACTCTTTTAATTCATTTAAAAGCTTTTCTACGTCTGCTGCTTCTTTACAGTCATCAAAAGCTGTATTATCGCTGGATACGATTAAACGCTGAGAAGCTTCATAATAAGTATCGGTAAACGCTACCTGTTCTGCTCTTTCTTCGTTTACAGTCAGACCGGCCATTGCAATATCACATTTTGACTGTCCTACGGATAAACAAACAGCGTCAAAGTCCATGTTCTGGATTACCAGCTCCTGATTTAATTCTTCTGCAAGGAGGGATGCGATTTCCATATCAATTCCGTAATACTCATCGCCTTTTGTAAATTCAAATGGTTCAAATGCCGCATTTGTAGCAACTACAAGCTGTTCTTTAGATGTGTCCAGTTTTGCAGATTTTACTGCTGTCGGTTCTCCCTCTGAGAAATATTTTTCACAGATTTCATCTAAAGTTCCATCTTCTTTGATTTTTGCAATAAAAGTATTTACCTGTTCTAATAATTCCGGCTGTTTTTTATCAATACCGAAAGCATATTCCTCATCTGTTAGATCCACATCAATAATCTTAGCTGTTTTTTTGCCTTCGCTTTTTCCGCCCTCTTCTTTGTCACTTCCACAAGCTGTCATAGACATTGCCATCAATGCTGCTAATACTGCTGCCAATAATTTTTTCTTCATATCTATTCTCTCCTTTATTCATTTCTTATGTATATTTTGTATATTTATTCATCTGTTAAAGGATTATAACAGCTCTTTCCTCATTTGGCAAGTCCTTTTTTCACTTTTTTATATATTTATTCATTCTTACTGTATATCAATACACTACAATCGGTGTATTCACCTCAATATTCTCATAAATGGTTCGTACATTATCAAGAGGCGTATTGATACATCCGTGTGAACCGTTTGTCAAATAAATATCTCCTCCAAAGCTGCTTCTCTTTGTCAAATCGTGAATTCCCACACCGCCGTTAAAAGGCATCCAGTAATTCACCGGTTCTTCATAATCAATGCTGCCGTCCGGTTTCTTTCCTACCAAAGTAAAGGGACTGGCTTTATCTTTTAATCTCCATACACCGCCTTTTGGGGTGCCGTGTCCTTTATTTGGATTTCCCGTAACAACCGGAGTGTCTACCAAACAGGTTCCGTTTTTATAAAACCACATCCGCTGCTGATCAATGGATATTTCCACGTATGTACCATTAATATCATTTCCCTCATGTGTCTGTCCTTTATACAGCCAAGTCGGTTCAAGCTCACCGCTTTGTCCTGCATTTAATGCGGCAATTAAAGCATCGGTTGTCTTGTCCTGCCATACTCTCCAGCCATAATCGCCGGTGGTCAAGCGTACGGTTCCACCTCCTGAGGTCTTAAAATCACGTGGTTTCCCGTAAGTATTATATTTTTCAGACCAACCGATAACTACCGGCTTTACCAGATTGACATCAAACGTATACGTTCCGTCTTCTCCTTTTACCAGCCATGATTTCAGCATATCTCTTGTAACTGTCTCTGTTCCGTTTCCGAAATTTACTGTAATCTGCGTTGCTGTAATTTTATTCAATTTCTCTGCTTCTTTTGCCAGTTCTTCATCATTTTGCAGTACAGCAGGTTTTAAATAACAGTCCTCATCTGTCAAAGAAACTTCTGTTCTTCTCTCATCCACTGCCTTTTTAATTACTTCTGTGGTTTTTTCTTTATCCAGAGCAGTTCCTTCTACTTCCGGTACAATCTGATAAGCCGTACCGTCATCTTCCAACCTTGCATCCTGTGGCGGTGTCATATTTGCATCCTGCATACACGCCAGTTGATTGACCGCCTGAGTAAAACTGGCTTCATCATAAGAATGTTCCATGGAGACCGTATATGCCTTATCTTGAAAAATCTGTATCGGCCACAGCCATGAATTTTGTTTTTCTTTTACTTCATTCAATTCCCTGTCATCCTTATACTGAAGCTTAATTGCTTCACCGTTGATAAGTTCTGTTTTATCCTCTTTTTCTTTAATTGTCAGAACATAATCTTTCGAGCTCTTTTTCAGAATTTCTTTGACATCTTCTACTTTCTTTCCTCCAAAAGAATTATCGTTAATCACTGTTCCCGGATAAAATCTATCATGATAATAAACAGCCAGTGACACATATCCTACCAAAAGACATGCTGCAATTCCTCCGGCAATGCCTACAAGAACTTTCCCTGACTTTTTCCTGCTTTTTCCTCCTCGTTCTCTTTTTATTTTCTGGTCTGCCTTCTTTAGCTCCTTTAATC
>PPYF01067778.1_pt1 | contig 10255 bp, 8 predicted proteins | sample 1559871 | NCBI WGS metagenome assembly PPYF01 (sample SAMN08240021, study PRJNA423297) | Human gut metagenome, whole genome shotgun sequencing project.
TTCAATCCGGCTCTGACGACATGTGCGTCAGAACGGATGAAAACCCAGAGGTTTTCGTTCTTTGCGGGTTTTGCCGCCCAGGAACGAATGTGAGAGGCAAAACCCGTAAATCTCAAAAAAGTGGCTGAACGCCACTTTTTTGATTTTTATAATCCCATCTCTTCCTTGACTTCCCTGAAGCACTTGACCGCGAAGTCAAGATCCTCCTTGGTATGGCCGGCGGAGATCTGGGTACGTATGCGGTCCCTGCCCTTGGGCACCACGGGATAGCAGAAGCCTACCACGTATACGCCCTTCTTGAGCATTCGGGCGGCGAACTCGTTGGCTACCTTGGGGTCATAGAGCATAACGGGGACTATGGGATGCTCGCCGGGCAGCAGGTCGAAGCCGCACTTTTCCATCTCGGCGCGGAAGTAGCGGGCATTTTCGTGTACCTTGTCCCGGAGGGCGGTGCTCTCGGTCAGCATATCGATGGTCTTGCAGGCCGCGGCGCAGATAGCGGGGGCAACGGTATTTGAAAAGAGGTATGGACGGCTGCGCTGGCGGAGCAGATCCACTATCTCCTGCCTTGCGGCGGTGTAGCCGCCGGAAGCCCCGCCCAGAGCCTTGCCCAGTGTACCGGTGATGATGTCCACCCGGCCTTCAACTCCGCAATACTCGGCGGTGCCCCGGCCGTGCTCGCCCATGAAGCCTACTGCGTGGCTGTCGTCCACCATTACCAGCGCGTCAAACTCGTCGGCCAGGTCGCATATGCCCTTAAGGTTGGCTATGTAGCCGTCCATGGAGAACACGCCGTCGGTGGCGATGAGCTTTATCTTGCAGCCGGAATCCTTTGCGTCCTGAAGCTGGGCGCGAAGGTCTTCCATATTGTTGTTCTTATAGCGATACCTCTTGGCCTTGCAGAGGCGCACGCCGTCTATTATGGAGGCGTGGTTCAGCTCGTCGGATATCACGGCGTCCTCGGGGCCCAGCAGGGTCTCGAACAGGCCTCCGTTTGCGTCGAAGCAGGAGGAGTACAGTATGCAGTCGTCCATCTTTACAAAGTTGGCTATCTTATGCTCCAGCTCCTTGTGCAGCCCCTGGGTGCCGCAGATGAAGCGCACGGAGGAGAGGCCGAAGCCCCATTTGTCATAGCTGGCCTTTGCGGCCTCTATAAGCTCCTTGCTGTCGGAAAGGCCAAGGTAGTTGTTCGCGCACATATTGAGCACGTTCTTCGCCTCGGTGGTGTCTATGCGCGCCTTCTGGGGGGTAGTGATTATGCGTTCGTTCTTATAGGTGCCGGATTCCCTGATGCTTTGGAGCATCTCGCCGTAATGCTTAAGTGCGGATTTCATATGCTGTTCCTTTCTATGCTATTTTTTATTGCGGGATTCCCTTACTTTGTCCAGTCAAGCACTACCTTGCCGCTCCTGCCGCTGTTCATGGCCTCGAAGCCCTTGTCGAAATCGCGATAGTTGAAGCGGTGGGTGATCATGGGAGTCATGTCAAGGCCGCCCTCCACCATGGTTATCATCTTGTACCAGGTCTCGTACATCTTGCGGCCGTATACGCCCTGAAGGGTCAGGCTGTTCCAGATGACCTTGTTTATGTTTATCTCTATGTTGCCGGGGTGTATGCCCAGAAGGGCGATCTTGCCGCCGTTGCGCATGTTGTCTATCATGGTGTTCAGGGCCGCTACGTTGCCGCTCATCTCCAGGCCTACGTCAAAGCCCTCTACCATGTGCTGGGGCCCGAATATGCTCTCCAGCTTGTCGTGCGCTACGTTCACCGTGGCTGTGGCGCCCATCTTCTTCGCCATGTCCAGCCGGTAGTCGTTCACGTCGGTGACCACTACGCTGCGTGCGCCGTTGCGCCTGCAGATGGCGGTGGCCATCATGCCTATGGGGCCTGCGCCGGTGATGAGCACGTCCTCGCCTATCACATCGAACATGAGGGCGGTATGTGTGGCATTACCCAGCGCGTCAAAGAAGGATACCACGTCCTCCGGGATACCATCTGGTATGGGCACCACATTGCTTGCCGGTATGCAGAGGTATTCCGCAAACGCGCCGTCACGGTTCACGCCCACGCCCTTTGTGTGGCGGCAGTACTGACCGTTGCCGGCACGGCAGTTGCGGCAGTGGCCGCATACAATATGGCCTTCGCCGGATACTATCTGGCCTACGTGGTAGGCCGTTACGCCGGGGCCCAGCTCCGCTATCTCGCCCACGTACTCGTGGCCTATCACCATGGGGGGCTTTATGGTCTCCTGCGCCCACTGGTTCCAGTTGTAGATGTGTACGTCAGTGCCGCATATAGCGGTCTTGTGGATCTTGATAAGCACTTCGCCCATACCTGGCACAGGCTTTGGTACCTGAGTCAGAACAAGCCCTTTTTCCGGTGCCGCTTTTACCAATGCGTCCATCATTTCCATTTTTTTGCCGCTCCTGTTTTATAAAATAAGATTTGCCGGGGAATTGACCTTCTCTGTGTCCGTATTCAAAGGACATCTAATAATAGTATATATCAAATTTTGCCGTTGTAAAGAGCTTATATCATGTTTTTCCATGTTCGCGTCCTGCGGACTGTTGTCTTTTTCGCGGCCACCTCAGGTTTACAAAGTCTTAATAGCGCAAAACGGCGACATGTGATATAATAACCTTAAATATGGATACTCATTTCATTTCCCTACATTCTGAAAGGAGATATATAACAACATGGGTCTTTTACAGGCAGGAATAGGCGCGCTGAGCGGCGTACTGGCCGATCAGTGGCGCGAATACTTCTACTGCGACTCCATGCCGGAGAACGTCCTGATGACCAAGGGCGTAAAGCGCACGGGCAGCCGCAACGCCAACACCAAGGGCGAGGACAACATCATCACCAACGGCTCCATTATCGCCGTAAACGAGGGCCAGTGCATGATGATCGTAGAGCAGGGCGCCATAGTGGAGTTCTCTGCGCAGGCGGGAGATTTCGTGTGGGACAATTCCACCGAGCCTTCCATATTCTACGGCAACCTTAGCGACAACCTCAAGTCCACCTGGGAGATATTGAAGAAGCGCTTCACCTTCGGCGCTAACCCGGCGAAGGACCAGCGTATCTATTACTTCAACACCAAGGAGATAATCGGCAACAAGTACGGCACCGCCAACCCCGTCCCCTTCCGCGTGGTATATAACAACATAGGCGCAGGGCTGGAGCTTGAGGTATCCGTAAAGTGCTTCGGCGAATATTCCTATAAGATAACCAACCCCATGCTGTTCTACAAGAACGTATGCAGCAACGTCACCGACAGCTACACCCGGGACCGCATAGACTCCCAGATGCGCTCCGAGATGATGACCGCACTGCAGCCCGCCTTCGCCCGCATCAGCGACATGGGCATAAAGTACAGCTCCCTCCCCGGCCACACCACAGAGCTGGCCCAGTGCCTGAACGAGGAGCTTTCCGCAAAGTGGCGGGATCTCCGCGGCATAGAGATGGTCTCCCTTGGCATCAGCTCCATCAAGGCCAGCGACGAGGACGAGCAGCGCATCAAAGAATTGCAGCAGAGCGCAGCCCTCAGGGATCCCACTATGGCGGCTGCATATCTGGCAAGCTCCCAGGGCGCGGCAATGCAGAATGCTGCCAAAAACGAGGGTGCAGGCGCATTCGCAGCCTTCGCCGGCATCAACATGGCTCAGGGCATGGGCGGCAACGTAGGAAACCTGTTCCAGATGGGTCAGCAGCAACAGCAGTATCAGCAGCCCGTTCAGCAGCCCGTTCAGCAGGCGGCCCCTGCGGCCCCCGCTGCCAACAGCTGGAAGTGCGAGTGCGGCGCGGTGAACACCGGCAAGTTCTGCATGGAGTGCGGCAAGCCCCAGCCCAAGGCTGAAGGCTGGACCTGCACCAACTGCGGCGCGGTGAACAAGGGCAAGTTCTGCATGGAGTGCGGCGCGAAGAAGCCCGACTCTGCACCTCTTTACAAGTGCGACAAGTGCGGCTGGGAGCCCAATGACCCCAAGAACCCGCCCAAGTTCTGCCCCCAGTGCGGCGACCCATTCAACGATAACGACGTAAAGAAGTAAAACGATGCTTTTTTCCACAGGGGGTGAGCCAGCTCGCTCCCTGTGTTTTGAATTTAAGCGAAAAACCGGCATAATAAAAATATACGGAGGAACAGGCAATGCGCCGCAAGGACAGGGAGATAACCGACATATGCGCAATATTGGAGCTTGTATCCGAATGTAAGGTCTGCCGCCTCGCCATGACAGACGGCGGCGTCCCCTACATAGTGCCGCTGAACTACGGCTATGAGTACGCGGACGGCGCGCTGACCTTCTACTTTCACAGCGCCAAAGAGGGCCGCAAGCTGGAAATACTAAAAAAGAACCCCACGGTATGCCTCGAGCTGGACGGCCGGGGCGAGCTTGTTGAAGACGCGAACCCCTGCGCCTATGGCTACACCTTCGCCAGCGTCATAGGTACCGGCAATGTGGAGTTCATAGAGTATACGGAAGAAAAAATATACGCCCTGAACAGGATAATGAAGCATCAGGCGGGCATAGAGGCGCCCTTCACCGCCAGTATGGCGGATGCCGTATGCCTGTATAAGATGACCACCAATGATTTCACCTGCAAGATAAGAGCAAAGTAATGCAACATACCATATACGCACATACAGATGAATTAACCGGCAGAAATGCTGTATAAATACTGATTTTATAAAATACACTCACGAAAGGCGCCATAAATGATACGCTGCGGCTTTGAGCAGGGTGCGGCCCTGATGGGCTGTACCTCTGTGCAGAACATCTTCATACTGGAGTACATGCCCAAGGCACCCGAGCTATACTGCAAGGTATACCTTTTCGGCCTTATGCAGTGCGGCTGCCGGAGGCTGGAAAACGCCGACCTCTGCGCGTCCCTCGGCATCGACAGCGCCAAGGCGGTGGAGGCCTTCTTATACTGGCAGGACATGGGCCTGCTGCGCATAGTGGAGCAGGAGCCGTTAAGCGTTGAATATTTATCCGTTCAGGCAGGGCCCGTCACCGGCGGCACCCGCAAGTACGCCCCGCTCGTTTCGGCGCTTCGTCAGGTATGCGGCGCGCGGGTGCTCACCCCCGGCGAGCTTTCAAAGATATACGATTGGATAGAGGTATTCGGCCTGGAGGAGGCGGCGGCAGTAATGCTTGTACGCCGCTGCATGGAGCTGAAGGGGCCCTCCGTCAAGATACAGTTCATGGACAAGATGGCCCGAGAATGGGCCAAGGAAGGGGTGCTTACCGCCGCAGACGCGGAGCAGCGCATAAAGCTGGACACCGAGCTTCAGGGCGGCGCAAAGGCCATACTTGCCCGCTGGCGCAAGGGACGCATGGCCACTGAGGACGAGCTTGCCCTGTATAAGAAATGGACCGAGGAATGGGGCATGACGCTGGACGAGATACTTTCCGCCTGCCCCGCCATGACCTCTTCAGATAAGCCCACCTTCGCATACCTGAACGCCATACTGGAGGGCATGCGCATGGAGGGAGGGGTGCAGGAGGCCATTAAGTCCGCCGCCCTCACCGAGGAGCTTGCCCGGGAGATTTATTCCCGCGCCGGGCTAAAGGGCGCGCCGGGGCGCAGGGAAAAGGAAGCGGTAAGCACATGGACGGTATCCTGGCACATGCAGCCGGAGGCGGTGCTGTTGGCAGCTGAACGCTCAGCAGGCTACAGCCACCCCTTCGACAGGACCCGCCGGCTCATAGAGCAGCTGCACGAAAAGGGCGTTACCACTCTGCAGCAGGCCAGGAAGGCCATAGAGGAGCTGGAAAAGCAGCCCGCCGCAGAGGGCGGCAAAAAGCAGCAATCCTCTTACTTTATGAACTACGGCCAGCGCAAATACTCCGACGAGGATCTAAAGAGCATCGGAATAACCCTCTTGGAGGACGAGGAGGACAAAAAATGAAGCCTACGCCGGAGCTGATATACGAATACAGAATGAGCCGCGAAAGGGCGGAGCGGGAGGCCAGGGAGCGCCGGGAGGCCGCATGTACGGCCATACCGAGGCTCAGGGAAATAGCCGACCAGCGCCGCCGTCTGGCCTTCGACACAGGCCTTATGATAATGCGGAACGAGGACTCGTCTGAGCTTCGCAATAAAGTTGAGCAGCTGGACAAAGAAGAGCTGAATTTGCTTCTTTCGGCCGGTTTGCCGCCAGACCATATGTTGCCACACTATCGCTGTAAAGCCTGTAACGATACCGGTTATGTGGGGGATACTGTGAAAAAGCTCTGCCCCTGCATGAAAGCCCGCATTCTGGAAGAAATGTACGCCACATCGGGTATCGATACGCAACAGAGTTTCGCAATGTTTCGCTCCGACATATACCCGTGCGACCGCCAGAAGCGCATTGCCCTGAAGGCAAAGGAGCTTTGCCAGGGGTACGCCGCCTCCTTCCCAAAGTGCGACCCTATGGGGATACTGCTCATGGGCGGCACAGGCCTCGGCAAGAGCTACCTGCTAAACGCCATAGCTTTGGAGGTATCCTCCAGGGGCTACGACGTATACAAGGCCTCCGCCTACAACCTCATCAACGCCTTTATGGAGAGCATACGGGGCAGGGGCGAAAGTCCGGACATCCTTGCCCCTGATCTCATGATAATAGACGACCTGGGCACAGAGCCCATGATAAACTCCGTCACCCGGGAGACGCTGTTCTCCATCCTCAACGAGCGGCAGAGCGCCAGGAAGGCCACCCTTTGGGCCACCAACAGGAGCCTTGACGACATTCTCGCAAGCTACGGAGACAGATTCTTTTCCCGCCTCGTAGCGCCCCGGGAGACCATGGTGCTGCGGCTGGAGGGAGACGACCTCCGGCTCAGGCTCAAATAAAGCTTATTGCATTACGCTTATATATACCAGTCTGTCGAAAATCCCGGGGTTGATAAGGGGCCGCAGCCCCTTATATTCAATCCGGCTCTGACGACATGTGCGTCAGAACGGATGAAAACCCAGAGGTTTTCGTACTTTGCGGGTTTTGCCGCCCGGGCGATACTCAGAACTATCACAATGCCTACAAGCCCATCTTCGACGGCATGACCCAGTGGATAGCCGACAACAGGGCGGCTCTGGATATACGCTTTGTTTTCCATACCGGCGATGTGGTAGGCAGCTGGAGCTCCGAGGACCAGTGGCGGCAGGCCAGGGAATCCATGGACATACTCAGCAGCGCGTCGATCCCCTTCCTTGCGGCATGCGGCAACCACGATATAGGCTATAGGATGAACTACGCCAACTTCCTGAAATACGTGCTCAGCCTCCGCCCCGCCTCCATGTCTCAGGAATACGGCGATACCGGCAGCCGCTACGAGCTGTTTTCAGCAAACGGCCGGGACTACATATTCATGGGCATAGCCTTCTCCAACAAGGGACCCAGTGAAGACGAGGTAAACTGGATAAACGGAGTATTGCGGCAATACAGCAGCAGGGACGCCATAATAATCACCCACAGCTACCTTAAAAAGAGCGCTTCCTACACCACCCAGGGAAAGGCCATATTCGAAAAGATAGTAAAGGCCAACCCCAACGTTTTTCTGGTGCTGTGCGGCCACTGCCGGGATATCTCCTACAAAAACGTGCAGCTTGACGACGACGGCGACGGCGATCCGGACAGGACGGTATACGCCATTCTCTCCAACTTCCAGGGCAGCAAGGCCGGCGGAGGCGGGTACATGCGTATACTGGACTTCAGGGACAGCGATATATACATCTACACCTACTCCCCCTATTACGATTCCTGCGAATACCCCAAGGGCAAAACCGAGGCTACCGTGCCCCTGCCCTGATTGCGGTATATGGCGAAATAGGGTATAATACCGCCATGGAAGAAGAAAAAGACATCTTAACTGAAGAAAATAACGAGTCGGAAATACCCGTGGAAGCCGAAATGATAGATCAGGCGGTTGAAGAGGCGGCGGAGCACGCCGGCGGGGGGGACGACGGCTTTTTCGGCAAGTACATATGGGATGAGGAAACGGGCAGGCTGTACGAGATAACCGAGGATCCAAAAAAGAAGTGGGACAGGCTGCTCCCGCTGCTGCTGATTGCGCTGCCAGTAACAGCCCTGGCCTTTGGCATCGCCAAGGGTTCCTCGCTTCTGCCGCCGGAATGCTACAACGGCACCTCCATACTGTCCGAAAGCAATGTGGGGGAACAGCTTGCCCAGCCTAAAGCTTACGGGGTAAGCGACGCTGAAGAGGCAACGGCCGGGAACAGCCCCGACACAGAGCAGGCCATGGCGCCGGAACAGTATACGCCCTGCGCCATAGTCATAGACGGCAGGACAAGGGCGGTGCTGGCCAGCACCGAGGCCGCGGAATCGCTGCTGGAGGAAGTCAGGAGCTACTTCGACGGCAAGGTGACGGAATCCGGCGACCGTACCACCGAACTTTACAGTGGGGTAGAGATGAAGCCCCAGCCCGATGCAAAGCCCGAAGACATTTCCAGCTACGACCAGGTATACGAAAAGTTCACCTCCTCAAGCAGTCCTCTGAAGGTCATTACCACTGTGACGAGCAGCGAAACGAAGGAGCTGCCCTTCGACTCAAAGGTGGAGAAAGACCCCACACTGGTGGCCGGCACCGGCATTACCCTCACCTTAGGCAGGGCGGGCAGCAGAACCACCGTGAACCATACGGTATACATAAACGGCGAAAAGAGCTCCAGCCGCAGCAAGAGCGAAACAGTTACGGTGGAACCCCAGGATACGGTAATACTTCAGGGCACCGATAAAAAGAGCGGCGGCGAGCCGGGCAGGCACGAGGGCAAGGAGGGCAGAAAGCCCGAGGCGCTCAGCTTTGCTTCCCCCGTAGCGGAGGGAGAGATAATTTCAAACTACGGACAGCGCGACGGCATACTTCATCTTGGCCTGGACTACGCCGCAAAGACCGGCGATCCGGTGCTGTCCAGCGAGGGAGGCACCGTGGTCTGCGCCATAAATCGGGGCGGCTACGGCAACATCATAGAGATAGACCACGGCGAAGGGTTCGTCACCCGCTACGCCCACCTGAGCCAGTTCTCTGTGGCTCCCGGCGATAAGGTAGCCAAGGGCCAGATCATAGGCAAGGCCGGCGACTCAGGCAGCTGTACCGAAGCGCATCTGCACTTTGAGCTCAGGATTGACGGCATAGCCTACAATCCAAGATATTACTTAGAAAAGTAACTCCCGGCGGGAGCGGCTGCGCCGCTCCCTTTTGCCGTCCTGTTTGTCTTGCCAAAAACACCGCAGGCATAGTATAATTATCAGGTTAGAGAGGGATTATCCCCTCGTTGGATAAAGAATTATTTTTTTCGGGAGCATAAATGGCGTATTACAGAATAAACGGCGGAAAACGCCTTGAGGGCGCGGTGACTATAAGCGGGGCGAAAAACGCCGCCCTTGCCATAATACCCGCCGTCATACTCTCAGGCGAAAGCTGCCTCTTGGAAAACCTGCCCGAGATAGAGGATGTGCGCATAGTGGAGGAGATACTCACCAGCATGGGCGCGGATATTTCCCGCACGCCGGACGGCAGTATGCGCATAGACCCCTCCGGCATAAGCACCTTCAGCGTAACGGGGGAAATGGTCAGCTCCATGCGGGCCTCATACTATCTTTTAGGGGCGCTGCTGGGCCGGTATAAAAGGGCGGAGATAGCCCTCCCCGGCGGCTGCGCCATAGGCCAGCGGCCCATAGACCAGCATATTAAGGGAATGCGGGCGCTGGGCGCGGATATAGTCATACAGGGCGGCTCCGTAAAGGCAAGGGCGGATAGGCTCAGGGGCGCGGAGATATATCTGGACGTGGTGAGCGTGGGCGCCACCATAAACATAATGCTGGCGGCGGTGGCCGCCGAGGGGCAGACCATAATCGCCAACGCCGCAAAGGAGCCCCATGTGGTGGACGTGGCCAACTTCCTCAATATGATGGGGGCGAACGTAAAGGGCGCGGGCACCGACGTTATCCGCATACAGGGCGGGCGCAGGCTCCATGGCTGCACCTACGCCGTAATACCCGACCAGATAGAGGCGGGTACATTTATGATAGCCGCCGCCGCCACCCGGGGCGACGTGATAATCAACAACGTCATACCCACCCACCTTGAGGCCATATCCGCCAAGCTCATGGAGTGCGGCGTGACCGTCACGGAGGGGGACGACGGGCGGGACTTCTTCATCCGGGTATCCGCAGACAAACGGCCCCGGGCCGTCAACATAAAGACGCTGCCCTATCCCGGCTTCCCCACAGACCTTCAGCAGCCCATGATGGCGC
>PPYF01594272.1_pt1 | contig 10255 bp, 9 predicted proteins | sample 1559871 | NCBI WGS metagenome assembly PPYF01 (sample SAMN08240021, study PRJNA423297) | Human gut metagenome, whole genome shotgun sequencing project.
AGGACGGGGCATCTTCTTGTCCGGCAAAGCCGAACAAGAAGCATCGGAGATTCCTCCGATGTGAGAGCTGGCAGGAAAACCCGCTTGCAAGCAAGCTTGACACGAATTTTTCTGCCAGATCTCCCGCCGTCCTGAACAGATACAATTTGTCAATTAGGAAAGGATGAAGGCATATGTTCAGAAAGAGAGGGAGACTGCGGAGGGCTGCAGCAGCGGGACTTTGTGCCCTTATGGCGCTGCAGACGCCGGTAATGACTGCCCGTGCGGAGCTTCCTGAACAGCTGACTGTGACGAACGGACAGTTTATCCGGGCCAATGGAACAGCTGTGGAGGGGGCGCTGGCAAAGGGCGTTACGATTTCAAAGTATCAGAATAAAGCAGGGGAGATTGACTGGAATCAGGTTCGCGGGGACGGCGTAACCTTTGCGATGGTTCGGCTGGGCTATCTCAATGATCTGGATCCGTATTTTGCAGCAAATATGCAGGCTGCGTCAGCCCACGGAATCCGAACTGGCGTCTTTTTCTATACCCAGGCGTTAGATGAGGAGACAGCAAGGCAGGAAGCCCGGTTTGTTCTGGAGCAGATTAAGGATTATCCCGTTTCCTATCCGGTGGCCTATGATGTGGAGTCTCAGTATCTGCTGGATATGGGAAAAACGCCTCAGGAGATTACCAGTCAGGTGAATGCATTCTGCCAGGTGATTGCAGAAGCCGGTTACAGACCGGTTGTGTATGCAAATAATGAGTGGCTGACCAGACATATGGATACATCCCAGATTCCCTATGATATCTGGTATGCCCGATATGAAACATCGGTGAACGAATATCCCAACCGCACAATCTGGCAGTACACCAAGGACGGAACGGTTGCGGGAATTACGGGGAAGGTCTGCATTGAAATTGCCTTTGCCGATTACACTCATTTATTTCCGGGAACTGGATGGAGACCGATTAACGGAAGCTGGTACTACTATGAGAATTACCAGAAGAAAACAGGATGGCTTCAGCTGGGAGAAAACTGGTATTATCTAAAGGAAGATGGAAAAATGGCTGTAAATGAAAGCTGTCAGATTGGTGATGTGATGTATTCTTTTGCAGAAAACGGTGTGTGGATTCCGTGACAAAGAGTTATCAGCGAGGGAAGCTCTGATGCTTCCTGATGGTTTTGCCGGACAAGAGGATGCCCCGTTCTGAACAATTACAGAATGTGAAAAACAGCAGTTCTGGTATAAAATGATACCGGTCTGCTGTTTTTCCATTTCAGATGAGGGTATTGTTATAAGAAACAGGAGTTTTTTCCTACCCCTGCGCCAGTGCCTTGATTTGTGTCAGGCCTTTTTTTACCGGCGGAAGAGAGATGACGATAAGCGTCAGGATGCCTTCTGCCAGAATATAGGAATAGTTATAGACAATCGGGTAAAGCATAGCCAGCTGCTGGGGGAAATTCTCCGGCATATAGTCCATCCAGTAGAGATAGCCGCCAATGACGTGAAACAGGCCGCGAACCAGAATTCCCAGGAGATATCCTTTGACCAGACCGTTTTTTGATTTGGAGAACAGTCCGGCAAGCCCCAGTCCTGCAAAGGCCAGAACATAGTCACAGCATACCTGGAACAGGGAAAGGACATAGGGTTCCTGAATAAACTGAAGAATGCCATAGGCCAGGCCGGTCATGATTCCGGCTCGAACTCCGTACCAGTAACCAATCAGACAGATAAAAAGCATACTGAACAGTGTGACAGAACCGCCATAGGGCATTTTGGGAATCAGGCGGATGTAAGAAGCAATGTAAGCAAGGGCCATGGCAGTTCCGCAGAAAACCAGCTGTCTGGCAGAGATTTTTGTTTTTTGATTCCGGGAGATCATGCCGGCAATAAAAAAGAAAAGAGCAGCAGCCAGAATGCTGAGTCCATAGCCAAGAGCGGTCAGGCCGCCGTCAGCAGTAACAATTGACATAAAAAAAGCCTCCTTTGTGAATAACAGCACAGGGGGACTTTACGGTAAGTATCATGCTTCCTTACGCCGGTATGATCCGGATCAAGTGATGAGGGTCAGGCGAAAGCCGCCATTCTCAGCCAGTAAAGGCACCCCTAGCGTGTTGTATAGAATATGACGGCAGATATTAAAAACGCCGTTTATGAAAAAAGTATACTCTAGGGTAAAAAGATTGTCAAGCTGTTGCCGTTCAGCCATGCATCTTCTTACCTGCTTACAGCGGACAAGAAGCGCCGGACTGAACGATTACTCGAAAATACCGCTTGTATTTGCAGGGGGATTTCGGTAGAATAGAATCAGGCTGAATTGGGATTCTCTCCGGAACGGAGGGAAAACTATGAATCAAAACTTATCGGAAAGCAGAACCTGGATGAAAGCGGTCAGATGGCTGGCACTGGGATTGGTGTTTGCAGTAGGAGGCTGCTGTTACAGCTGCAGAACAAAGGATTCTCCTGTGGCAGAAGAACGATTTTCTCATGCAGAGGGTTTCCTGGAGGAAGAGGCATTTACAGAAAGTGAAGGCGGCACAGACAAAGCTGCCGAAGAAAAACAGGCGAAAGTTTCAGATGGGCTTTCTGAAGAAAAACAGGAGGCAGCTGCCGACGGAGCTTCCGAAGAAAAAAAGATGGGAACTGCAGAGGCGGCTTCAGGAGAAGATCTGACGGAACGAAGAGAGACAGGCGGAAGGGATTCTGACAGTGGGGATACCTCCTGCTATGTTTATGTCTGCGGTCAGGTGACAAGTCCCGGCGTTTATAAGCTGGAGGAAGGACAGCGGATTTTTGAGGCTGTGGAGCTGGCAGGCGGTTTCACCGAAGAAGCAAGGCCAGAATATCTGAATCTGGCAGAGCCGGTTTTTGACGGGATGAAGATTCTTGTCCCGGACGAGGCGCAGGCATCGGATCCTTCCTGGAACGGACAAATCGGGTCAGATACGGTTCCGGAAACTGGCGGAAGCGGCTTTGGAGCAGCAGATGCATACAGCCAGGACAGAGGGGCTGTTCCGATGAAAAAAGTAAATATTAATTCAGCTTCTAAAGAAGAACTTATGACACTGACAGGGATTGGGGAGTCCAGGGCAGCGGATATTATCCGCTACCGGACAGAACAGGGGGCTTTTTCAAGGATTGAGGATATTATGAATGTTCCTGGAATCAAGGAGGCTTCTTTCCGAAAACTGAAGGATCAGATTGAGGTATAAATAGAGCGTTTGGCAGGAGAGAGAGTAATGGCAAAGATTCTGGTGGTAGATGATGAAAAACTGATTGTAAAGGGGATTCGTTTCAGCCTGGAGCAGGATGGAATGGAAGTAGATTGCGCCTATGACGGCGAAGAAGCAATTAATCTGGCAAAGCAGACGGAGTATGATGTAGTACTTCTGGATGTGATGCTGCCTAAATATGATGGATTTGAGGTGTGTCAGGCAATTCGTGAGTTTTCAGAAATGCCAGTGATTATGCTGACGGCCAAGGGCGGAGACATGGATAAGATTCTGGGACTGGAATACGGTGCAGATGATTATATTACAAAACCCTTCAATATCCTTGAGGTGAAGGCGCGTATCAAGGCAATTATGCGCCGCAGCTCGAAAAAGTCGCGCAGAGGCGGTCAGGCAGAGACAAAGATGATCACAGCTGGAGATTTGAAGCTGGATCGGGAGGGCAGAAGAGTTTTTATCGGAGAAAAGGAAATCAATCTTACAGCGAAGGAGTTTGACCTCCTGGAGCTTCTGGTGTGCAATCCCAATAAGGTTTACAGCCGGGAAAGCCTTCTTAGCTTTGTCTGGGGAAATAAGGCATCTGAGTCTGGTGATGTGCGGACGGTGGATGTACATGTGCGCCGCCTGAGAGAAAAGATTGAGCCAAGTCCCAGCGATCCCAAATATGTGCATACCAAATGGGGCGTAGGGTATTATTTCCGCGCATAGGGTTCGTTTTGAATAGTTGCGTGAAGCATATGAAATACTATCAGGAAAGAGACAGAGGATATGCAGGATGGAAATTTTAATTAGAAAAGTTAAGCTGGAGGATCTTGATGCAGTAACTCAGGTGGAGGCGGTTTGCTTTCCGAAAGCAGAAGCGGCGCCCAGGGAATCCTTTTTACAGCGGATTTCCACATTTCCGGACAGCTTTTTTGTGGCGGAAAAGGAAGGAGAAATCATCGGATTTATCAACGGATGTGTAACCGACAGCCGGGTAATCTTTGACGAAATGTTTGAGGACGCATCATATCACAAGGAGGACGGGATTTATCAGAGTATTTTCGGCCTGGATGTGATTCCGGAATATCAGCATCAGGGACTGGCTTCCCGTCTGATGGAGCATCTGATTGCAGACGCTCAGGAAAAGGGCAGAGAGGGTCTGATTTTGACCTGCAAGGATCGTTTGATTGGCTTTTATGAGAGATTTGGCTACAAAAATCTGGGACTGTCCCAGTCGGTTCACGGCGGAGCAGTCTGGTATGATATGATTCTGGAATTTCCCAGAGAAAAGTGAGGGATCTCATGGAAAGAAAAAAATGGAGAAAACGTTGGAGGAGACTGGATAATACGGCGAAAATTTTCCCGGTTATTGCCAATGAGCAGATGAGCCAGGTATTTCGCATTTCTGTGACTCTGAAGGAGCCGGTGGATCCGGACATTCTGCAGCAGGCGCTGGAGGATATTCTGCCCCATATCAGGAATTTTCGGGTGAAGCTGCGCCGGGGCCTGTTCTGGTATTACTTTGAGGAGAATACCAGGATCCCCAGGGTACAGCGGGAGAATACCTATCCCTGCCGGTATCTGGATCCTCATGGAAGCCAGCGTTTTCTTTTCCGGGTTTCCTATTATGGGAACCGGATTAATCTGGAGGTGTTTCATGCGCTGACAGATGGCCTGGGGGCTGCGAATTTTCTGAAAAGCCTGACTGCCCAGTATCTGAATCTGAAACGAGGAGAGGCTTCTGATGAATGGACCTCGGAGGATGATCGGGACGAGGCACAGCTTCGTTTTCATACAGAGGACAGTTATCTGGAAAATTATCGGGAAATGAAGCATAAAAGCTACAGCTCGCGTCCTGCCTATCGCCTGGAGGGGGCGTATCTGCCTCTGGGAACTGGTCAGGTGCTTCATGGCTATGTGAATCTGGCGCAGCTGAAGCAGGTGTGCAAAAGCCACAAGGTCAGTGTGACAAAGTATCTGGCAGCTGTTCTGATCTGGTCCATCTGGCAGGAGTATCTTCGCGGAGGAGCAGGAAAGCTTCCTGTGGTTTTGAATCTCCCCATTAATTTGAGGGCCTTTTTCGGTTCTGAGACGATGGCGAATTTTTTCGCGGTAACGATGATTGGACAGCTTTTTTCAGATCCTCACATGGATTTTGATACGCTTCTTGGAAAAATCAGCCGGCAGATGGATCGGAAAATTGACAAGGAAAAGCTGGAGCAGAATATTTCCTATAATGTGTCAAATGAGAAAAAATGGTATTTAAGGGCAATTCCCCTGTTTATCAAAGCTCCGGTTCTTCGGATGATTTTCGGAATGAAGGATCGGGCCTATACCATGACTCTTTCCAATATTGGCCCCATATCAATGGATCCGCAGTACAAAGAGGATGTTAAGCGGTTTCATATGATGATCGGCGTTTCCAGAAAACAGCCGGTGAAATGTGCAGTCTGCGCCTGGGGAGATGAGGTGGTTGTCACTTTTACATCTGTTTTTGCAGACAGCTGTCTGCAGAAGAGATTTTTCAGAAAGCTGAGACAGGACGGAATCTCTGTGCGTTTGGAGGGAAATGAGCTGTGTGCAGCCAGAAAGCGGGATATGTATCCGCGAATCCGCAAGATTCTGATTCTTCAGAAGGGCGGCGAGGAGAAGGCAGCCCGTTTGGCCCGGAAAGTAGGACGCACCGGCGGAACGGCAGCCAGAGGCATTTTTGAATATGCAAGCGGGCAAAGAAGCTGGGAGGATGAACTGAAGCGCAGATTTCATGTATAAACAGAATGCATCATAGGGATTGCAGAGAAGGACAGAATAAGTATGACAGGCAGCAGGTGAACGGATGAGAAAAGAAAAAGTCAGTTTGCGGGGCAAGGTGGTGCGGGACATGATGAAAAATATGATGGACTCGGCCATGGGACATAAGTTTCAGACAGGAGAATACCGGGCAAATCCGGTGGAGCCTGCCTGGATCTGCCCGGCAGATTACGATTATGAAATTATTGAGCTGGGGGACTGCAAGATGGAATATCTTCGGCCCTCCGGTGTTTTTACAGGCAGAGTGATTCTGCAGCTTCATGGGGGAGGCTATATTGGTCCCATGAAAAACACGTATCGGGATTTTGCCATGCAGTATTCCAGGCGGAGTCTGGGAGGCGATGTGCTGACGGTGGACTACCGGGTTGCGCCCAGGTTTCCTTTTCCGGCGGCGTTGGGAGATGCGGTGGCTGCTTATGGCTGGCTTTTGGAGGAACGCCATTATGCTGCAGAGAAAATCATTGTGGCAGGCGATTCTGCAGGGGGCGGTCTGGCTCTGGCCCTTGTTTTGTACCTTCGGGATCACGGACTTCCCATGCCAGGTGGAATGGTTTTGATGTCTCCGTGGACGGATCTGACCTGCAGCGGAGAATCCCATACTTATAATTTTGAGCGGGATCCTCAGTTTGGAGGGACCAGAGAAAATATGCTTTATAACAGTCCTTATATTGGAAATGCGGATCCGAAGAATCCTTATATTTCTCCTGCTTTCGGAACCTACGAGGGCTTTCCTCCGGTGCTTTTGCAGGTGGGAAGCGAGGAAGTACTTCTTTCGGATACTCTGACTGTGGCCGGAAAGCTGAAGAGAGCCCACAGAAAGGTACGGCTGTCGGTATATGACGGAATGTTTCATGTATTCCAGATGGCTATGCGCCTGATTCCAGAAAGCCGGGAAGCATGGGATGAGGTCAGCCGTTTTCTGGAAATTATCTATGGAATAGAACAAAAAAGAGAAGGACGTCCGGTTCGGGTAGTAAAATCCGGAAGGAGAAGGAAACGGAAGACGGGAAAAATGCGGGAGAGACAGGGATAGTGAAGATTACAGTAATTGCAGTTGGGAAGATCAAAGAAAAATTTTATACAGATGCCATTGCAGAATACAGCAAACGGCTGAGCCGTTATTGCCGGTTGGAAGTGATTCAGGTGGCAGATGAAAAAACGCCGGACGGAGCCAGTGAGGCTCAGGAACGGCAGATTAAAGAAAAAGAGGGGAGCCGGATCCTGGCGCAGATTAAGGACGGTGCTTATGTGATTGCCCTGGCTGTGCAGGGAACCATGCTGAGCTCTGAACAGCTGGCCAGTAAGCTGAATAAGCTGGGGGTAGATGGTCAGAGCCAGATTGTTCTGATTATCGGAGGCTCTCTGGGGCTTTCTGACGAGGTTCTGAAACGGGCGGATTATCATCTGAGCTTTTCTCCCATGACATTTCCTCACCAGCTGATGCGGGTGATTTTGCTGGAGCAGATTTACCGCAGTTATCGAATTATCAGCGGAGAACCGTATCACAAATAATAGCTCGAAACGGTTCTAGGGGACAAAACGGTATCCCAGTCCCCGAACCGTAAGAATATGAGCAGGCTTCTGACGGTCATCTTCAATCTTGCTTTGGAGGCGATTGATATAGACCATGATGGCATTATCATCTACGGCGACAGAATTGCCCCAGACAGCTTCATAAATCATATCTTTTGTAAAAATCTGTCCCGGATTCTGGAGAAACAGAAGAAAGGAATGAGACGATGCTTGCCATGCTTGGTTTTGCTACGATCGTCATGATCATTGTACTGCTGCTGCGGAATATCACCGTACCTGCCATTGCGTTTATTGGCGTATCAACGGTTACCGCACTGATTTTGGTTCTGACAGGAACCTATTCCATCAATGAGATGGGAGAGTTTATCGCTGAGGGTGTAAAGGGCGTACACTCTACAGCTGCTCTGTTTATTTTTTCCATTCTGTTTTTCGGAATTATGACAGATGTTGGAATGTTTGATCGTATTATTAATGCATTAATGAAAAGGGTAGGAAACAATGTAGTAGGGGTTGCTCTGATGACCTGCATCATTGCAATGATTGGACATCTTGATGGAGGCGGCGCTTCCACATTTCTGATTACGATTCCAGCTATGCTTCCTGTGTATAAAAAGCTGAAAATGCGTCCAACTACACTGCTGTTAATCTGTGTAACAGCTATGGGAGTTATGAATCTGCTTCCGTGGGGCGGTCCGACTATGCGATCTGCATCTGTCCTTGGTATTGATGCAAATGTACTGTGGATGAAGCTTCTTCCGATGCAGCTTGTAGGTATTGTAATTGCTTTGATTACTGCGATTTTCTGGGGAACTGTGGAGAAAAAGCGCGGAGCAGGCGAAAACAGTACCCTGATAATCGAGGGATACGAGGATACCGAAGAGAGGGCAGAGACAACAGCAGACAATGGACTGGCAAGACCAAAGCTGTTTGTATTTAATCTGATTTGGACTTTGATTATTATTCTGGCACTTGTGTTTGTAAAGGTTCCGTCCTATTATATTTTTATGGTAGGATGTGTGGTTGCTCTTCTGGTAAACCATCCGGGAGCAAAGCTTCAGGGAAAAATTATTAAATCTCATGCAGGCCCGGCTTTAACTATGGCCTCAACCATTCTGGCTGCAGGTGTGTTCCTGGGTGTCCTGGAAGACAGCCAGATTATGAATCACATGGCAACTATGCTGGCATCCATGATGCCCCAGTCTATGGGACGTTTCCTGCCGCTGATTATTGGTGTACTTTCTGTACCGCTTACATTGATGTTCTGTACAGACTCCTATTTCTATGGTTTGCTTCCGGTTCTGATAGGTGTAGGAAACCAGTTTGGTGTGGATCCGGCTCACACAGCAATTACCATGGTAGTATGCCGCAATTGTGCAACTTTTATCAGTCCGGTTGTTCCGGCAACATTTCTGGGAATCGGACTTGCGGGAGTTGAAATCAAGGATCATATTAAGACCTGCTTCTTCTGGATCTGGGGCGTCAGCATTGTATGTCTGATTGCCGGATTGGTTCTGGGAGTGTTGACTATCTAATTGAAAAAGGCATACAGAGCATCGGACCTCCATACCGATATCTGTAATCCCCATGCCAGAGAAAAGGGAGAGCAGCCTGCTAAGGGGCTGTTCTCCCTTTTTTCTGCAGACAATAAATGATTTGAGAAGTTTCCGGAAATTTAATAAAAATGAAAGATTTCCGGGAGGGTAGAGCCATTGCGGTTTTCCAGGTGTTTTTGTATAATACATATAAATGACAATGTGGAACCAATAGTTTTTAAAGGAGGTTTTACCATGAAAAAGAGCGGAATTTGGAAAAAACTGGTTGTGGTGGTGGCAGCGGCAGCTCTGTCAGCAGCCTCTGTTATAAGCGTATGGGCGGCAGCAGAGCGCTTGGATACAGTGGAAAATACCTACTGGGATGAGGAGGATGATACCATAGCCCGGTGGGATGAGGTGGAGAATGCCTATGAATATGAGGTTTATCTGTACCGCAACGAGCAGAAAACTTCTTCAATCAAGACGAAAAAGGACTATTATAATTTTAAGAAAAAAATGACTGCAGAGGGCGACTATACTTTCAAAGTTCGCGCCCTTGCAAAGAATCGTTCTAAAAATTATCGGGACGGCTACTGGTCTGAGGAGTCTGATACCTGCTATATCAGTGAGGATTATGCAGAGCTTTTGAAAAATGGAGGTAAGATCGATACGGATCATTCCGGACCGGGAGTTTCCGGAGACAGCTCGGCGGAGGTAAAAGAGACAGACACGATCAGTGTAGTGTACAAAGCTGAGTGGATTCCCACGGCAGATGGCCGCTGGTGGTACCGCAATTCTGATGGAAGTTATCCGGCGGGTGGCTGGTGGAGAGAACCGGGAACGGAAATCTGGTATTATTTCGATGCAGAGGGCTATATGAAAACTGGCTGGATTGAGGAAAACGGTGTGAAGTATTACTGTCAGCCTTCAGGCGCTATGGTGACAGGGGATCAGACCATCGATGGAGTCCTTTATCATTTTGACAGCTCCGGAGCCCTTCAGCAATCATAAGGTTTCCGGTATTTAGATAAAGTACAAGAATAAATCACCCTTCCTGTCATATATTTAATATCAAAGAATGTTTTTATGTCATAGGAAATTGCATCCTATGACATAAAAACGCTCCGCGAGGATCGCCATGCGTCGGAAGAGAATTTTGTCGCAGAAGCGACCCGCCGCAGGC
>PPYF01030436.1_pt1 | contig 10254 bp, 8 predicted proteins | sample 1559871 | NCBI WGS metagenome assembly PPYF01 (sample SAMN08240021, study PRJNA423297) | Human gut metagenome, whole genome shotgun sequencing project.
CATGAATTGATTCGTTACAAAAGCATACTCGTTGAAGTAGGAATGAAACATAAAGGTTTATAACTTTTTATAAGTTTTCGGTAACGGGAAGATGAATATGTGCAAGGCGCTAGAGGAATTAGAAGAAAAAGGAAGGATAGAAGGAAGAAGAGAAGGAGAAATCAAAGGAGAAATCAAAGGAGAAATCAAGAATAAAATTCTACTCATTCAAAAAAAATCACAAAGAGGAGATTCTATGGAGAAGATAATAGATGATCTTATGGAAAGTATAGAATTTGTTCAGCCGATTTACGAAATGATCAAACAAAATCCAGAGTTATCAGTTGATGAAATCTATGGGATTATCAATAAATAATTTTCAAAATAGAATATCATCAATTTATCAACGGTAAAAAAGAAACATAGAATAAGTAATAAAATAGGAACCGCAGACCAAATGCAGTTCCTATTTTATTTAATAATATTAAGATTGAGATGTAATTGATATTATTTAAGAGAAATTATTTTTTCTTAGTTTTTAAAGCTTTCTTAGCGGACCAAGCAGAGTAAACATTCTTAGATTTGTTGTTTACTTTTGTTACTTTGTAGCTTCGAACTCTTACATAATATTTCTTATTCTTTTTCAGCTTCTTTAAGACTTTAGAAGCAGATTTCGCAGAAACTTTGACTGTTTTTGCTTTCTTAAAGTTCTTAGATGTGCTGTACTGAATCTGGTAAGCAGCAACTCCGGAAACTTTCTTCCAAGATACTTTGATAGAAGTCTTCTTAGCTTTGCTTAATTTCACAGTTGTCTTCGCAGGAGCTTTCACAGTTGCTGCGTTTGTTACAGTAGTTGTAGCTGCTGGTTTAGCTGAAATTGTATAAGATAATTCTTTTGTACCAGCATATTTCTTTCCATTAAATTTAACTGTTACTTTGTAAGTTCCAGCTTTTGTGCTGTTAGCGTCAGAATAAGAAACTGTATAATTATCAGCAGAAATTACAGCACCAGTACTATCTTTTACAGTAACAGAAGGTTTCTGAGCCTGTCCATTTTCTGTGAAAGAAGTTTTATCTAAATCGATAGATGCAATTTTAGCGATTGGAGTAGATTTTCTAACATCACCGCAATTTACACATGTATCATCAATGGAACCATCTTTTTCTAAAGTTGCAGCTTTTACAACTTCTTTATATTCAGGTTTTGTTAATGATTCAATAGCATTGGAAAGGTGAGTATTTGCTTCAAGGATATTAGCTTTATATAATGTGTCATGTTTTAAAGCATCCTGAGCTTCTTTATATTCTGTTTTAAAATCAGAATATGGCTTAGCACAGTATTCAGTTTCTTTTTCAAGATAAGAATCAGCAGTTTTTATTGTAGATTGTAAAGCTTTTACTTCATCACTATCAGAAGCAATTACAACGTGCTGAGCGATGTTTTCCTTGTCTGCATGGAATTTATATGTATAATCTTTATAACCTAAAGCGGAAACAGTAACACTCCAGTATCCTACTGCTTCATCTCCAGAAAGATCAAAACGAGCAGATTCTGTTAAACCAAGCTGAATTCCCATTGATTTATGCATCCAGTTATCAGCAGCAAATTTTGTACCATAAGTTTTTACTGGAGTTGTATAAGTACTGTCATCTCCATAGAAAGTCCATTTTACAGACTGAAGATTAGCACCAAGATCACCGTAATCTCCATTTAGGTCGAGACGTAAAGTCTCACCATAAGAACCAACAGCGTCTCCAGAACGTAAGTTTGGAGTCACACCGGTTGCTTCTTTTAATGCCTCATCTTTAACACCGGATTCTGTTCCTTCGTTACTTCTTGCAGAAAAAATAAATGAACCATCTTCCTGTTTTGTAGCAGTTTTTAAACCGTAAGTGTTAGCTGTAACATTTGCAGTTTTTTGGTAAGATTTTAATTGGTTTTCACCATAACCACCAACAAGAGTTCCACCATTTTCAACAACAGTGTGGTTTGCTTTTAATGCATCTAAATCTGTAGTTTTTACTTTAACAGGAACATATTTTGTACCTTTTACTTCATAAGAAGTTAATTTATATTGCGTACCATCAGTATCAGTAATAGTTCCCTTAGCATAGCTTACACCTGTAGCATCTGTGGATGATTGATAGAATTTTTTACCATCTTTACTCCAGTGAGAAACAGAAAATTCTTTTGTGGTATCATCAGAAGCTTTTGCTTTAATGACTGCATTTCCTTGGAAACTTCCTCTGTGAAGTCCGTGATTTGTAGTTGCACGAGTAACGACGTCATATCCACCTTTATCTTTTTCATAATGAGAGTCTTCTACATCAGAGCTTGAAGTATCATTAGCATTATAAACACCTTCATTCGCCCAATACTCAGCCCAAGTAAGACCAACATAGCAATATGTCCATTCATCCTGCTGTGCATCATCAGCAGCCTTAACAATGTGAGCAACATTAAAGATATTCGCTGTCACAGGAGTCGCAGTTAAAACCATTGCACCACTCATAGCGATAGCAAAGGCTTTCCCGATTAATCTTTTACGCATATAGTTTTTCCTCCGTTTTCTGTAATATAAAATAATAGCGTGTACGTAGTTAGAAAACTCTAACTGATGAAAGATATGATACCACACGAAAGGTTAGTGAACAATAACTACAAATGAGAATAATTATCAATATCTTGTCATTCATTAAATGCAGGTGTGCTCCTACGGTCACTGGACAGGATATTGATAATTATTCTGGAAGTTACTATAATTAAGGAAGTCATATTAAGATGAGAGTGTCAAAAGTACAAATTGCTTATTTGTGCAAGCACAAACGCAATTTGTACTTTTGACACTTACATCATATTAAGAAATTCGTAAGAATTATATCCGCAGAAACGAAAGAACCACCTGATACACTAAAACCATCAAAGATACGAGGAGGAAAAGTATGAACCAGCCAAAGATCCTAGTCGTTGATGACGACAAAGAGATCGTAGGAGCGATCAAGAAACGTCTGGAAATGGAAGACTATGAAATCATAACGGCATATGATGGTCTGGAAGCCATGGATATCCTGATGGAACAAGAAGTCCAGCTTCTGATCATAGACGTTATGATGCCGAAGATGGACGGACTATCCGCAACGATGAAGATCAGGGAAAGCAAGAACATCCCGATCATCATTCTTTCAGCCAAGACAGAAGAAAGCGATAAGATCCTGGGACTATCTATGGGAGCCGACGACTATATCAGCAAACCATTCCGCCCAGATGAACTAGTAGCGAGAGTGAAATCCCAGCTGCGAAGATACATGCAGTTTGGAGGAATGAACGCCGCAGAAAGCAATAAGGAACAGATCATCAATGGCGGACTGATCCTTGACATGAAAGGAAAAAGGATGATGGTAGACGGAGAGCCAGTGAAACTGACTGCAACCGAATACAAGATCGTAAGTCTCCTGATGAACAATCTGGGCAGAGTATTTTCAGCAGATGAGATCTACGAACGCGTATGGAACGAAGAAGCCTATGCAACAGAGAATACCGTTATGGTTCACATCCGTCGTATCCGCGAGAAAATAGAAATAGATGCAAAAAATCCAAGATATTTAAAGGTGGTGTGGGGAATTGGATACAAGATCGAGAAAATGGACTAACAAAGTATTGATCACACTTGTGATGATCGCTATGACCCTGTCAGGGATATATGGACTCGATACGATCAATAACATGGCAGTGACAGGAGATAACAGCTTCAGTCTGGATGAACAGGATCAATCAGACTATATCAAAAACACACAGATGTCACTGTTTGATAAATGGGCGGATCAAGAAGGTGATAAAGTCTATTATACACAGGCAAATCATGTGTCAGAAAGTTTACTGAATAAGATAAAAAAAGAATCATTTGTGAAAGTAACGATGAAGGTCAAACCATATGATAAAAAGATGGTAACGACAACATCAACATATGGAACAGAAAATGCGAACTATACTGGGGGCAGGATTGAACATTTTCATATAGAAAGAGGCAAGACAGAGAAACTAAACAAAGACGGAAGTTTCAAAGGATGGGATCCGTATGACGAATACGATGAGTACAATGCGGATCAGACAGAATACTATGAATTCTATGGGGATAATTATACACTGCAGGATATATTCCCGGAACAGCTTCTGATCAATGATGAGAAGAATCAGCGTCTGGAAAATGCAGACATTGAGATTTCTTTGACAAAAAAAGCACTAACAGAGATTGAAAATTTCCGAAAAGGATCAACAAAACAGATCACGACGGGAATCAAAACGATCATCGTTGTTTCGATCATTGAAGTAATCGGAACGATCCTGCTGTGCATCTTATTTGCACTTCAGGAAAAGCGAACCAGATTTTTTAGAGGGCTTGACAGGCTCTGGTGGGAGATCATACTAGTGACAGCAACTACGCTGCTTGGACTGGCGATCGCATTATGCTTTGCAATCTGGGAATATACGATAGAATATACACAGGGCGGGATCACAGGTTCAACGATCGAGATGATCATGACGCTGAGTTATATCTCAGTCCCATTTTTTATCATGGCATTTGCCGTATGTATTCAGACTACGGTATGGAGGATTCGCCAGAAGAATCTTCTCGATTCAACATTTTGTCTGGGATATATTCGAAAATGGAGCCGTCAGGCAAAGACAAGAAGAAAGCTGGAAGATGAAGCGATGTCATTTGCACAAAAACATGCAAGAGACAGGATCAGACAGTACAGGGTCTTACGATATATTTTAACTGTCGGTACACTTGCTTGTATCATCATGGGAATGAGTGGAATGAATATTCCATCCCCACTCTTGTTTATAGCAGCAGTCATCTTTGTTTTTCTTATCAGATATTTTTCAAGATATTCAGACAAATATGCAAAAGAACAGAGAGATTTAAACATGCTGGTCGATCAGATCGAACGTATTTCCAATGGGGAACTGACGGCAACGACCGATATTTCACAAGAATCTGCGTATTATGAATACAGTCAGAAACTGACCAATATCGGGCAGGGAATGGAAAAAGCATTAGAAACACAGATGAAGGGCGAGAGAATGAAGATCGATCTGATCACAAATGTATCACATGATCTGAAGACACCGCTGACTTCTATCATCGGATACGTCGATCTCTTAAGCAGAGATCAGACATTATCTGCAGAATCAAGAGATTATGTAACCATCCTGATCAACAAGACCGAACGCTTAAAATCTATCATTTCTGACCTGTTTGAACTTGCGAAAGCAACAAGTGGAGATGCGAAAGTAGATCTGGAAGAAATGGATATGAAACGTCTGGTAGAACAGACACTGGGGGATATGGCAGATCAGATAGAAGAATCTGGATTTGCGATCAGATATCAGTGCGAAGCTACACACACAAGATTTATCGGAGACAGCAGCCGCATGTACCGAGTGGTACAAAATGTCATAGAAAATGCCTTAAAATACTCCCTGAAAGGAACCAGGATCTTCCTAAGGATCACCGAAGCAGATCAAAATATAAAATTAGAAGTTATAAACACAGCATCCTATGAGATGAATTTTACAGAAGAAGAGATCATGGAACGGTTTGCCAGAGCGGAAAAATCACGTACCAGCGAAGGAAACGGATTAGGACTTTCCATCGCAGACAGTTTTACAAAGAATTGTGGAGGAGAGTTTTCGATAAGAATAGACGGAGATCAATTCCTGGTTACTATACAATTTAAACAACATTTAGATGTAAACAAATAGATTTCATATGTTTTTTGACAAAATTGTAAAAATTGAAAAAAACTATGTTGAAAGGGTAGAAAACATAAATATAAAAGTATATACTACTAATTGTGTCGACAATATGCAAATAGACCATTTGAGAGAGTGGTTTTTGAATCCTTTTTTTTCATGAAGTTTTGATACATGGTGACTTATGGAACGGTTGCGTATTTGGAGACATCTGCTTTTAAAGCCTCTTCAGACATTAAGATCTGGAGGGGCTTTTTTTCTTATTGCATAGGTAGAATAGGACGTAACAGCATTTGATACAAACAAATGCTTCTGGTATAATAAAAAGAAAAGAGCATGCACGGAAAGGACACGAAAGAATGAAGAGACGTTTAATCAGCCTTGTCCTTGTATTGATGCTTGTCATGACAGCAGGATGCGGGAAGAAGAGGACAACAAAGAAACTCAAGACAGAAGATCTGGATGAAACAACCCTGCAGGGAATGGCAAAAGATATCACAAAGGAGATGTCCTTAAAGAATAAGATCGGACAACTATTTATGGTATCTGTTTATCAATTAGATGAGGTAGAAAGCAAGAATCAGACAAGCGTGACGAGCCAGATGAAGAAGACATTGAAGAGGTATCCAGCAGGTGGGGTGATCATGTTTGCGAAGAATATCAACACACCTGATCAAACAAAGAAGATGACGGACGAACTTCAAGATGCCTCCCATATCCCACTATTTATGGCAGTGGATGAGGAAGGTGGACAGGTTTCAAGAGTCGCATCAAATCCCAAGATGAAGATGACAGTATATCCATCTGCACAGGAAGTTGGAAGAACTTACAATAACAAGAAGATCGTGGTGTCACATCTGATGCTGTCTAATGTGACAGATGAGAAGGAGCCTTCAAGCCTAAGCAGCAGAGTTGTATCAGATATCCTAAGAGATGAACTTGAATATAAGGGCGTTATCATGACCGATGCGATGAACATGAAAGCGATCACAGATAACTATAGTTCCGGAGAAGCAGCAGTGAAAGCGATTCAGGCAGGAGTTGACCTGATCGTGATGCCGGATAACTATAAAGAAGCATACAAGGCAATTGAGAAGGCACTAAAAAGTGGCAAGATCAAAGAATCAAGAATCGATAAATCTGTAAGAAGGATCATATATACAAAGCTTAAGCGAGGAGAGATCCCTCCGGATACTACATTATTAAAAGAGAATCAATAACAGGGATGCTTGCAGATTTAAAATGAATATGTTACTATCAAAAATGTGTATTTTACAAACGAAACTAAAGATTGTATAACAGAAAGGTCAAAAGATCACGATGAGCAGAGAGAACTTTGATAAGTTGGGAGAAGAATGTGGAGTTTTCGGTATCTACGATTTCGATGGCAATGATGTAGCGTCAACGATCTATTATGGATTGTTTGCACTTCAGCATCGAGGTCAGGAAAGCTGCGGAATTGCAGTTTCTGATACGAATGGTCCAAAACGTAATGTCACATCTCAAAAAGGTATGGGATTATGTAATGAAGTGTTTACACCAGATTCCCTTCAGGCATTAAAGGGAGATATCGGTGTGGGGCATGTAAGGTATTCAACAGCAGGAGAGAGTGTTCCTGAGAATGCCCAGCCACTGGTTTTAAATTATGTAAAAGGTACTTTAGGACTTGCACATAATGGTAATCTGATCAATGCAATAGAACTTCGCGAAGAATTAGAAAAGACAGGAGCTATTTTCCAGACAACGATCGATTCAGGTGCGTATTCCCTGATCGTTATGTCACCAAGGAAACTGATCGGGGCAAGAGATCCATATGGATTTAAGCCATTATGTATCGGTAAGAGAGATAACGCTTATGTATTAGCATCTGAAAGCTGTGCATTAGATACGATCGGAGCAGAATTTATCCGTGACGTGAATCCAGGAGAGATCGTAACGATCACAAAGGATGGAATTCAGTCAGACTGTGATTTATGTCTTCCAAAGGAAAAAACAGCAAGATGTATCTTTGAATACATTTATTTTGCAAGACCAGACAGTGAGATTGACGGAGTTGGGGTATACCACTCAAGAATTCAGGCAGGAAGATATCTCGCACAGGATTCACCAGTAGAAGCAGACTTGGTTGTCGGAGTACCAGAATCAGGAAATGCAGCAGCCCTTGGATATTCTTTAGAGTCAGGAATCCCATATGGAACCGCATTTGTCAAGAACGGTTATGTTGGAAGAACTTTCATCAAACCAGGACAGAGCAGCCGTGAATCAAGCGTGCAGATCAAGTTAAATGTTTTAAAAGAAGCAGTCAAAGGAAAGAGAGTCATCATGATCGATGATTCCATCGTACGAGGAACAACAAGTGACCGCATTGTGAAGATGTTACGCGATGCAGGAGCGACAGAAGTTCACGTAAGGATCAGTTCCCCACCATTCCTGTGGCCATGCTACTTTGGAACTGATATTCCAGAGAGAGAACAGCTGATCGCATATAACAGATCGATCAACGAGATCTGTGAAGTGATCGGAGCAGATAGTTTAGGATACTTAGGAGAAGAGAGACTTTCACAGATGGTACAGGGATTACCGATCTGTAAAGGATGTTTCACAGGTGAGTATCCGATGAAACCGCCAACAAGAGATATTCGTGGAAATTTTGAAAGATAAGGATAAGGAGATTTTTATGAACGACCGTTACCAGAGCCCATTATCAGAACGTTATGCAAGCAAAGAGATGCAGTACATCTTTTCTCCAGACAAGAAGTTTAAGACATGGAGAAAGTTATGGATCGCACTTGCTGAGACAGAGAAAGAATTAGGACTTGATATCACACAGGAACAGATCGACGAATTAAAAGCACATGCAGAAGACATCAACTACGATGTAGCAAAAGAACGTGAAAAATTAGTCCGTCATGATGTTATGTCTCACGTATATGCATACGGAGTACAATGCCCAAAGGCAAAAGGAATCATCCATTTAGGAGCAACATCCTGCTATGTTGGTGATAACACAGACATCATCATCATGACAGAAGCATTAAAGCTTGTCAGAGTAAAATTATTAAATGTGATCAACGAATTATCCAAATTCGCAATGAAATACAAAGATCTTCCAACACTTGGATTTACACATTTTCAGCCAGCACAGCCTACAACAGTAGGTAAGAGAGCAAGCCTTTGGCTGATGGATCTCGTATATGATCTAGAAGATCTTGATCACGTGATCGCTAACATGAGATTATTAGGATCAAAAGGAACAACAGGAACACAGGCAAGTTTCTTAGAGTTATTCGAAGGAAACCACGAAACGATCAAGAAGATTGATGGAATGATCGCCAAGAAGATGGGATTTGACAAATGCCAGCCAGTATCTGGACAGACATACTCTAGAAAAGTTGATTCCCGCGTGATCAACGTATTAAGCCAGATCGCACAGTCTGCTCATAAGTTCTCAAACGACATCAGACTTCTTCAGCACTTAAAAGAAGTAGAAGAACCATTTGAAAAGAACCAGATCGGATCATCTGCAATGGCATATAAGAGAAACCCAATGAGAAGTGAAAGAATCGCTTCCTTAGCAAACTACGTAATGTCAGATGCTATGAACCCAGCATTAGTAGCATCTACACAGTGGTTTGAAAGAACATTAGATGACTCAGCCAATAAACGTTTATCCGTACCAGAAGGATTCTTAGCGATCGATGGTATCTTAGACCTTTACTTAAACGTTGTAGACGGATTAGTTGTATACCCTAAGGTTATCGAAAGCCGCTTAAGAAGCGAACTTCCATTCATGGCAACAGAGAATATCATGATGGATGCAGTAAAAGCTGGTGGAGACAGACAGGAACTTCATGAGAAGATCCGTGTACATTCTATGGCAGCAGGAAAAGTTGTCAAAGAAGAAGGAAAAGCAAACGATCTGTTAGAGAGAATCGCAGCAGACCCAGCATTTGGTATGAACATGGAGCAGTTACAGGCGATCATGAAACCAGAGAACTTCGTAGGACGTGCACCACAGCAGACAGAAGAATTTGTGAATGAAGTGATCAATCCAATTCTGGAAGAGAATAAAGAAGTACTTGGATTAACAGCTGAGATCAACGTATAAAAAGATAAAATTTTAACATAGAAAGAGATGGAAAGATCAAAACAATATAGATTTTTCCATCTCTTTTTGCTGTATTTTAAGAAAAAATTACCAAAAAGCAGGAAATGGGCAGGAGTAGATATAGGAAATTAAGAAAAGGAATGGTATAATAGGTTTAAAACAAATATGTGAGAGCATATGTTAGGGGAAAGTATATGAAGAAATTAAAAACAATCATCCAAAGAAAAAAATGGAATATGATACTTGGGATTTCAGATATCATAATGATGATCATAGCATCATATCTTGCATTATTAACGCGATTTGAATTCTATCCATCACAGATCGCATCGATTTTTTTGAAAAATGCTGCAAAATACATGCCGTTGAATCTCTTTTGCAGTATTGTGATCTTTATGGCATATCGATT
>PPYF01269238.1_pt1 | contig 10254 bp, 9 predicted proteins | sample 1559871 | NCBI WGS metagenome assembly PPYF01 (sample SAMN08240021, study PRJNA423297) | Human gut metagenome, whole genome shotgun sequencing project.
ATGGGCGGAATAAGGGGGATGCCGGGGCTTGCCTTGACATAGAAATACAGCGTGTTAGGCAGCAGGCTGCCGTCCTTTTTGCTGCGCGTCAGCTCCAGCTCCGCCTTGGTCTCAAAGAGGTCAAAGACGTTCAGCTCCAGTTCAAAGGCGTATTTCTTCTGGTCATTGAAGGTATTGACCTCGCCCTTGACCTTGGCAAGCTCCAGCGCCATCATCTTCGCGGTATCAAAGTTGCCCGTGGCGTGGACGCCGTTGACCTTGAATTCGTTCCCCTTCAAGCCGTAGCCCAGCTTTTCCATCTTGAATTCCGCGCCCTCGAAGATGGTCTGGAAGCCGATCTCGCCGCTGAACACAAGGTTTCCCGCCGCGTCGGCGGCGGCGTTCCTCAGCTTCACCGTGGCGTAGGGGATGTCCACATAGACGATGGCGGTGTTGTTATCGGGTTCTTCGTTATCGGGGGCGATCTTAAATGTAAAGCCATCCTCTGTGAGAGAGATTTGCAGGGTATCTTCCGCGCCGCCTTTGGGCTGGTAGAATTTGAAGGTCGGCGCGCTCAAGCTCACGCCGCTTTGCTCCACACGACCGTCCTTGTGGATGACGAGCTTGCCGCCGCTGCCCCACGTCGCCGTGACGGAGGGCGACAGCAGCGCCGCCCCGCCGGTGAAGGTGAAGTCTTCCCCGTTTTTGCTCTCATAATCGCCGTTGATGAGAGCGACGGGGTCCTTCTTGTACTGCCGCTTCAGCGCCGAAAGCGCCGCGTCGTCCGCCACATACTCCACCGTCACGCCGCCACCATCGGGAAAAACGGCCAGCCGCTTGGCATTGATGGAGATATTCACCTTATCCGGGTTGGTGGGAGCTGGGTCCGTGCCTTTCAGCAAACCACGGAAGCCCCAAAGGAAGTGTGAGGGAACTATGCTGTAATCGCTTCTATCACCGAAATAATAACCGATCTCATCCCCGCACTCCACCCGGGTGTCGCCGGGGCGGCTGGCCGGCGTTACGCTGACCCATTCCGGCAGATAGGCCTTGATGGTGCCTTTTTTATAGTATTGCGACAGTCCAACAAAGGGATTGGCCCAGTTGTAGCCGTCCGTATAGACCTCGGTGATGTAATTGGAGCACCAATCGCCCCCCGGCGTATAATCCTGATGCGTATTCAGATTTTCCAGCTTGCTGGTGATCACGGAGTTTTCGCTGGAAAGCACTTTCTCCGTTGTATGATCGTAGACGGTGCGGCTCAGCTTGAGGGCGGGGCTGTCCGCGGCGTTTCTGTGACCCATGGCGGCAAAGCCGCTGAGGGTATAGCCCCATCGCGGCCCACCCTCAATGCCCAGAGAGCCATTAGAATCCGCGCTGGTGATCTTGATAGCGTCAACGCTTGTCAGAACGCCCCATGCGCCGGACCCGCTCTCCCCAAGCTGCACGATCTCATAGTAGACCGTGGTCGTTCCTGTGACGGTTTTCCCGGACACTGTGGCCGTCAGGTCGTACTCCACCTTGATGGCATTCGCGGTTCCGTTGGGCGTTTTCTTCACAAGCGATGCGCTTTTCAGACTGAGCGTTGCGGGATGTGTGATTTCTTTCTTATTGTAACCGATTCCGTTATCATACGTGATGAACTCGCAGTAGGGCTTCTGCTGGCCGGGGCTGTCCGATGCCGCAGTCGGAGCGGTCGTGAGGATGCCGGTCTGCCTGTTCAGCGTCACACGGATATAGTCGTTTTGTAGGACGAGCGAATTATTGTTCGTGCTCGTCTGCACATTTGTACTGCCAGGCGATATAATGTCCCCCACATAGGCGAGGGCCTGAGAGGGTAGAACGCCCAGCAGCAGGCAGAGGGTCAAAAGCAGGGACAGGATTTTTTTCATGTTGCGTCCTCCTTATGTTCTTGTTCTTGTTTCTGTTTTTGCTTCTCCCGTTCATGCAGCCGCATACAGACGACCGTGATCACCACGGCCAGCATAAACGTCGCCACCGCCACCAGCACATATCCGCCTGCGCTCTCATGCAGCAGGATCGCGCCGTACATTCCTGCGGCATCTATCGGCTGGCCCCGTACCGTCCCTACCGTTCCCACCGTTCCCACAAGGGACAGGAACAGCAGGACGCACAGGGCAGACAAACTGCGGATGCTTCGCCGCGCCTGCCTGCGGCGGTGTTCCGCTATTCGCTTTTTTACTATCGCAACACGCTTTTCTGTATCGTACATACACACAAAACCTCCTCTCTGAAAACTCAGCTTAAAAAGCCTTTCACTTATATAGGTACAAAAACACAGAAAAACTCTCACCCCAAAATCAAATTTTTTCAAAAAAATTTGAGAGCCGCACAAAGGCAGCTCCCAAAAGAGAAAAATCTATTTCATTATGGTGTCAGACGGCGGGCAAGCGACTTTCCCGCTGTCAGAATCAGCACAGGCAGAAGATAGGCGATATACTGCGCCGCGCCGCCGTAGGCAATCAGCAGATTATAGATCGCATGAAAGGTGATGACCGCTCCCAGCAGGCCGCAGGTTCCGGCAATCTTCAACCACATCCGCCGCCACACATACGCAAGCCCTCCTCCGACGATGGCCCCGCAGATGACATGCATCGCTCCCGTTCCGATGCCCCGGAAGAAAATAAAGGAAAAATGTCCGGCCCCGTTTTGGATCAGATAGCAGACATTTTCAAAGGTGGCAAAGGAAAGCGCAGTGATCACGGCGGCGATCTTGATCTGTTCCACCCTCGGCTCGAATACCAGAAGGTAAAAGAGCAGCGGCAGAAGCTTCATCACTTCCTCCACCACCGGGGCGATCTCCGCAGTTGCGCCAAAGGTGTCCGCCCCATAAAGTGCGGCGAGAAAGGTATTGATGTAAGCGGAGAGCAGACACGCACCCATTCCCGCAAGGCAAAACAGAAAGAACTTTGTCCGCCGCTTTCCCATGCACAGGGCGGCGATCAGTAGGGGCGACGCCATACAGATAAATACATTTTCAATATAGGTCATTCCCGCACCGCCTTTCCTGTGGCTGGCAGCAGGGCGAAGATGCAGAGCGTCAGCAGAAAGTCAAGCCAGCAGTAGGGGCTGGAAATGGAATCCCCCGGCCAGAAGCAGCCGGAAGTCCAAAAAGCATATTCCGCCGCCACATAGCACAGCACCCCAATGTGAAAATATTGCATATCGCGTGCTGTCCCTACCTGCGCCCGAGCATAAGCAAGGCCACGGATCGCATGATAGGAAACAACGATCATCAAACCGCACCAGAGCAGATTGGAGAGGATGTCTCCAAAGGTGCAGTAAAGCACGCACAGCGGAACGCCGATCAAGAGGGCGATTAGGGCTTTGCGGCACGCAAAGCCCCTTTCCTCCGCGGAGGAAAGCGCGTATTGCAGGATGTAAAGAAAAATGACGCTGGCTACCCAGCCAAACTCCGACACATAAAAGACCTGCGGTGTTTCAGAATATAAAAGCAAATACAGCGTCCAGTACAGAGAGCCGAGGGCAAAGCAGCCATAAAAGCAGGTCAGCAGGAAATACGCCTGTGTCCGGCTTTTCAGATACCGGATTCCGCTCAGGCTAAAGCCCAGTAGGGTAACGATGAATTGCAAAAGGTTACTGACAAGTTCCATCCGCATTGTCCCCCTTTTGCTCCTCCGTCTGTTCCTCTTTGTTCAGCAGACGGATTCGGAAACACAAAATCGTCACGCATACGCCGAGAACAAAGGCAAGCAGTCCGATGACGATATATCCCAGCGTGGCGCTGCCGCCGAACATTGTTGCCGCTGTTTCAAAGCCGGAGGAAATTCCCAGCTCGATTTGCTCCACAATACCGGGCATGAACAGGGAAACGCCCACAATCACCGCAAGACACGCTGCCACGCCGGAAACGGCGGCGATCCGTGCCTGCCGCAGCCTTTTTTGATGCTCTTTTTCCGCGATACGCCGTTTTACTTCTGCAATCCGTTCCTCATGGCTCAACATTTGTGATCCCCTCCCGTTCCAATAATCCGCGCAGACGCTCTTTCCCCCGGTATACTATATTAGTAATCTGCTTCACGCTTTTTCCCATGACCTCGGCGGCCTGCAAGTAACTCATGCCCTCGAAATAGGTCAGATAAAGGGCCTCCCGATAGTCCGGGTTTAACTCATCCATGCAGAAATGCAAAATCTGATCCCGTTCCTTTGTTCGGATGACCTCATCCACCAGCGTTTGTCCGTCCGGCTCCTCGGTCAGGTCATCCAGGTTGAAGAAAAGTCGCCGTCTGCTTTTGTGGCGTAAAGCCATGTGCCGCGCCGCTTTATAGAGGTAAGCCTTAAATCCGCCGTCCCGGATACGGGGCTTTTTCGTGAACAGATAGGAAAAGACTTCAATCATCAAGTCCTCCGCCTCGTGAACATCATGCAGATAACCGTTGATGTAGAGGGTCAGCAGATCGCCGTATTTTTTCATCAGAGCTTCAAGTCCAGCTTCATCACCGTGCAGATATTGCCTGTAAAGTTCTTCGTCGGAGATCATGCCGCCCACGCCCCTTTCCGCTGTCACATCGTCATGTATTATATGCGAATCGGGTCGTTTTTTCAAGAGCATTGACAATCAGGCAAAGAACTACATATTCGCTCCAATCACTCCCGCTGTACATAATAATCAGGTCGTCCGACAGAGGTAAAGCCCTCTTTGCCGGTGATGACCACATTGTTATAGCCGCTGGCACAGTGGATGATTAAAATATTTCCGTCCTCATCCCAACCGCCCACCATGCCAACATGGTTATCTTCGGGGTAAAAGACAAGATCTCCCGGCTGTGCGTCCTCCCATAAGATTGGGGTGCAGTAGGTATGCTGCATCATCGCTCCGCCACCGTGACCGATGATGTAGTCCCCGCCTGTGGCGTTGTAAAATACCCAGTCCACGAATCCGCTGCAATCCAGTCCGTAGGGTCGATAGGTCCCGGTGGTGGAGCTGCCTGCCGCTGTGACCTGCCGCAGCTCGCCCCACCGGACGTCCCAGCCGATCACAAGGGATTTTCCTCCCCAAAAATAATTCACCTTGCCGACAAGAGAACAGGCGGCGCGTACCGCCGCCTCGCGCTCCGGGGGCAGACCCTCCGGCAGATTGCGAATCAGCGCCGCCGTATCCCCGCTGACGGAGTACACATCCTCAATCAGCTCCCGCAGGAGATCCCGCTGCTCCAGCAGCTCCTCCAGCGCCGCAATCTGATTGCGGTTGAAGTGATACGCGGTTTTCATTTCCTCTGCCGTTTTTGCGGTGATGGTGATATAGAGGTTTCGCTCCGTCCATCCGTCATCATCGCCACTGCCGGGATGGTGAATGACCTCGATGCGGTGTGCAATGGTGGTCATGTCCCAAAAGACTGCTTTCAGGCGGGCAATGCGGTCGGCCTCCATGGTGGCCACGTCCGCGGCGTCCGCATCGTTACTGCCTGCTACCTTCACCGCGAACACCGCCAGCACCTCGATCCAATCGGCAGGCTGGCCGGTCACGGAGATGGAATCATAATCATCTGCCGTTTGCAGGGTTTCCAGCCGCTCATTGAACTCATAGTTGACCTGCGCCACCGCAGCAGAGATCGGCACGACGCCCGCCTCCCGGCTCTCGTTGGAAAAGAGGATGCCGAAGGGTGATGCCACGATTGCCGCCACGAGGATCACCGTCAGGAGCAGCACCAGCACCACCGCACCGCCGCCTGCCGACAGGATCGAGCTGACCGCAGACGCCACTCCTTTCCCGATTTCTTTCACTGCCTGGACTGCCACGCTGCCCAGCTTTTTGGAAGCCCTTCCGCCGCTCTGCGCGGATTCCTGAAGCATCTTCCGCTGCGCCTTTCTCTGCGCCGCCGCCCTTGCGCGGTGCGTGATGATTGCATTGTTCGGCGCTGCGTGGTCAGTTGGTCGAACATGCATGGCGCGCGTGGCCTTGGTCATGGCCTGTCTGCTCTTGGGGGCAGGACTGCCCTTGGCCGATGCCCCCGAATTGCCTTTCTGCGGAGTGGTCATTGTGCCTCCACGGTCGGACGGTGGAGGTACAATGTGCCGCTCCGCTGTTTTTTTCTCGGCAAGGTTCCGCCGATAGGCGGCTTTTGCGTCCTGCGCAGCTTTCTGCCGCCCACGCTCCTGCGGGGCGGCATTTGCGCTTTTTGGACCTCCGCGATTTTGCGGAGAAATGGTCTGATTTCCGACTTCATCTCGTGCAGCGTGTGATTGCAGCGTATCGGACAGGCCCCTTTCTGTCGGCGTCACGCTATCCATGGTTTCGAGCGTTTCTGCCGCAGTACGGCTTTCCGACGCACTATTCCTACCTTGCCGTTTCTGCTCCTGATAGCGCTTTATCATACGCCGCGAGGCATCCGCCGCCCCAGATGCGCCACGGCGCATATTTTTCTCCACGCGGTCGGTAGCATAGCGCACGGGGGCGCGGCTTTCCGGCTCTTTCTCTTTCTGCCGCTTATCCATGTGCTTTTTCAGAATGGATTCTGCGTCCTTGGGTGTGGGGTTCTTCAGCTTTGCCTTGGGCGTGTCCATGCCGGGTTTAATTTTCAAGTCCCGCATAGCGTCACTCCTCACCGGGGCGAGTTGACATTAAGCGGTACAGCTCCGTGTTTTTGGGCAGCTCATTGGCGAAAGGCACGATGGCCCCGCCTACCTTGATGAGCCCATGACCGGCAGGGGCATTGTCTACATAGCTCATCTGCGTATCCGATGCCCCAAGCAGGCGGGCAAGCTGCTCCCGGTCGGTGGTGGCCTGATTGAGCATCAGCAGAAACTCAGAGTTTGCGAACATCATCCGCGCCGTATTGGATAGCAGACATTCCTCCACATTCTGTGTAATACCGGTGAGCGTCGCGCCGTATTTACGGAAGCGCTTCCAGCACTTGTAGAGGAATTCGCTGCTGTAATTGGTAATACTGTGTCCGCTGCCGCTCCCGTTGGCGAAAAACAGATAGATCTCGTCGATGTAGACATGGGTGTATTTCCCCGCCTTGCGGTTCTGAATGACGCGGTTATAGATAGCGTCCAGCATCACCAGCAAGCCCACCGATTTCAGATTTTCACCCAAGTCCTGAATGTCAAAGCAGAGGATACGGCTTTTTGCGTTGATATTGGTCTGGTGGGAAAAAACATTCAGACTGCCCACCGTGAACAGCTCCAATGCCAGCGCGATGCGGTGGGCCTCCGGGTTGACCTGCTTCATCAGGTCATCGTAAAGATTTTTCAGGGTGGGCGGCTGCCCCTGATAGTTTTTCAGATACTCCCGGTAGATGTTGCCCACACTACGGTCGATGATGGACTTCTCCTGCGGCTCGATCTTATCCGCGCCCATAAGCTGCTCGTAGAGCGACATGATAAACTCGGACTTCATCACCAGCGGCTCCTTGCCGTCGCCGTAGCCCTCAGACAAGTCCAGCGCATTGATGTGACAGCCGTTTGGATCAGAGGCAGAAATGGTGATGACCTCACCGCCCAATGCCCGGACCAGTTCCCCGTATTCGCGTTCGGGGTCCACGATAATAATGTCATGGTCTGTGGAGAGCGCCAGCGCGGAGACCTCCTGCTTGGCCGCCATCGACTTACCAGAGCCGGAAACGCCGGTAATAAAGCCGTTGCCGTTCAAAAGGTTTCCGCGATTGCAGATAATAAGGTTATGGGACACGGCGTTCACACCATAGTAAATGCCGCCTGCGTCCTGAATTTCCTGCGATTTGAACGGCATGAGAACGGCGGTACATTCCGTGGTCAGTGTGCGGGTAGCGTCAATGCGCTTGAGGCCGAGGGGCAGCACCGTGTTCAGCGCGTCCTCCTGCTGGTAGCGCAGAATGTTAAATTGACAGCCCCGCGCCCGCCCGATGGCTTGCAGGGCCTCGGTGTCCTGATCGAGCTGTTCAAGGTTATCTGCCAGGTGCGTCAGCGTCACCAAAGCCAGCATCATACGCTGGTCGCGGCTCATGAGGTCGTCCATAAATTCCTTCGTTTCGCTCCGCATCTGCTCCAAGTCATAGGGGATATTGGCGGTAAAATTGTTGCTCTGATTCTGCCGCTGCTGCCAGCGGGTAATATCCGATTCCACGGACATAATGCGCTTGCGAATATCGCTCACGGCTTCGTCCATCGCCACAGGAATAATGTCAATGGAAAGCATCATATTCCGAGGATAGTCCATCAGCTCCGTGATCATCGCGTCGGAGATAAAGCTGGCATACTCCCGCAGAAACAGGGTGCGCCCCACATGATTGCCCAACTCATAGTGATTTTTCTGAAAGGAGATACAGTCCGGGGCGATGCAGTCCCGGAAGTCATGCCCTTTGCGTATGGTGTCCTCCAAATTGAACCGGAATAGCTGTTCCTCGCCGGGGCGATAGAAGTCATGCAGAAGCCGCAGGCGGTCATTGACCGTGATCTCACGGACGCTGGAGGACATACGGGAAAGTCCCGTGGTAAGGTCAGTCCCAACGTGGGAAAAGAACGCACGGGCCTCCTCCACGCTTTTCTTTTCTGCCGAAACGGTGATGTACTTCTCCTGAATGAGATTGTTGCTCTCTGCTGCCTTGCCCAAAACAAGTGCGTTATACTCGTTGCGGTAGAGGTCACGGCGGTCGCCCTGCATGGGCATGAGCAGCGTCCGCCCGAAGTCCTTTTGATTGAGCTGACGGTTAAAGAGCGTGATCTTTGCCGTAGCTCCGATGGGCAGCGAGTTCAGGAAGGAGCAGTAGGTCATAAAGAGTTCCCGCTGCTTTTCCGGGGAGGCCACGGCATAATTGACATCAAAAAAGCGCCAAGTTTTTGAAAACTTGCCGCTTACCTGAAACACGCCGTCTTGATAAATGCGTTTGATGGGAATGGATTTCTGGACGCTGCGGGGAACGGAAAAGGCGTCCCGTTCCGCGCTGCGCCGATGCTTGAAAAGGATCAATGTTTCTTCACCTCACGTTTCATCGCTTCTTCATAGTAGTTTTCCGCTTTCCAGACACGCTTGCCTGCCATGATGACCTCTGATTTCAGCCATGCCCACAAAAATCGCTCCAGCGTTAGGCCGTTATACTGAAAAAAGCCCGCAGCGGCCACGGGAGCCGCGCCGACAATGCACACCCAACTTACCGTTTCCCGGTCCAACACTTGGCTCAGGGTGAAATACAGTGCCACGGCAACTCCCACCGCCAAAACAGAACATACAAACTGCCGCATGGACAGTCCGAAAAAGAGCGTTTCGCGGTAAGCTCTAATTTCTTTGTTGATTTTGATTTCCATTGAATTCCTCCGTGTTGTTTTGTTATGTACGATGTGGTACGATAAAGAAAAAATGAAAGGAAACTTCTTTCCTATGGCATATAGTGAACAGCTATGGCAGGATGCAAAAAAGAAATGTCGTCTGACTGATGAAGATATTGCCCGCGCTAAGCGCTTGGGACTAAATCCTCGCAGCCTGATTAAGAACATTCCCAGCAAGAGCGAACCGTGGAAAGCCCCGGTCAGCGAATGGCTGCGGGAAATGGAAGAAAAGCGGGAACGGAAGTCCGCCCAACGGCAGGTCCGGAAAGCAAGAGATCACTCATAACCCCAGCATTTCCTTGGCGATATGGTCGGCGGACTTTACCAAGCCCACCAGTACCAGCAGGTTGAATATGACCTCACCCAAATAGCTCCACACCTGCGTCACCACGGACGCGCTGCTATCCACCACCGGCGTACCGCTGGAGGAAAAGGCTGAAAAGATGATGCAGGCAAGTACGATCACCGCCCCTTCCATGCACACGCCTACATAGCTCCGAAGGAACGCCTTGCCGAAATGGGAAGTCCCCTCTCCGGCAAAGGATGCCAGTGCCACCGGGGACAGCGCAGCGTACATATAGATCTTAAAAAAGCGCCCATAGACGGTGAGGATCATAATGAAGGCCAGCACCGTAATAAATAGGCTCCCCAGCAGCGTCACCAGCCAAAGGGGGATGCTTGCAAAAAAGCCCACATCTCCAATGGCGTCCGCGATCTCCTGCGGCAGCGCCACGGATGCGCCGGTCAAGCCGCCTACGCTGCCCGCCGCCGTTGCCACAATGCCGCTGCACACATCAAATATATCTACCAGCAAGTCCATACCATAGGTGATACCCAGCTTTGCCAGCACAAAGTAGATGAAGTGCCGCAGCAAATGCTCCGGCCTTTGAAAGTCCCGAAAGCTGGATGCGCTGCGAAAGATACCGATGGCAAAGAACAGCACCAGCAGCCCGTAGCCGATGGCCTGCATCCCGCCGTTGATGGTCA
>PPYF01621935.1_pt1 | contig 10254 bp, 10 predicted proteins | sample 1559871 | NCBI WGS metagenome assembly PPYF01 (sample SAMN08240021, study PRJNA423297) | Human gut metagenome, whole genome shotgun sequencing project.
CAACAGAATTTATCGCCGCTATTGAACTTGGTTCATCGAAGATAACCGGTGTGGCCGGAAGAAAGAACAGTGACGGAAGCATGCAGATACTGGCATACGCCCAGGAAGACTCTTCAACGTTTATCCGCAAAGGAGTGATCTTCAATCTGGACAAGACAGCACAAAGCCTGACTTCTATCATCAACAGACTGGAAGGTGAGTTGAAAAACTCAATCGCCAAGGTATACGTAGGCATTGGCGGACAATCCCTCCGCACAGTCCGCAACGTAGTAAGTCGCGACCTCGAAGAAGAAGCGATTATCTCGGAAGAGCTGGTAAACGCTATCGGCGATGAGAACGTAGCGATTCCGGTAGTCGATATGGATATACTGGACGTAGCGCCGCAAGAATACAAAGTCGGCAATAATCTGCAAGCCAACCCGGTGGGACTGGTAGGAAGCCACATCGAAGGACGTTTCCTCAATATCGTCGCCCGCTCTTCCGTACGGAAGAATCTGGAACACTGCTTCCAGCAGGCAAAGATCGATATTGCCGACCAACTGATCGCACCACTGGTAACAGCCAATGCCGTGCTGACCGAGAGCGAACGCCGTTCGGGCTGCGCACTCATCGACTTCGGAGCTGATACCACCACTATTTCGGTTTATAAAAACAACATTCTCCGCTTCCTGACAGTGCTGCCGCTGGGAGGAAACAGCATCACCCGCGACATCACCACCCTGCAAATGGAGGAAGAAGAAGCGGAACGTCTGAAGAAAACTTACGGAGACGCCCTATACGAAGAAGACGAAAGCGAAGAGCCCGCCACCTGCAAGCTCGAAGATGAAAGCCGCACAGTCGAACTGGGCAAGCTCAACAACATCATCGAGGCACGTGCCGAGGAAATCATCGCCAACGTATGGAACCAGATTCAAATCTCCGGCTACGAAGACAAACTGCTGGCCGGCATCATCCTCACAGGTGGAGCCGCCAACCTAAAGAATCTGGAAGAAATGCTTCGCAGACGCTCGAAGATAGAAAAGATAAGAATGGCGAAACTGCCTCGCAACACCGTTCACGCTCCCAGCAATATACTGAAGAAGGACGGTTCGCAGAACACCCTGTTCGGACTTCTGTTCGAAGGCAACCAGAACTGCTGCCTGATAGAAACCGCTCCCCAGATACCGGTCACTCCCGCCACTCCCCGACCGGAGCCAGAAATTCACAAGACCGTAGATATGTTTGAGGACGATCAGGAACTGAAAGAGCAAGCCCGACTGGCACGCCTCAAGAAAGAAGAGGAAGAGAAAGAAGCACGGGCAGCCGCCAAGGAAGCTGAAAGACTCCGCAAGCAGAAGGAGAAAGAAGAGAAAGAAAGACGCAAGAGAGAAGCCGGTCCCAGTTGGATTCAACGCAAGATCGACTCCCTGACCAAGGAAATCTTCTCTGACGACGATATGAAATAAATTCAAAATTCAATAATATGGACGAGATAGTACAATTCGATTTCCCGACCGACTCACCGAAAATCATCAAAGTGATTGGTGTAGGTGGCGGTGGCGGTAACGCTGTGAACCACATGTACCGGGAAGGCATACATGACGTAACGTTCGTTCTCTGCAACACGGACAACCAGGCATTGGCCGAGTCACCCGTTCCGGTGAAACTGCAACTGGGCCGTAGCATCACACAAGGACTTGGAGCCGGCAACCGTCCCGAACGGGCACGCGACGCCGCCGAAGAAAGTATTGACGATATCAAAGAACAGCTGAACGACGGCACCAAGATGGTATTCATCACTGCCGGAATGGGAGGAGGAACCGGAACCGGAGCCGCCCCTGTCATCGCCCGCATTGCGAAGGAGATGGATATTCTGACAGTAGGTATTGTCACCATTCCATTTATTTTCGAAGGAGAAAAGAAAATCATTCAGGCACTGGACGGCGTCGAACGTATCGCCCAGCACGTAGATGCCCTGCTGGTCATCAACAACGAGCGCCTGCGCGAAATATATGCCGACCTTACCTTCATGAATGCTTTCGGCAAGGCCGATGATACGCTTTCCATCGCTGCAAAGAGTATCGCCGAGATTATCACCATGCGTGGTACGGTGAATCTGGACTTTGCCGATGTGAAGACCATCCTGAAAGACGGTGGTGTAGCCATCATGAGTACCGGATTCGGAGAAGGCGAGAACCGTGTCACCAAAGCTATCGATGATGCCCTCCACTCTCCGTTGCTGAACAACAACGACATCTTCAACGCTAAAAAGGTGATGTTGAACGTATCCTTCTGTCCCACGTCCGAACTGATGATGGAAGAAATGAACGAGATACACGAGTTCATGAGCAAGTTCCGCGAAGGTGTGGAAGTAATCTGGGGTGTCGCCGTAGACAACTCTCTGGACACCAAAGTAAAGATCACCGTACTCGCCACCGGATTTGGTGTAGAAGACGTGCCCGGTATGGACACACTGCACGAAGCCCGCAGCCAGGAGGAAGAAGAACGCCAGTTGCAGCTTGAAGAAGAGAAGGAGAAGAATAAAGAGCGTATCCGCAAGGCATACGGTGAAAGTGCCGGCATCGGAAAGAAAAGCCTGCGCAGCCGTCGCCATATCTATATCTTCAATACCGAAGATTTGGACAACGACGACATCATCGCCATGATAGAGGAATCTCCTACTTACACGCGCGATAAAACGAAGCTGTTGAAGATCAAGACGAAAGCGGCTCTTGAAGAGGAAGTTGCCATGGAAGAGGCTACGGACAATGACGGAGTAATCACTTTCTAGATGGTTCTTCCCCTTGCTATTACAAATTGTAAATAATTAAAATATAAATATCATCATGGATTTATTTGACAAAGTCAGCGAAGACATTAAAAACGCAATGAAGGCAAAAGATAAAGTTGCCTTGGAGACTTTAAGAAACATAAAGAAATTCTTCATCGAAGCTAAAACAGCTCCGGGAGCCAACGATACACTGACAGACGAAGCTGCCTTGAAAATCATTCAGAAACTGGTGAAACAAGGTAAGGACTCTGCCGAAATCTATATCGGACAGGGACGCCAGGATCTGGCTGACGGAGAACTGGCACAGGTTGCCGTAATGGAAGCTTATTTGCCCAAACAAATGACTGCTGAAGAACTGGAAGCTGCATTGAAGGAAATCATTGCCGAAACAGGTGCTACCAGCGGAAAAGATATGGGTAAGGTGATGGGAGTTGCCTCCAAGAAGTTGGCAGGACTGGCAGAAGGCCGTGCTATTTCTGCAAAAGTAAAAGAGTTGTTGGGATAAGCCCCCACACCTCCTCCCCAGAAATAAAAAAAACTTTTTGGTCTCACGGTCTCATTCCATTAAGATAAGCCGTAGATAATCAGCAATATAAAGAGTGAGAGATCCTTTTCAAACAGGTGTCTCTCACTCTTTTCTTCATTCAAACAGCTATTTTTCACGTATCTCTCATCCACTTCAAGGGTATCTCTCATTGTTTTTAAGGCTTCATATGTTATGCTGCTACCTATATCCTTCTCTTTTGATACCTACATCTGCATGTTTTCTTACCGATATCTTCATCGTTCCACCCGGGTAGGACGAACTGTCTACTACTGTGACACGATCAGTTCACCTAAGTGCGATAATCATATCACCCGGGTAGAACGATGAAGATATCGGTGAGATAATATGATAATACCAATTGAAAGACTGGAGAATATAGGATCATTTGCATCTAAAAGAGCGGTAAACAATAACTTCTTGATTTATGAAATTACCTATTTGACATCAAGTTACAAGAATAAAAACATAATAAATGGCATTATATAAATTAAATTCTTACTTTTGTAACAATAGGAAGATAACATTCCTGCTTTGACGACAAGCAAAACATTCTTTTTGGATAGTTTCTACAACGAACTAAATTACGACAAACAGATGAAAAGCAGTACATTGATAACTATTCTAGCTACATTCTTATTAGTAGGGTGCAGCAAACAACAATCCACTTTGGACAAACAACTGGATGAGGTTGAAAAAATCATAGAAGTAAATCCTGATAGCGCATCAAGCATACTGGAAAACATAGCATCTCCGGAGCAGCTGGATGATAAAACCTTTGCACGTTGGTGTATGTTATCGGGCAAAGTCACTGACGAAATCTTTAATATCCTATTGCCATCTTATCAATTCGAGCGAGCTAACGCTTGGTATTCATCCTACGGTAAACCCAATGAACAAGTACAAATCTTAATTTATTTAGGACGTTCCTATGCAAATGACGGGGATTATGACAAAGCAATGTCTATATATACTAATGCGTTAGAGATTGGCGAAAAGAATAAACTCTATAATTTAGTTGGGTATACATATAGCTATATAGGCGACTTATATAGAGAGAAAGCCATGCGAACAGAAGCTATCAAAAAATACGAAATGGCTGCCGACAATTTCAAAAAAGAAAATAACACTGATAGCTACGCTTGTGCTCTAAGAGATATGGGGCGTGAATACGCATGCACTGATTCAATATCCCGTGCCCTTGAAATTCTGCTTATGGCAGATTCTATAACCGAAACTTCAGAGGATAAAGATGTAAAAGCTTCAATCGAAAACACTCTGGGCAACATATATGTAATGCATAACAAATACGATAAAGCTAAAAAGTTCTTCTACAAAGCGTTGGAAGGAAGAGAAAAAATGCCTAATTACATGGCATTAATTAGCTTATACATAGCATCTGACTCTTTAAATCAAGCAAAAGAACTCCTGCAAAAGATTCCACAAGATGATCCTACTTATACTTATAGTATTAAATATCTATATTACCAGATATACAAGTCAGAAAAAAAATATGAGCAAGCACTCACTTATCTGGAAGACTATACTAATATATTAGATTCCACGGTATATAGCAACATCCAGTCTAAGATACTGAACATAGAACATAAATATAATCACCTGAAAATCAGCAAAGAAATAGATAATCTAAAAATGAAGCAACAGAACTACATCATAGTTTCTGTTATCTGTATTGCAGCTCTGCTGTTAATAGTTATAGGATATTTATTATACAGAAAACAAGCAAAAGAGAAAATCTTAAAACAGCAAAAAGAATTAGATAAGATGAAGTTAAACCTATACACACTTTCTCTTGAGCTTGAAAAGAAACGAAGTTTATTAAATACATTCAAAGAAAAAGACGAAAATTATGATCAGCTGCAAGAAGACATCGTTCGTTTATCTGCCAATTATAGAAAACTACAAAATAAATTACTTATAGATTCACCTCTATACAAAGAACTAACAAAATTGGGGAATCAAAACATACCGGGAAATAATAAATCGCTCATAACGGAAAAACGATGGAAAGCCATTACAAATGAAATAACAACCATATATCCTGAACTTTATAATTATATATATAGCTTAGGTCCGAACTTACCGGAAGAAGATTTTCAATATTGCTGTTTGTACCTTTTTGGATTCGATACCAATACAGAAGCAAAACTATTAAATATTGCCCCCAATTCCGTAAGTAAAAAGCGTTCCAGACTTAAACTGAAACTCAATATCACATTCCCGACTAATTCTTCATTATATGAATATTTGATTAAGAATATGCATTAATATCCATATTTTATAGAGATATTACCGATGTCATGTTCACAGTACATATCTAAATCGTAAGTGACTGATTATCAGCCACCGCCTGTCCATATCAAAACTAGTAGTTCTCATACTTAGTCCCTCATATTTTAATAACTTTGCAGAAAACATTTAAAGATATGAGAAAGCTAAGTATTACATTATTATTAATTGCCCTTTCATTCATAACGATGGAAGCCAATATTTTATCAACACACAAAAGCAAAATTTTAGTTTTTAAAGGATGGAGTGAACGCCAGAAGTCAGTTGTTTTTATACCCATAGAAGCAGTTCTCGAAGGTCATAACATCGAAGTGCAGTTTTTTGAAAAACCGAACGAGCCAGTCACGTTTCAGGTTAAAGACAAGAATGGAAACATTGTGTTTCAAGATATGACAACTCCTGATAACCTGGAAATCTATCAAATAGATGTGAGTGGCTTCAAGACGGGGCAATATGAACTTCTCTATATAGAAAAAGATGTGACTCTCATTGGAGAGTTTGAAATCGAGTAGACATCAACACATATAAAGACGATTCATTTGTCCTGTCATAACGCCAATATTAATCCTATAAAAATAATATTTATGAAAAACATTTCTAGATTTTTAGTAGCATTGTGTTGCAGCGCACTATTTTTATTCTCATGTGAGAATGAAATTGAAAGTGAGATTCAATCCTCGTCAGAAGAATTAGTTACATCCGCAGAGACAAAGGCACTGTCAGTTGATAGTCTTGAACCACTTAAAATGACAGACGAGTTAAAAGCATTAAAAGAAAGAATGGATGAACTAAAGAAAACAAAGACTAGAGCGGCTTCCAGTAATTACGGCCAATATTTTTCTGAGAACATGTGGGCTATTCGGGAAATGCCTTTTACATTGAGAGCAACAAGCGGAGGTTATCTTACAGCTAGTGGCAGAGGAGGGAAAGTAGATGTAGATGGCCGTAGAGCAGATATTTACAAACAATTTTATGTTACAATCCCCCCGTCAATTGTAGGAGTTCCCTATTTAATTTATTCATGCCAATCTGAAACACCTCTGGCTGTAGGTCACTATACAAGTAATCCAAACCAGAAAGTCGTATTAGCCATGACTACTAACTCCCCGAATGAGTTTTCTGCTTCTTGGGATATTATACCCGCAAGCAATAATCCGGGAGGGTACGTTATTCAAAGTGAATCGTATATCGGACAAGGAAGTGGCGGTTGGTGGGATGTTTTTAACTATGTGGTTGAAGTACAAGGAAGCAATCTGGGTTATAGTCAATACTCACAAAAGGCAGAACAAGAGTTCACCATCACTCCCAATGCTCCATTCACTCTAAAGAAACTCGAATTTATTAATCCATATTCTGCTACCGTAATTCAAAGAGAAAATATTTCTATCCAACAAGCAACCACAAATGTTTCATTTCAAGAAAAGCGGGATAATCTGAAGTTCATTAAAGAAATGAAAGACAATTCTTATTTTGAAGAAGAGAAAGGTATTGCATTTCAAGTCCCGGCATCGGACCTAGAATTTGCACTCCCCACCGTAACATTAGGAGAAATAGACCTTGTACCTAATAATAAAGTTCCCGTTGATACGAAATATGAGCCCGGCATCCGCAGAACAGTACTGAGAACACTATATAAGGAAATTCCTGTAGCAGTCAAACCGCGTACAAAGCTCACACTGACATATTATTTTAAAGCTTATGATGTATCAGTAGATTATGTCGCTACTATCGAATATTTTAATGAAAAAGATAAAGAGATTAGAGAAGCTAAACTACCCGGACGTTGGAGCGGAAGAATATATGTTGATGAAATAGCCGAACCGGATTATGAAGAAGTAAACTTAGATACTCAACGAAGTGCAAAAGGAAAAGCTAACATCAAAAACGTTACTCAATCATCACCACTCACTTTTTAAATTATACGCAAAATGAAGAAGTTATTTATATCCCTATGTATAATATTGTTCACAATATCATGCACTAATGAGGAGGAAACTAATAATTATACTCCGGTAGATAATCAAAGCAATTCCACATCAGAAATCATCTTGCAAGAACGTAACTCTAGTTTACCTAGAGTGTGGTCGAAAAAAACAGCCCAAAGAGTCACGACAAGAGCATCCTTCACCGATGCTACAGACTTCCTTGGATGCTCTTATGCAGTAGAAAATGGAACTTCTATTATCGGTGATTTCGCTAACGCCAAATACCCGGTTGTCAACATGAAGAAGTTACTCGAAAGGTACCCTTCATACATCAATCCCAAAGAACTAAGAACAACAGAGACAAAGGCTTTATCTTATTCTGATTTCGATCGTTTAGAGAAGAATAAAACTTTCACTAAAACAGTAAAGTCCGGTTTTTCTCTAAATCTTGGACCATTCAAATTTGGAAGACAAAAAACTATCAAAGAGACCTTTGTCCATAATACAGATGATAGTGAGAAGGTAGTCCATGGAGAACTCAGTATAGAGGTAGTCAATGGAATGTTAAACTTGCAAACAGCACCTAGTGCATTGAGAAAAATTGCAGCTGATTATTTAGATGAATTATTCGTAGATGCATTATATAATTCATCTATGGTGGAATTAATGCAAAGTTATGGAGAATTTGTCCTAACTGGCTACTATACAGGAGGACGGGCTTCAGCACTTTTTTACGGAGTTGACACAAATAGTATACAATTCGACAGCAAAGAGAAAGATATGGATGTAGCGATAAATGCATCCTATGAATGGAAAAATAAAAAGCCAACAGCTCCAAGCGACACAATTCATTCTGCTTCAGGAAACTTATCCATTGGAACAAAGAGAGAAAACTCAGAAACAATAACCAACAAATTCTCCGCATTATCATATTCCATCAAAACTCTTGGTGGAGCGTATGGTTACAGCATTTCAACTCCCCCCTATGATATTACGAACTATTCTATTGATTTAACCCCTTGGCTGCAATCGTTAAACGATCCCAAAACACATACTATGATTGATCTGCAAGATGGTGGACTATATCCCATATCCGATTTTATTTTGGAAGAGAATTTTAAACAAAGATATAATGATACTCACATGGACTTTCAATATCAAGAGAGTCTTGAAGAACCATATATAGAGATTATAAAGATGTATATTCGCAAAAGCAATTCGGGAGAAAAATTATATGATATTGTTCCTGTGCTCAATACAAGACAAGGAGATAAGCTTATATTCTCGAACCCAGATGCTGCTAGTCAATCCGATGAAGAATTAAAAGCTAACAGCATTCCCGCAACATTTCTTACCAAAAGTAATGCAATAAAAGATGAGAAAAGTAAATACTACCAATTAAAAATTAAAGCAGATCCCAATAAGACTATAAATCCAATTATACAGACTACTCTTTCATTCCAGATAAACAATGTGGATGAGAAAGGTATGTACAAGTTCAAAAATGCCAACACTAATATTTGGTACATATATAATCCAACATCTATGTATTGCTTTGCATACTATGATGATGACTATATTCCTGATGCATATGGAATATTAGATTGGGTAAACGGCATCCCCATTAAGGCAGTTACTATGACAACTCTGTATCAGAGATACAAAATATATGGTTTGTAGTAACAATAAACAGAATTAATGTTCCTAATAAACATAGATTTATTAGGAACATTAATAATAAAACATTATCTTTATTCAGACTTAACAAATAACTATTATGAATACAATCAAAACGCTTCTATTATTATCATTTAGCATCCTATTATTTAACTGTAGTGATGAAGAAGATAAGAAAACTGAAAAAGAGTTTATCTTTAGCGCAAGTGAATTAAAACAAACTGAATGGGAAGGAGAATTCCTTTACCTAACAAATGGAGAAATTGACTCAAAAGGATCGATAAAAATCGTTTTTTATACAGAAAAAAAAGGTGTTTGTGAGTATAAATTTGATTATCATATTGATCCTGAGACAATAAGTTTTGAATATGAAATCAGTGACAAATTTATGTACATTGATGGTCCTCTTCCTATTCATGGAAATTGGATACAACAAAAATACAACGGAAATTCTCTAGAAATTGCTGATAGCAAAGCGGCTTTTACCAATTCTCGCATGATAAAATTAACGAGAGTCAACTAGTAAAACCTTTTTCTACTAACAATTACCATTCCAAGGAAATAGCCTGAAAATAGGAGTCTTACATCTGTCTAATAGCAGATGCATTATTCCTTTTTATTACTATCAAAATCTTCTTATTAATAAAATTCACCAAAGTATCAACCATAAGAAACATGAAACAATCTAATATCTCCGCAACAATAATAATGTCAATAATATCATTTGCATCCTGCACAAATGATATTGAGAATCTCGACATTATTCCGACAAATAATGGACAAAATACAGAAGGCAACATTATACTACAAGAAAGAAATCCAAATCTTCCCTTACCCTTAATAAAGAAGTTCATATTAAACAAGCCACAAACCAGAAATAGCGTTTCAGGCGAAGACAGAACCTTCCTTGGATACAGTTATAAAATAAAAAATGGGGATTATATACAAGGTAAGCCCCCGATAAAGTACCCGTATAAAAAAGAATCGCTATAGCAAATCGAACAAAGCTATAGTGATTCTGTATTTAT
>PPYF01221614.1_pt1 | contig 10253 bp, 9 predicted proteins | sample 1559871 | NCBI WGS metagenome assembly PPYF01 (sample SAMN08240021, study PRJNA423297) | Human gut metagenome, whole genome shotgun sequencing project.
CGGAACCGTAACTACAACGTACTTCAATGTATTTCCAAATGTTTTCAATACTTCGCCATCATGGAATAATTTCTGGTAATTTGCCAGACCGCAAAAAGTTGCGACATTAAATTTACTTACTTCGTTAAAACTAAACCAGATATTCTGGATAAATGGCCAGATATAGAACACCAGAAGGCCGAGGGTAACCGGCGCAATAAATATATACGCCGCAATCCAATCCTTCTTCTCTCTCTTACTCGCCCGTTTTTTCACTACGCCTGTTTTTGATTTACCTTCAGCCATATCTTTTCACCTGTTTCTTACTATTATTTCTGAAGTAACTTATCTGCCTGTTTTGTCAGACCCTTGCAGACATCTGAAAGTGATTTCTCTCCATTATATGCTTTCTGAAGTTCTGTTGCTTCCAGATCATACAGTTCTGCTGCTTTCGCACATACCGGAAGTGGATATGCTTCATCAGCGTGATTGGTATAAGCTGCAAGATTGTACTGTGAATTGGCTTCTGCAAAGTATTTCTGTGCATCTGTTCTTGCAGAGATTACAACACCTGTTTTTCCCTGGATTTCCTGAGCTTCTTTGCTTCCAAGCCAGATAGCGAAATCTTCCGCTGCTTCTTTGTTCTTGCTTCCTTCAAATACTGCATATCCAAGTCCGTTGATGCAGTTGTCTTCTTTTCCGTTGAATGTCGGAATCTCTACGCAATCAACCTTATCTTTAATTGCGTCATTGCTTGCATACTCTGGAACCATGTATGATCCGGCAAAGTTCATTGCAAGCTGTCCACCCTCGAACATCGCATCTGCTGTTGTCTCTGAAAGAGCTGATGCACTTGGAGATAATCCTTCATTATACATATCGATCCAGCACTGAATACCTTCCTGTGTCTTAGGATCATCATATCCTGTAGACTTCTTATCATCACTTAAGATATATCCGCCATTTGCATAGACGGTCTGATAATACCATGTCTGGAAATCAACCGGGCAGGCAAACGGATATACACCGTCTCCAAGTTTTCCGCTGTCTTTTAATGCCTTAGCAGTTGCAACCAGGTCATCATAACTCATATCATCTGTAGGGTATGGAACTCCGCACTTGTCAAAGATTTCTTTGTTATACCACAATGCATTGGTATCAAAATCTTTCGGCACAGCATAGTTCTTCTTATCACGGACATAGTTATTAACCAGCGTCTCAGAATAGCTGTCCTTGATATCTGAGTCTTTGATCTTATCTGTCAGATCATCCAGGATTCCTCCCTCTACATATGAGTCCAGATGAAGAACGTTCAGCCAGAATACATCCGGAGCTTTTCCTCCACTTGCTGCAGCTTCAAGTTTTGTCCAGTATTCCCCCCCCCTTATATGGTGTTAACTGGATATTGATCTTGACATCTGAATTTTCTTTTTCATATGCCTTTACCATTTTCTCCATAGCCGGTCTCTGATTCTCATCCCAGATACCAAAATTTAATTCTGTCTTTCCTCCGGAAGCACTTTCACCTTTACTTCCGCCACATGCTGTCAGCATCGTTGCACCCAGGGCTACACAAAGTCCCAGAGCTGCTACTTTTCTCATGTTCTTTTTCATAATGTTCACTCCTTCTCTTATTATTATAGGGTTACGTTTTATATGAAGTCTTCTGCTTCTCTGCAAAAAACACATATACTATATTGTTGTCATATTTACCGGAATGTATCTATCTCAACTGCTTTTCCGTCATGCAGTCTCGAATATTCGGCTGCCAGTGCACAATAATGACTCTGAAGCGATCTGTCCAGAGATGTTATGTATGTACTCTCTGTCTTTTCTCCGCTTATAATATCCAGAAATTCCTCAACCATCTTATTGTCTCCACCGCCGTGTCCCGAAAAATCATCCGATAAAGCTGCTACATCGATTACTTCTTTCGTCCTTCCCGGATCGAAATACTCGATTACGATTTTGCTTTCCTTTTCATCCGGCTGCATATCTACGATCACTTCACCTCTGGTTCCCATAAACTTCGCATATCTGGAAGTCTCCGCTGTAAAACCACACATGGTAAAGCTCATCGTTGTTCCATCTGTCATATTCAGATTAACCACCTGATGATCCACTACATTATTATTACAATGGAATACACATTTTCCATATGGACCTGTCTTCAGTGCTTCTATCAGCTTTTCTTCTGTTGGTCCGGATGGAACAAGCACATCTAACGGCCACCCTCTGTTACCTTGGCGGTAACCGATTCTTTCATGTTCCAGGTATATCTTTTCTGCATCAAAGATGCATTTTTCTTTTGCCTTACAGCCTTCCAGGCATCTGCCTGTACATCCTTCCGGTGCATGTTCCGGTGTGAAATAATTCAGATCGCCATAGGATGTTAATGATCTGCAGGTCTTATTTGCAAGCCACAGATACAGATCCATGTCATGACAGCATTTCTGAAGGATCATCGGGCTTGTCTCATCTGAATTTGCCCAGTTGCCTCTGACAAAGCTATGTGCCTGATGAAACCATCCGACATTTTCAATCGCCATGATCGAGATCACATCGCCTATCGTTCCTGCATCCAGGATTTCTTTCACCTTCTGATAGATTGGTGTATATCTTAGAACATGACAGACAACCACTTCTCTTTTACATTCTTTTGCCACTTCGGATATTTTTCTGCATTCACCCAGATCCGGTGAAATTGGTTTTTCAAGAAGCAGATGATACCCTTTCTTTAAAGCTTTTATAGCCTGACCCACATGTTGTCTGTCCTGTGTTGCTATGATCATCGCATCCGCAAGTTTTTCCTCCTTTAACATGTCTTCGGCGCTTTCATAACAGTGTGACATCGGAACATCATATTCTTCTGCCGTCAGTTTTACTTTTTCCGGATCAATATCTGCAATGGCTACGATTTTCATCTTATCCGGATATATTTTTGCAGCTTTTGCATAAGTATCTCTTCCTCTGCTTCCGAGACCTGCAATTGCAACCGTCATTTGTCTACTCATCTTTCTCATCCGCCTTCCTTTATCTGTATTAGTGTATCTTACATTTCAATGCTATAAATCTGTTTCCCGAAATCAACGGTTACCTTTGTGCCATCCGAAAACATCGTTCTTTGGATCTCCGGATTGCCATCCACCATTTCATGGCTTACCATCTCGCATTTTGCAACCTTTTTGTGAAGTTCCGTCACCACTTTACATCTCTTGATGTCCTCCATGATATGCATCTTAACATTTCCTTCAAAGGAACCGTCAAAATCCGGATATGCTCCATCACGGATCAGATATGGTGCACCTCCATTCAGTAAAGCATACAGCATGTAATCTTCGGTATCATCTATCTTTTCCATCATCCATGGTTCGATCAGGCAGTCATGATATACCAGATTGAACAGTGGTACCGGTATTCCGTGTTTCGGACTTCCCGGTTTGCGAAGCATAAAATCATATGGTGCGTAATGACAGAACACCAGGCTTCTTGCGCTCCAGTCACTGACTTCCTCCGAACTTGGAAGGATTCCTTTTGACATCAGATAATCAAAACATCTTGCCCGGTAGTCGTAACATTCCCTTCTTGTCATACGATGTCTCGGATTATTGCACTCATCTCCTTCGTTACAGGTGAACACATCCAAATATGCTCCGTCCAGATGAATCTGGTTCTTTTCCAGTTCACTAAAATTACGTTGTACATAATGTGGAGCCTGTGTTGCACACAGATATGACTGCTGCCCGCCTGCCCATCTCTTATGTGTCGGAATTGTTCCGTCCGGCAGTCTGCAGGCATAGTCTTCGTCAAAACTTTCTGCCGAAAAGTAATAATCACGGTACTGATCATGGATCCCGAACAGATCCCCCTGTTCTTTCATAGTATCCGACAATTCTTTCATTGCCTTCCATCCACCTGCTTCTTCACAAGCCGGTGTATAATCCGGGTGATTATTATCGTATCCAGGTTCTGCCCATCCATCCAGATGAAGATATAGTTTACCGGCTCCCAGTTCGTGAAGTTCTTTCATTTCTCTGGTTCTGACCGCAAATGATGTCAGGTTATTATTCTTTTCCGGATTTTCCGGATCAAAAAAGTCTGATTCCGGCTGGACAAATGTCTTAATCCCTTTATGTATAAAACTGCATCCGATCAGATCATTAACCGAAGGAACTCTTGCTGCCTTTTCATTCAGCGTACATAAATTGCCCTGTTCTTTTACATATTGCCGGTAGATCTTACATGCATCGTTATAGTCACCATCTTCGATCAATGTATATCGTACAATTCTTCTGTAATCCATCCTTCCGAGACTTGGCTCAAATCTCACACTGACATGTGTGTATGGTCCGTTCTGAGGATGCTCCGCCTGATATCCTGCATTCCATGGTGTAGTACAGATCGCAATGTATCCATTTCCACCTTTAAACTGTGCGAACCAAGGCATATATCCTCCGGCTGTCTCAAAGAATCCATCAAACGGGATATCCTTTAGTTCTGTCTCCCAGTCATTCGGAATCATCACCCCCTGCTGCATATTCAGGAGCGTATACCAGTCTTTTCTCTTTTCTTCCAATTCCAGTTCTCCCGGCCAGAACAATTTTTCCACCGCAAGCCCTTCCTCACAAATCGGAATCCATTCAAAGAAAATGTCTTCTGTACATTCTTCAATCCATGCATAAGTTTCAAATGCATATGGAACTTTTTTTCCTTCTATCTCAAATCCGGCAAATGAACTACGGATTCCCTTTCCGATTCCGTTCTGTACCAGTTCGTGATGGATTTCCAGTGCTTCGTCAAAATAAACGGTTCCTTCTTTACATTCCATTTTCGGACGGTACTCACTTGTCCAGTTCCATTCGGTATCCCCTTTCCCGAACGAAAACTTTAGATTATTATCATCCATTCTAAGTTGTATTTTGTTAGTCTTTACCTCCAACATATGAACCACCTTTCATTGGCAAATTCGCTAATTTTCTTATTCCTTTTCGTTCATTATATTGTATTCTGCACAAGATTGCTTGACATATTGTCCATACTTATTGTCATATCATCCACAAGTTGTTATAATATAAGCCAGGAGGGACGCTTATGACTTATGTAAAAACCACATTGCAGCATTCCATCGACATTGATGCGATCATCACACTGCACTATTTTGAATATATGAAAAATTTCGAATTCAAAGGCGAGTCGCATAATTTCTGGGAATTTCTTTATGTCGACAAAGGAACCGTTGCAGTCCGTGCCGATGATACCTGGACAACTCTTTATACCGGTGACATTATCTTTCACCAGCCAAATGAATTCCATGCCATTAAGTCCATCGGGAAAGATTCACCCAATCTGGTCGTCATGTCTTTCACTTCCAGTTCGCAGGCCATGTCTTTCTTCGTAAATAAAAGCTTTACACTCAGTATGGAAGAACGGGCCATGATCTCCAGAATCATCACGGAAGGCCGGCATACGCTTGCAACGCCTATGCACATTCCTTCGGTCGAACAGGTACAGTTAAAGGAACATGCACCTTTTGGCTCCCAGCAGATGATTCTCCTTTATCTTGAGATGTTTCTGATCACCCTGATCCGTGAACATCAGGAAGAGAGCGGCGCCTCTATACAGCATAAGTCTTCTCCCGAGAAAGAATCTGCAGGGCAGGAACGCCTCAGCGAAATTCTGAAATACCTCGAATATCACATCTGCGAAAAGCTGACGGTAAAAGACATCTGCAATGAATTCTCTATGTCCCGTTCTGCCGTTCAGTTACTGTTTCACGAACAACTAAACTGTGGTGTGATCGACTATTTCAACCAAATGAAGATTCAGCGTGCCAAGGACATTATCCGTGACGGTTCTATGAACCTTACCGAGATTGCTTATTTTCTTTCTTACAGCTCACTGCCATATTTTTCCAAGCAGTTCCGTCTTGCAACCGGCATGTCACCTTCCGCTTATGCATCTTCCATAAAAGGAATTACCGATGCTGTCTACGAGGCAGGAGAGCGAAACCGCGATCTATAATCACTCATAAAAAAATGGCGCAACAAGGCTTATTCATCACACCCCATTGTGCCATTTTTTATTATTTCATTTTTATTTTCAGTCTGTTGTCTAAAACTCTGCCTTTAAAAATGCTTCATAGCATCTTACTGCTTCATATATGTCTGCCTTGCTCGTCGTCTCCCACGGTGCATGCATTCCAAGGACTGCCACACCGCTATCGATAACTTCCATGCCGTACACACTCATCAGATAAGCGATCGTTCCTCCGCCGCCTACATCAACACGACCAAGTTCTGCTGTCTGGAAATGCACCTTTGCATCTTCCATGATCTTTCTTAACTGAGCCACGTATTCCGGATTGGCATCATTGGAACCGCTCTTTCCTCCCGAACCTGTATACTTGTTAAATACCGGTCCACATGCAAGAAAGGCCGCATTCTTTTTCTCATATACATCCTCATACATCGGATCAAATCCCGCACTTACATCAGATGAGAGCATCTTGGAATTTGCCAGCGTCCTTCTGAGAACAATGTCATTATATTCAATCCCTTCATTCAAAAGAATGTATTCCGCAACTGCATTTTCGAAAAACCTGGATGTCATACCACTCGCACCCGTACTTCCAATCTCTTCCTTGTCAACCAACAGACAGCAGGCAGTTCTCGTAACCTCTTCTGCTTCCAGTATTGCAAACAACGAAGTGAATGCACACACTCTGTCATCCTGTCCATATGCCAGAATCATACTGTTATCCAGTCCACACTCTCTGGCTCTTCCTGCCGGCACAATCTCTAATTCTGCCGAGAGGAAATCTTCCTCTTCGATATCATATTTTTCTTTCAGAAGATTCCTGATTCTCCGTGTCACCGCATCCTCTTCTCCGTCCTCTGGACGGTTGCCGATCAAAAGATCCATCTGTTCCCCATCGATGAAATCTTTTGCCAGCTTTTCTCTCTGCTTTGCTCCCAGATGCGGAAGAAGATCATTGATCACAAGCACCGGGTCTGTCTCTTTTTCCCCCACACAGATCTCTACTTTTTCCCCATCTTTCTTAATCACTACACCATGAAGCGCAAGCGGAATCGAAAGCCACTGGTATTTTTTAACGCCACCGTAATAATGCGTATCCAGAAAAGCCAGTCCTTCATTCTCGTATAACGGGTTCTGTTTGACATCAATTCTCGGTGAATCAATATGTGCCCCAAGAATATTCATCCCCTCTTCAACCGGCGCAGTTCCTGCATGAAAAAGTACAATGGCTTTCCCCATATAATCCATATATACTTTATCTCCGGTGCGAATCTTCTTTCCTGCCTTGATCAACTGTTTCATATCTTCGTATCCCTGAGCTCTGGCAAGTTCAATGGTCTTCTGTACGCACTCCCGTTCTGTTTTTCCTTCATCTAGACATACACGATATAACGCATTGGTTTTTTCCAACTTCTCCAGCTGTGCCTCGCTATATGTCTGCCATAAATTTTTACGTTTCATAACTTCTGATCTCACCTCTTTCTCCTTTTATTTAAACTGTATTATAAACCATGTCTTTTAAAATTGTATTATACTTTTATCCATTGAAATTGTAGAATCGTCCAATATTCTATAAAAAATTCTCTTTTTAACCATATTCCCTTTGCTTTTTATTTTTCTGTGCTGTATGATGTGGGATAAAAAAGGGGGCACTCTATCATGGAATATTCTGGTGTTAAGTTACATAATTCTATTACTGTCGGAAAGATATTCAGTATTCATTATTTTGAATATATGAATAACTTTAAATTCTCTGGTGAAGCTCATAATTTTTGGGAATTTGTATATATTGATAAAGGCGAAGCCGGTATAACTCACAATAAATCTTATACAGTACTACACAAAGGGGAACTTTTCTTTCATAAACCCAATGAATTTCACAGTGTCCGGGCAACAGGCACGATTGCACCCAATCTTATTGTTATATCTTTTGAGTGCAATGACAAGGCAATGAATTTTTTCAACAATCGTCGTATGAAAATTGATGAAACTGCACAAACATTGCTCGCCAATATTATCATCGAAGCAAAACGTTGTTTTAACTGTCGTCTAGACGATCCTTATCTTCAAAATATGCCTTTAAAAGACACAAACATTTTTGGTTCACAACAAATGATTCGATTATATTTGGAACATTTTTTGATTCATTTAATCCGATGTTACTCTCAATCTTTCCTGCAACACAAAAAGCTTTCAGAAGCAAAGCTTCCGAAAGCTACAAAAACAAATAATGATACTGAAACATTCAATAAAATCATTGATTATCTCAACCGGCACATAACATCACATGTAACTATTGACTTGATTTGCAAAGACAATCTAATTGGTCGTTCCCAATTACAGAAATTATTCAAGGAACAATGCAATCGGGGTATTATCGAATATTTTTCAATATTGAAAATCGAAGTTGCCAAAGAACTGATCCGAACCAATCACATGAATTTTACACAGATTTCTGCACATCTTGGTTACACCTCTATTCATTATTTTTCCAGGCAATTCAAAAAAATTGTCGGAATGACACCTTCTGAATACGCTTCTTCTGTCAAAGCAATAGCAGAAGGAAACACAAACTAATCGTCTTCTATGACTGTTATTTAATTTGCATGAAATTCATAGCGGAAAGGAAGTATCTGCTTTCCTCCATACAATTCATGATTCAGGATCTCCCAGAGATCCTGGATACTGTCTTCTCCTTCTCTTACATCATCAACCACAATTCCTTCTTCACTGTTCAGCAATTTATCCGCTTCTTCAAGCCTTCCTGTCTTCACAAGCCCCAGTGCATAATAATATTGCACCCGCCCGATGGATTTCATATCTTCATCCATAACAGCATACTGCTGTAAAATTGCTCTATATGCTTCGCATTGACTCAGAATTTTAAGTCCTTCTTTCTGATATGACAGACAGTGTCTCTTAAGTTCCATTCCTCTTTGTGCATACAATGCCGCAAGATTTTTATTTCCTTCATGAATACTTAAACATGCCAGTCCATGCAGTGCCCATGCGTTCTCCCGAAGTTTCAACGATGTCTCATACATTTCTTTTGCAATTTTATCATTTCCTTTTCGGAATTCAAGAATTCCAAGATGATAATATGCATACCAGTTTTCATAATTCGGTGCTAGTGGTTTCAGCGTCGTCTTTTTCAGATAAGCCAGAAATTCTTCTCCATTCCAGAATGCATCCGGTTCTGTCCCACGCAGTGTGTGGTGCCATCGGAATACATCCATACTGTGTCTTTCCAAGTCCCGCCTGGATTTCTACATAGCGCCCTGCATCTTTTGTCAAAAACTCCTGCCAGTGATCAGATGCTGCATTACTTCCCCATGAAAACAGTTTTCTTCCTTTCAGTCTTCCTGTCGAAAACTGTAAAAGCCCTTTTCCGTTTTTATCTACATTTACAATATATTTCGGCTCGTTTTCCGGGATATTAAAGAAATAATCAATACTCCGTGGAATTTTCTGATAATCCGAAACATCCACACCATCCACTTCTGGCAAAGATACTTTACGACATTCAACACCTGTTCCTGCATATGCTTCTGATGCAGGAACTGTTATATGTCCCTGTTCATACTCCGGAACCGCCATATTGCTCCACCAATACATCGGAATCACTTCCGTACTTTCATTCACTATTCTCATTCTACATTTCAAATATGAACGGCTGATGTCCTATAATGCCAAGATTCCATTCCACGCCTCCCGAAAACCAGGCATTTCGTACCGCCAGGTTACTGAACTGTAATACGTCATTCGTATAAAGCAGATTCCTGTTTTCATTTTTATCCCAAAGTTCCCATAATCTTCCACCATAATCTGGAAGAAATACTGCCTTGAGCTGATTATTTTCCAATACTGCCGTACGAATTTGCTTTTCTTTCAATTGCCTTTTGTAATTATTTCTCTGACGATATGGATAAGAATCCGCTACTTTCCCATATCCTTCATAAATTTCATCTGTTTCATCCAAATAGAACTTTAACGAATTCTGCAGAATCCGTTCTCCAAGAAGATCTGGTACACATGACTCTTCTCCCAAATCTGCTGCAAGCATATTTTTCCATTCAAATCTTAATTCTGACATAATTTTTCCTCTCTTCGCTTCAAATATAATCCACAGGACTTGCCAGTGGCAGTTTCTCCCGTATGCTTTAATATAAAAATGAAGCTGTCAACCATGACTACCTCCTTACATGGTATAACAGCTTCACCACCTTTCTACTACAAGG
>PPYF01114989.1_pt1 | contig 10252 bp, 8 predicted proteins | sample 1559871 | NCBI WGS metagenome assembly PPYF01 (sample SAMN08240021, study PRJNA423297) | Human gut metagenome, whole genome shotgun sequencing project.
TGTTACTGTTCACTCCGTTCTCAGTAACACGCTTCGCGATGCACAGAATTTATGCTAATCGCATAAATTCGCGCGGTATATCTCGGGTTTTCTGTGACCTTCGCTCACAAAAAACACCTCGCGGGATATTACCAGTGAACAGTAACCAGAGAATTTACTTGATTTAAATCAAGCAGATATTCGTAATCCGCTTCGCTACACCAAATAACTGCTCCACAGGGGACTTACCTGATTCGGCTAAAATGTTATTCCAGAAGGTAACAGCTCGTATAAGCAATCGTACAATCCCCATAATAATACTGTAGCTCATTGGCCTGGCAAACCTGTGTTACCAGCATCCCGTAAGCCTCCATCGATGAGAAAGCCTGTTTCGGAAACCTGCATGGAGCATCCGGATAAGTACAGACCTTACATTTCGTACAGCATCCCGCACCAATCGCCAGCATATCCGGATAAATCTCCCGAAGTTTCTTCTCAAATTCCACAAAATACTCCTTATGTCTGGCTTCCGTTTCCATCATTCCCTCGCCATCAAAAACATCCTCCAATTCACCAACTGTCTGAACAATAATCCCATACTTATACTGCCGGACTTTCGCTTCACATTCCTCAAGAGAGCCACATCCCGGAGGACAGCTCCAGCACTTATCATACTTATGACAGGTATCCGCTGCACACATCTGTCGAACCTCCGGCTTCAGCTCAATCGTATCACAATCCAGCAACACCACATGCGAAAACCCCTGCTCCATTCCCATTTGCTCTATTTTTTTTATATCCATAATCTAACCCCTTACTCTCTTGTATAATCTATAGCAACCTCATCAGGCAGATAAAATTATCCTCTTCGCGCCTCAGTTCTGCACCGAATAACTGCTCCGCAGTTTATCAGAAGAAATCTGCACTTCTCAATAATTCAATCAGGCGGATAAAGTCATTCACCTGTCTCAAATCCCAGTTCATCAATAAAATGATCCTGAAAATCAGCCGAAGCAGCCAGCTCAACGAATTCAATCTTTCTCACCAGCTCATCCATCTCCAGCATTTCCTTCTCATTCACAAGTGCGATCTTCGCACCCTCACCAGCAGCGTTTCCCACTGGTTTCACTTTCTTCACAAGCGTCGCCGGAAGCAAGCCAATCTTCCCGGCACTGACCGGATCCATATAGTTGCCAAAAGCACCTGCAATATATACCGAACAGATATCATCTTCTGTAATCCCAAGCCGCTCCATAAGCATCTGAATTCCCGCTGCAATCGCAGCTTTCGCAAGCTGAACCTCTCCGAGATCCTTCTGAGTCAGATAAACCCCTCTCTCATTACCGCCCCGCTCTGGCGGTACCAGAATAAACACACCTTGCTTCTCCTGTCCGCTTCTCAGCACACCATTCTCATCCAGCATTCCAGCATCCAGAAGACCCGCCACCAGATCGATCAATCCCGAACCACACAAACCAACCGCCGGCTTATTCCCAACAGTTGTATAGTTCCACTTCCCATCCTCATACTTCACATGATCCACAGCCCCGGCCGCGCCACGCATTCCACACTCAATCTTCGCACCCTCAAAAGCAGGCCCGGCCGCAGTAGAACAGGTCACCATCCGCTCCCTGTTTCCCAGAACCATCTCACCATTCGTTCCAATATCTATCATCAGAGAAATTTCTTCCTGCTGATCCTGCCTGATAGCCAGCAGACATCCACAGGTATCCGCTCCCACATATCCTGCAATATCCGAAAGCATGAGCAACTCTGCACGCTCCTGCACAGCCAGACCATAATCCCCCGCATTCAGCACCAGCCTCTCACTCACAGCCGGAGTATAGGGCGCATGTACCAGCGAAGCCGGAGAAATCCCCAGAAACAGATGATGCATACAAGTATTTCCCACAACACACACCTGAAAAACATCCTCTCTCCTTATCCCTGCATCCTCTGCCAGACTTCCCAACATCTCATTAACCGCTTTCCGAACACACATACTTAACGCTTCTGTTCCATGCTCCAGCGCATAATTCGCCCGCATGATCACATCCGCACCATACTGCGCCTGCGGATTCATCCTGCTCTCAACTGCCAGAGTCCTCCCATCCGCACCATCCAGCAAATACCCCGCAATGGTAGTCGTCCCAATATCAAACGCTGCCAGACACCTCCGACCAGCTTCCTTCCTCATTTCCAGAATCCGCCGTCTACTGTAAATCACATACCATTCATCAGAATCCCTGCGCATCCCATACAATTCACCCGCCAGCTTCAGATCCACCTCCATCTGCCCCGGCTCAACCTCACCATCTGTCTCCGCCAGCGTATCCAGCAGCCTCTGCCAGTCCGACCGCTTCTCCCCTGTTTTCGCCTTCTCCAGCTCAACCTGAGCCATCCGTAGTCCCGGTTCAAACACAACTTCTCTGTTAAATCCATCCGTCAAAATCTTTTCATTGCCAGCCCTGTCCAATGTCTCCACTACACAAGTCTCACCTTCACCAATCCGAATCTGACACGCCTTAACAACTTCACCATTAATCTTAACCAGACACTTCCCACATTTCCCCAGCCCGCCACAAGGCGCATCCGGCCTCAGTCCCGCCTGAATCTCCGCCTCCAGTACCGATATACCATCCTCCACCTCTATCTCAACATCCTCGCGCACAAACTTAACCCAAGCCATAAAAACCTCCCACATATCCAATCCAAACACTACAACAACCAACGAACAGCTCAGAAAAATATTTTATTTCATGTGCATTTGCAGGGGTCTTAGATATTCTTAGCTCTCAGAAATCTGCGTTATGAGCAGACTGTATCACTGTCTGAGCGAAGTTTGCAACGGAGCGAGTTTGAGAAGGCTGCTCATGCCTTTAGCAGATTTCTGAGAACTTAGAATATCTTAGACCCCGAAACCGCACATGAAATAAAATATTTTTCTGAGCGTCCCCTTTTTTCCATTATAACACACTCCCAAAAATCCCAAAATACACGAAAGGACCACTCCCCAGAGCAGTCCCCTCATAATATTTTCATGTTATACTAAACCCGCACAAAACAATCAGATCAAGCCGCCAACTTCTTAGCCAGTGACGCCGCACTAGCCGCATCATCAGAATATCCGTCAGCACCAATTTCCTCAGCAAAAGCTTCTGTAATCGGCGCTCCGCCAACCATAACCTTAATATTACCTCTGAAATCCGCCGCATTCAACGCCTCAACAGTCTCCTTCAGAGCCGGCATAGTAGTAGTCAGCAGCGCAGAAAGAGCAATGATCTTAACATCCGGATTCTCTTTATAGCACTCAATAATCTTAGCCGCCGGAACATCGACTCCAAGATCGATCACCTCAAATCCGGCACTCTCGATCATCATGGCAACCAGATTCTTACCAATATCATGAAGGTCACCGGAAACCGTAGCAATGATAACCTTACCAAGTGCACCTGTAGAACCAGATGCCAGATGCGGTTTCAGAACCTCAACACCTTTCTTCATAGCACGAGCTGCAACCAGCATCTCCGGAACAAAGATCTCACCATTTTTGAATTTCTCACCAACTACAGACATCGCACTGATCATACCATCATTCAGAATCGCAACCGGATCATCACCCTCATCAATGGCTTCCTGTACAGCCGGTCCTACTAATTTCGCTTTCCCTTTTTCAACTAATTCCGCAACTTCATTTATCTTAGACATAATCAAATCCTCCTGTTATTTCTCAATTTCAGATTCCAACCACTTAATTCATTTACACAGTTTCTGCAGATTCAACTTACTTCTTCTTTGTTGTACCAATTAATCCTTCTCTGTAAGCCCCTATATATTCCATACAATAATCATCCAGACCAAGTAATGCTTCTGTTGCATAAACCAGTCCAAGCATATCCTTATTTGTCGGATCCATAATTCCACTGTCCAGTCCTGCATTCATTGCCAGTACCAGGAACCCGTAATTAATCAGCTTACGAACCGGCAGATTAAAGGAAATATTACTGATTGCTGCCGTAATATGAATGGTCGGATACTGCTCACGTACACTTGTGATCGTCTCAATATTCGTTGCAATACCATCCTCAGAAGTACAAAGCATCTCAACCAGCGGATCAATGTGAATCCTGTCCGGAACAATTCCGTACTCTTTCGCTTTCGCCATGATCTTGTCAAAAACTTTCAGACGGTCTGCTGCACATTTCGGAATACCTGTATTGTCACTCAGCAGCGCAATTACCTGCCATCCCTCATTTCCCGGCTCAGCCATGATCGGGAAAATCGTATCAATCTTATGTCCCTCTCCTGATACAGAGTTAAAAATTCCAGGTTTCTTACAGAACTTATAAGCCTGTGCCAGAACATCCGGACTCGGGCTGTCAATTGAGATCGGAAGATCTGTAACCTCTTGGATACAGTCGATCATCCATTTCAATGTTTCCACTTCTTCCGCTTCCGGAACAGAAGCGCAACAGTCAATATAAGTAGCTCCGCTTTCCGCCTGAAGCTTTGCTCTTGCTTTAATAAATTCAGAGTCTCTTTTTGCGATCGCTTCTGCAACGATCGGGATAGAACCATTAATTTTCTCACCAATAATAATCATTTTTCAAACACCTCCATAGCATCATCCTCTGCAACACCTATAAGTGCCAGGCAGATATTTGTATTCCGTTTTGCCACTGACAAATACCTGAGATCAGAACATAATCTGCCATGGAAGCCTTGTAGATTCAGATGCCTTAATGCCAAATTTCTCTTCATTCAGCTTGTCAATGGAATCACAGAGAGATTTATAAACACCCGGATAAACAGAACCAGGGCCACCCTGAGCGATACATGGAATAAAGTATTTGTTTCCACATTCTTCGCAGACACGACGTACCACTGCATCACAATTCTCATCTGTCCAGCCCTCAAAATCAACTGCACGATTTTCGATACCGCCCATGAAGCTGATCTTTCCGCCATATTTCCTGATCAGTTCCGGAAGATTATTGGTTTCCATACATCCCTGCCATACATCGATCCCCATCTCAATCATAGAAGGAACCAGTGTTGCTGCGTAACTGTCTGAATGATGGATAACCAGCTCAACGCCATGACTGTGATAATATCCGTAAATTTCTTTATATGGCTCAAGTAAAAATTCATCAAACATTGCAGGACTCATAAATGTACTGTCCAGTCCACCCCAGTCATCATGATGGAATAATGCATCAGGATGAAGGTTGGAACAGATACCTTCAGCAAGTTCCAGTTCCCACTCTGTCAGATATTTGATCAGATCATGCATTTCATCCGGATTAGTAATATAATAAACCAACGCATTACTGATCTCACACAGATGATGAGTCTGCTCAAATAATCCCGGTGCAACGAAAGCTGCTTTAAATGCCTGTTCTCCGTCAACTGCATCATACTGAGCCTTCACCATATCCCACTGATCCTGGGTAAATTTCAAAGAAGGTGCATGTACATAGTCTTTCCAGTCTTCAATATCCTTTACCACGATCTTGTCAGGAGTATGTACAGGAAAAGAACCCGGAACTCCTTTCGGGAAAGTATTGGTTACCCCCCATGCATTCACTACATTTTCCTGTCCCGGCTGAAGCAACGGGTTTGTAAACATAAACGGATGAAAAAGAAGCTGCACTGCTTCATACTGATTAACAAATCTGTCAGGATTTCCGCCTTTTATAACTTCCAACATATTCTGTTTCGGTGTTAACATATAATCTACCTCCTCATGCAATATGAAAATGCCCCCACATTCCCACATTTGTTTGTTTAATTTGTCGTTCTTTATCTCATTTCTGATGATTTTATTGTAGCATTTATACAATCCAAAATATATAATCAGATATGCGGATTTTTCACGCCCGCATTCCTACAAATTGTATGAATGCATCTCAATTATTGTGCCAACAGTAACCGGCAGCCATATAATAAATTTTAAAATCAACCGTAAATACACTTGTAACACAACTCTAAACACTGTATAATTTTGTACATACAGATATCAGATTTTAAAAACCATTTGTGCCTGCACAATAAGACTTTTAAACCTGATTTATCTAAACATGAAGAAATACGGTTTATATAACAGATCAACAGATTCCGAATGTGTTACAGTAAATATTTAACAGGTGGTGAACGCAATGTTTTCAAAAAAATTATTAATACCTCTGCTATCGCTCAGCCTTCTTGTTACTCCTGCATACAGCAGTCATGCTGCTGAAAATACAGAGGCCGCGAAAACATCCGTAGAAGGTCAGGGAATGCTTTCCCCTTCTTCATCTTCAGAGAATTCTGAAAGCGTCTTTAACGGTTCCGGGGCAGGCACATCTTCAGAACCGGTCACAGATGAGAAACTGGAGACAATTTTAAAACAGGTTCAGAGTCAGCTTCCCGCTGAAAACGGAACCTGGGCTGTTTTCATATCCGATCTTGTAAATGGAACCGAGGGCAGTCTTAATGATCAGAAAATGCAGGCTGCAAGCCTGATCAAGCTCTATATCATGGGAGCTGTCTACGAGAATTATGATCAGATAACCGGACAATACGGCAGGGATTCTGTAGACTCCAATCTGTACTCCATGATCACAGTCAGCGATAATGATGCAGCCAATACCCTGACAACTTATCTTGGCGGCGGCGATTCCGCAGCAGGTATGCAGGCTGTCAACAGTTTCTGCCAGGCACATGGCTATGACCAGACTCACATGGGACGTATGCTCCTTGCCAGCAATGAGAATGATGATAACTACACATCTGTAGGAGACTGTGGTCATCTCCTGCAGGAGATTTATAAACAGGATACATCCGGCTACACCCATGCCGCTGATATGTTTAATCTGCTCAAGGCACAGACACGCTGTAACAAAATTCCCGCACAGCTTCCGGAAGGAGTCAAAACCGCAAATAAAACCGGAGAACTTGACAACGTGGAAAATGATGCCGGAATCATCTATGATTCCAAAAATGACGTAGTAATCGTATTTATGTCCCAGAATCTCTCAAGTGCCGGTTCCGCACAGAATACGATTGCTACCTTAAGCAGAACGATTTACGATTACTATAATTAAATAATGTACTCTCAGAGTACATTATAACCCAAAGGAGGGATTCACTATGAAAAAAAGAAAAAATATTGCAATTCCCATGATTCTTGCAGCTACGATTGCTGCTGTATCTGTACCCTGCAGCTCACAGATCGTTATGGCATCTGACACTTATCAGGTAGGTGTAAGTAAAGGGTATCTGGCTCTGCGCTCTGCCATGGCTTATGATTCCTCCAACGAGATCGGCGAGCTGTATTCCGGTGATACTGTTGAAGTTACAGAATATACCACCAGTGATTACTGGTACGTCTATTCTCCAAAACTGAACAGATCCGGATACGTAAATAACGATTACCTGTATTTCCTCTCATCACAGCCGACAAGTTCGTCCGGTTCTTATACTGTCAGTGTTGCCAAGGGTTATCTGGCTTTGCGTTCTACAAAGGCTTATGACTCTTCCAACGAGATCGGACAGTTATACTCCGGTGATACTGTAACAGTTTCTGACAGCAGTGATCCTCAGTACTGGTATGTCTATTCTCCGAAACTGAACTTATCCGGCTATGTAAATAAAGATTACTTATATTACAGTGGCGATACTGCTGCCAGTGCACAGAGTTCTTCCGGAGATTCAAGGACTGTCAGTGTTGCCAAGGGTTATCTGGCTCTGCGTTCCGCAAAAGCTTATGATTCCTCCAATGAGATCGGACAGCTGTATTCCGGCGATACAGTTCAGCTTATCGACACCAGCGATTCCCAGTACTGGTACGTTTACTCTCAGAAGTTAGGAAAAAACGGATATGTAAATAAAGATTATCTGATTGGCGGAACAACCACATATGCCACCAGAACAGTCAGTGTTGCTACCGGTTATCTGGCTCTGCGCTCTGCGAAGGCTTACGACTCTTCCAACGAGATCGGACAGTTATATTCCGGCGATACAGTTCAGCTTGTGGATACAACTGATGCACAGTACTGGTATGTTTACTCCCAGAAACTCTGCAAATATGGTTATGTAAATAAAGATTATTTATATTAATCTTTTTCGTAACACTATAAACAGTTACGCTTCTTTACATTCACTATATACAACAAAACAGAAAGGACTCACAGTTATGAGCCCCAAACGACAGGTTAACCATAACATTCGTAAACACTTTAACACAATCATTTACAATATTTCACGCTACGCGGAAATTGCTCTTTCTATGGTAATTCTGCTGGTGATCGCACTGGCAGGCTTCCGGCTGATCATGGAGGTTGCAGATACTTCTGTTATGTCCATGGATACAGAATTTTTCAGCACTTTCCTTTCTCAGGCTTTGTCTCTGGTAGTAGGCGTGGAATTTGTAAAAATGCTCTGCCAGCATTCCGCACAGACAGTTGTTGAGGTTCTGATGTTTGCCACAGCACGTCAGATGGTAGTCGAACACCTCGGGCCAGCAGAAACTCTTCTTGGCGTACTCAGTATCGCAGTTCTGTTTGCGATCCGCAAATATCTTATGACAGACAACGATGACATGAATGCTCATAACTGTCCGAAGAATACTGAAGAAAATTAAAGAAAACAAAAAACTGCATATCAGATACGATCTGTAAATTCTACCGGTCGTATCTGATATGCAGTTTTTTTTTATTTCCACATGCTGATAAACGGGCGTCTCAAAAAAAGTAATTTTATATGATATATTCTATAGTTATGGTTATCAGCATGATGGGCGCTTATTTAATAATTACCACTAAAGAACTTACTGTCCTTCGGCAGTTCATAGCCCTTGAAGTAAGAGCCAAAATCAACCTTCAAATAATTGCAGAGGTTGGCAAGCTCAACCATTGTGTTGTCATTTACAGGAATGCCATTCTCTCTGCGCTCTTTTTCTGCAAATACTTCCTTCTCACCATGAGTATAAATCTGCTCTGCGCCTTCTGCCTTTGGACTCTGACGAAGAGTTTCCAGATATTCGGAAAAATGTGCCCTGATATCATCTGCATTTCCGAAGATTGCGGGATCAATGGCAGCAAATCCATGACAGATACCTGTCTTGTCTTTAAATGTACAGCATTTATCAGAAGTAACACCCATGGAAAAGATGGAGCTGAAAATCTCGCAGAGCATTCCATAACCGTAACCCTTATGACTTCCGTTTACCTCTTTATTACCACCAAGTGGCATGATTCCGCCGCCCTTCTTGGCAACAATATTGGCAAGTACATCCGGGGCATCTGTGCTTTCCTGACCATTTGCTCCCAGAGCCCAGCCCTGTGGAAGTGGTTTTCCCATCTTATTATACATTTCCAGTTTTCCTCTGGTAACTACTGTTGTGGAGCAGTCAAAAAGGAATGGATAAGGTTCTGCCGGCATTGCCACTGCAATGGGATTGGAACCAAGCATTGCTTTTCGTCCAAAGGTAGGTACCATGATTGCTTCCGAGTTGGTACATGCCATACCAAGTAAGCCCTGTTTGGAAGCCATTTCCGCATAATATCCTGCAATACCGAAATGATTGGAGTTTCTTACAGATACAAATCCAACACCTGTTTTCTTCGCCTTCTCAATAGCTTTCTCCATTGCAAAATGGGAAATCAGCTGTCCCATACCGTCATGTCCGTCGATCACTGCTGATACAGGTGTCTCAAATACGACCTCAGGTTTCGCATCCGGATGGATGGTTCCCTTCTCAATTCCTTTATCATATCTTACCATTCTCTGCATTCCATGGCTTTCAATCCCGTACAGATCTGCGGTAAGCAAAACATCCTTGATGATATTCGTCTCTTCTTCATTAAAACCAAATTTACGAAATACGTCGTGGCAAAAAGTATTTAATGTGTCATAACTCCATTTTACATATCCCATAACTGTAAAATCCCTCCATTCAAGTATTACTCATTTCGTTTTTGGTATTACCAATTTGTCAATCTGATTATACCACTCTCATTTTCAAAGTGCAATACGTTTTTTATTTTTTTCAGTATTTCTTATGTTACTGTATTACTGTTCCCTGGTAATATCCCGAGGCATGCAAGCCAAAATGTTACCGTCCACTCCGTTCACAGTAACATTCATTCCAGATTGCCTGTAGCAATTGGACATCTTCTCTTGTTTTTCTAAAACTGCCGTAATATACTATGTACAGGCAATCCTGCCTGCAGGATTGCCTGCTCATTTAATAAATAATAGATTACTGCTCACTTCCGCACCTGTAATATAT
>PPYF01189085.1_pt1 | contig 10251 bp, 8 predicted proteins | sample 1559871 | NCBI WGS metagenome assembly PPYF01 (sample SAMN08240021, study PRJNA423297) | Human gut metagenome, whole genome shotgun sequencing project.
GAGTCGTGGGGCCGCTGGTCCAACGCGCAGCTGGGCGATGAAGTAAAAATCGAGTACAAGCATCCGCTGCCGAAGAAATTTGACCTGGTGATTACCGCCAAAGCATACGGCAATAACGCCAGCCGTCCTATTCCGGTACGCGTAGGCAATGAAGAACAAACTCTTGTGCTGGGCAATGAAGTGACCACCACCACACTGCATTTCGATAACCCAACCGATGCCGACACACTGGTAATTGTGCCGCCGGAACCTGTCTCAACCAACGAAGGGAATATCCTCGGACACTCGCCGCGTAAGCTCGGGATCGGCATGGTGGAAATTAAAGTTGTGGAACGTGAAGGGTAATTCCTGACTGATGTGTAGGTCGCATAAGGTGCGACCTACACACCTTCTCCGGCCTACAAAACATCATTGAGAAACAGAAAAAAAACAGCGCCCAACACTTCCCCGGACGCTGCATGGCAACTTTAATAATCTCGCCTTATCAGAAAGTAATTACGCCTTTAATTAACTCACGATTGTTAATCACATCGCGCTCGTAGGTTTCTGCCAGCGTGGCGAACGGATAGCGATGGGTTAACATCATGTCGGCAGTGATTTTCCCTTCCGCCATAAGTCGACCGACTTTAGCGAAATCTTCCGGCGTGGCGTTGCGGCTGCCCATCATCGTCGTTTCTTTTTTATGGAATTCCGGATCGGAGAACTGCAACTCACCTTTAAACAGGCCGACAAATACCACCGTGCCGCCGTGACGAATCAGATTCACGGTGTTATTCATCGCATGTTGATTACCTGTCGCGTCGATCACTTTCTGCGCCAGCGAACCACCAAACTGCGCCCGCAGCTGCGCGTCAAAATCTTCGGCTGACGGGTCCAGCACGGGCAACTCCAGACGCGTTGCCACATGTTCACGGCGCGCCGGACTGGTATCCGCCACCACCACCTGTGCGCCATCGGCTTTAGCGATTGCCGCCGCGCCCAGACCGATTGGCCCCGCTCCGACCACCAGCACCTGCTCGCCGGGAGCAATGGCTGCGCGACGCACCGCATGAGCGCTAATAGCGAAAGGTTCAATCAATGCGGCCGCCTGCGGGTCAATACCGTCTGCGGGCAAAATGTTCGCCACCGGCACGCTCAAATACTCACTAAAACCGCCATCCTGATGCACGCCAATGACTGAAATTTTTTCACAGCAATTGGTACGCCCGCTTTTACACGCCGGGCATTGCTGACAGGCAACATAAGGGATCACAGCAACTTGCTGACCATTTTTAAGATCAGCAATATTTTTACCCAGCCCAACAACCTCCCCACATATTTCATGGCCTAAAACCCGTGGATAATTAAAAAATGGTTGATTTCCACCCCAGGCATGAATATCGGTACCGCAAATCCCGACAGACTTAATTTTTATTAATGCTTCATTGTCACCCGGAATAGGAATCTCGCGTTGTTTCCAGACTAATTCTTTCGGCTGCTGGCAAATTAAAACATTCATCGTAGACATGATTCGGCTCTCCATTTTTTGTTGCCTTAGATATCAATGAAAATGAAAAATGGCAGCGGAACGGAAAATCTGTTTTGTGAAAACACGCGCATAAAAATGTTTTAAATCGGGTTTTAATGGACTCACAAGGAGGAAAATATGAGTCGTTCACAAAATTTACGCCACAATGTGATTAACCAGGTCATTGATGATATGGCGCGGGGTCATATCCCTTCCCCACTTCCATCGCAAAGTGCGCTGGCGGAAATGTACAACATCAGCCGCACTACAGTGCGTCATATTCTCAGCCACTTACGCGAATGCGGCGTCTTAACGCAGGTTGGAAACGACTATGTTATTGCGCGTAAACCTGACCATGATGACGGTTTCGCCTGTACTACCGCTTCAATGAGTGAACAAAACAAAGTGTTTGAGCAGGCTTTTTTCACGATGATAAACCAGCGCCAGTTACGCCCAAGGGAAACTTTTTCTGAACTGCAACTGGCTCGGGCCGCGGGTGTCAGCCCGGTGGTTGTAAGAGAATATCTTTTAAAATTCGGCCGTTATAATCTTATTCAAAGCGAAAAGCGCGGCCAGTGGAGCATGAAGCAATTCGATCAATCCTACGCCGAGCAGCTGTTTGAGCTACGCGAAATGCTCGAAACACATTCACTTCAGCACTTTCTCAACCTGCCTGATCATGATCCCCGCTGGCTGCAGGCGAAAACCATGCTCGAACGTCACAGGCTACTGCGTGACAACATCGGCAATAGCTTTCGCATGTTCTCGCAACTTGACAGAGATTTTCACTCCTTACTGCTTTCAGCTGCCGACAATATCTTTTTTGAACAATCGCTTGAGATCATATCAGTCATCTTTCATTTTCACTATCAATGGGACGAAAGCGATCTTAAACAGCGCAATATCATTGCCGTCGATGAGCATATGACCATTCTCAGCGCTCTGATTTGCCGCAGTGACCTTGATGCCACCCTTGCGCTCCGTAACCATTTGAATTCAGCTAAACAATCAATGATTCGATCCATTAATGAGAACATGCGTTATGCTCATTAAGTACGGATTAAAAACAGCAAACTATTAGCGGGTGCACGGTTTTATCAAAAGATAAATACCGGAAAATTCCCGCTTACCTATGCTCACAATCAGTCGACTAAAAATGTTTTTTTGTGAGCGGTAGTAAAGTCCTAAAACTTTAACCTGCCGTTAATGTCAACCTTGCGTAATGCACAATTACGTAAACAATTAAAATTATAAATACAGGAGTCCGGCGTGGAAAAAGAAAATATCACCCTCGATCCGCGTTCTTCATTTACTCCATCTTCGTCGGCAGATATTCCCGTGCCACCAGATGGATTAGTTCAACGCAGTACCCGAATTAAACGCATTCAAACCACCGCCATGTTGTTATTATTTTTTGCGGCGGTAATCAATTATCTCGACCGCAGTTCGCTGTCGGTAGCAAATTTAACGATTCGTGAAGAATTGGGATTAAGTGCCACCGAAATCGGCGCTTTGCTCTCCGTGTTTTCACTCGCTTACGGCATTGCGCAACTTCCTTGCGGCCCACTATTGGATCGTAAAGGCCCGCGCCTGATGTTGGGACTGGGGATGTTCTTCTGGTCACTGTTCCAGGCAATGTCTGGCATGGTGCACAGCTTTACGCAGTTCGTGTTGGTGCGTATCGGTATGGGAATTGGTGAAGCGCCGATGAACCCATGCGGTGTAAAAGTCATTAACGACTGGTTCAACATCAAAGAGCGCGGACGCCCGATGGGCTTCTTCAACGCAGCTTCTACCATTGGCGTTGCCGTAAGCCCACCGATTCTGGCGGCGATGATGCTGGTGATGGGCTGGCGCGGGATGTTTATTACCATTGGTGTACTGGGGATTTTTCTCGCCATCGGCTGGTATATGCTCTATCGCAACCGCGAGCACGTAGAACTGACTGCCGTTGAACAAGCTTATCTCAATGCAGGTAGCGTCAATGCCCGCCGAGATCCGCTCAGTTTTGCCGAATGGCGCAGCTTGTTCCGTAACCGCACAATGTGGGGAATGATGCTCGGATTCAGTGGCATCAACTACACTGCGTGGCTGTATCTGGCCTGGCTTCCTGGTTACCTGCAAACAGCCTATAACCTGGATTTAAAAAGCACAGGGTTGATGGCGGCTATCCCTTTCCTGTTTGGGGCTGCCGGGATGCTGGTCAACGGTTACGTTACTGACTGGCTGGTCAAAGGGGGAATGGCTCCGATTAAAAGCCGTAAGATCTGCATTATTGCCGGGATGTTCTGTTCTGCCGCCTTTACGCTGGTCGTACCGCAAGCGACAACATCCATGACAGCGGTTCTGCTGATTGGTATGGCACTGTTCTGTATTCACTTTGCCGGAACATCCTGCTGGGGCTTGATCCACGTCGCAGTTGCTTCTCGCATGACTGCGTCGGTGGGCAGTATCCAGAACTTTGCCAGCTTCATCTGCGCCTCTTTTGCGCCGATCATTACTGGTTTTATTGTTGATACCACCCACTCATTCCGTCTGGCACTAATCATCTGCGGTTGCGTCACCGCAGCGGGGGCACTGGCGTACATCTTCCTGGTTCGTCAGCCGATCAACGACCCACGGAAAGATTAATCTCCCTATGCCCGATAACATTTTGCTTATCGGGCATTTTTATGGCGATTAAAACGTTTCCCAGTTCTCACCGCTATCTGCCACGGCCATTTTACGCGGCGCAGCTGGCATCACGGTTTTTACCACAGCCGATGTTTCACGCTGCTGTTGCTGCTGTTGCTGAATCCGGAACACTGCCACTGCTTCGGTCAGGCGACTGGCCTGCTCTTCCAGCGCGGCGGCGGCGGCGGCAGATTCTTCCACCAGCGCGGCGTTCTGTTGAGTTACCCGGTCCATCTCAGCAACCGCTAAGCCAACCTGATCGATACCACGGCTCTGCTCATCAGAAGCAGAAGCAATTTCGCCCATAATGTCCGTCACGCGGGTCACAGCACTGACAATCTCCGCCATTGTTTCCCCGGCGCTTTCGACCAGCGTAGAGCCAACATCCACTTTCCCCACCGAGTCTTCAATCAGGCTTTTAATTTCACGAGCCGCCTGGGCGCTACGCTGGGCCAGATTACGCACTTCTCCCGCAACCACCGCAAAACCACGTCCTTGCTCACCCGCACGCGCTGCTTCAACCGCCGCGTTCAAAGCCAGAATATTGGTCTGGAAGGCAATGCCGTCAATTACGCTGATAATATCGGCGATTTTCTGCGAACTGGTGGAGATATCACGCATAGTCTGCACCACGTTATCTACCACTTTGCCGCCGCGTTGCGCCGTTTCAGAAGCACTTAACGCCAGGTGGCTGGCCTGGCGCGCATTCTCGGCGTTCTGTTTCACCGTTGCGGTCAGTTGCTCCATGCTGGCTGCCGTCTCTTCCAGCGAAGCAGCCTGTTGCTCGGTGCGCGAAGAGAGATCGTTATTGCCGGTAGCGATTTCGCTGGCACCGCTATAGATGGCATTGGCCCCGTTGCGCACATCACCGACGGTACGCATCAGCTCTCCCTGCATATGGCGCAAACTCTCTGCCAGTTGCCCCATCTCATTAGAGCCATCCACCTCAATCGGTTTCACCAGATCGCCGCCTGCAATATGACGAATGCTGTCAATCAGGCGATTCATTGGCGCTACCAGCGAGGCTTTAATACCGAACCAGACGGCGAAGATGACCGCCAGTACGACGATCATCACGCCCACCAGAATCCACATCGCCTGGCTGTAGGAGGCATTGTTATCGCTGACGGCGATATCATGGAGCCGATCGTTTTGTTCCATGTAAGCCACATACTGCTTCTCGAAACCGTCCTGATATCCCTGAGTCGGCTGATCAAAGAACTCGTTGATTTTGCCTGCACCTAACAGTTGGATCAGCTCCGCCAGCGCATTGTGATAAATATCGTAATTACGTTTGATCTCTGCCGCTGCGGCGGTGCTCTGACGCGGGTCACGCGGCAACGCTTCGTAATCCGCCCAGTTTTTTTCCGCCTGTTTCAGCGAAATACTGGCACTCTGCATCAGCTCAGCAACGGTTGAACCGCTACCAATATTATTCTGATCCATCATGTAGCGGATACCCGCGCGGTTGAGGGTGTTACGCGTCTGCAACAACGCGACCCAGCTGCCATTCAGCGTGGATTGCTGCTGGCGAATGGTTTGTAAAACAGTGAAATTTTCTTTGTCATTCTTTAAGGCATTAAAGAACAGACCGCCTGATGTCAGTTGTAAAAGGCCAAAAACGGCCAAAACCAGCAGTAAGCTGGTCACGATCTTGATACGTTTTAACATGGTTTCTCTTTCCTGTGGACCGATGCAAGATTTTCGGCCTGGAAAGCAAAAACTTTATGAAAAGGTGTAACCCGCCATCCATGGAAAAACCAGGGGCTGGTTATCAGATACTAAAAAGTTATTCATTATCGCCCGGGATGTCTTCTTGTCGGGAATTGCCCAGAGCAATAAATTCCTCTAACAGATGGGTTAACAGTTGCATTTTCTCGGCAGTAAACTGAGCTTCAATCTGCCGATAGGCTTCTTCAATCTGTGTCTGAGCGCGGTTATACAGCGCCTGCCCCTCTTTGGTCAGCGAGATATAGAGCTTCCGCTGATCATTGATCGGCTTTAATCGCAACACTAAACCGTCGCGTTCCATCCGCGTAAGGATCCCGGTCAGGCTTGGGCGCAAAATGCAGGCACGATACGCCAGATCGTGAAAATCCATTGATGGGCTTTCCGCCAGAATACGCACGATGCGCCACTGTTGCTCAGTCAAATTATGCCGTTTAACGATTGGGCGAAAATAACTCATCGCCGCTTCTCGCGCCTGGAGCAACGCAATGGTTAGAGAGTCGTGCATTATCTTTCCCCTGAAAAATTCAAAATCATTAATATAGAAACAGTTAATCTTATTAAACCGCGCAATACGGTGATTGGTTGCGGTGAACCGATTCCCTTTCCACAGGGTGAAAAGGTACTGAGCGGTGCGACTGTTGCGCTGATTGTGGGAAAAACGGCGACGAAAGTACGTGAAGAAGATGCGGCAGAGTACATCGCCGGATATGCGCTGGCTAACGACGTCAGCCTGCCGGAAGAGAGCTTTTACCGCCCGGCAATCAAAGCAAAATGTCGTGATGGATTCTGCCCCATTGGCGAAACCGTGGCTCTCAGCAATGTCGATAATCTGACCATCTATACCGAGATCAACGGGCGTCCTGCCGATCACTGGAATACCGCCGATTTACAACGTAACGCCGCGCAGTTGCTGAGCGCCCTGAGCGAATTTGCCACACTGAATCCAGGCGATGCCATTCTGCTCGGCACGCCACAGGCGCGCGTGGAAATACAGCCAGGCGATCGCGTTCGTGTTCTCGCAGAAGGTTTCCCGCCGCTGGAAAATCCGGTAGTGGACGAACGTGAAGTGACCACGCGCAAGAGCTTCCCAACGCAGCCACACCCGCACGGCACGCTGTTTGCCCTCGGCCTGAACTACGCCGACCACGCCAGCGAACTGGAATTTAAGCCACCGGAAGAACCGCTGGTGTTCCTGAAAGCGCCAAATACCCTCACTGGCGATAACCAGACCTCCGTGCGTCCAAACAATATTGAATACATGCACTATGAAGCGGAGCTGGTGGTAGTTATTGGCAAACAGGCGCGTAACGTCAGCGAAGCCGATGCCATGGATTATGTCGCGGGCTACACCGTGTGTAACGACTACGCCATTCGCGACTATCTGGAAAACTACTACCGCCCTAACCTGCGGGTAAAAAGCCGCGACGGACTGACGCCGATGCTTTCAACCATCGTGCCGAAAGAGGCGATCCCGGACCCGCATAATCTGACCCTTCGCACCTTCGTCAACGGCGAGTTACGCCAGCAAGGCACCACCGCCGATCTGATCTTCAGCGTGCCCTTCCTGATCGCCTACTTAAGCGAATTTATGACCCTGAATCCGGGCGACATGATCGCCACCGGCACACCAAAAGGCTTATCTGACGTGGTGCCTGGCGATGAAGTAGTGGTGGAAGTAGAAGGCGTGGGCTGCCTGGTGAACCGAATTGTGAGTGAGGAAACAGCGAAATGAAAAAAGTAAATCATTGGATCAACGGCAAAAATGTTGCAGGTAACGACTACTTCCAGACCACCAATCCGGCAACGGGTGAAGTGCTGGCGGATGTGGCCTCTGGCGGTGAAGCGGAGATCAATCAGGCGGTAGCGGCAGCGAAAGAGGCGTTCCCGAAATGGGCCAATCTGCCGATGAAAGAGCGTGCGCGCCTGATGCGCCGTCTGGGCGATCTGATCGACCAGAACGTGCCAGAGATCGCCGCGATGGAAACCGCGGACACCGGCCTGCCGATCCATCAGACCAAAAATGTGTTGATCCCACGCGCTTCCCACAACTTTGAATTTTTCGCGGAAGTCTGCCAGCAGATGAACGGCAAGACCTATCCGGTTGACGACAAGATGCTCAACTACACGCTGGTGCAGCCGGTGGGCGTTTGTGCGCTGGTATCGCCGTGGAACGTACCGTTTATGACCGCCACATGGAAGGTCGCGCCGTGTCTGGCGCTGGGCAATACCGCGGTACTGAAAATGTCGGAACTCTCCCCGCTGACCGCTGACCGCCTGGGTGAGCTGGCGCTGGAAGCCGGTATTCCGGCAGGCGTGCTGAACGTGGTACAGGGCTACGGCGCAACCGCAGGGGATGCGCTGGTTCGTCATCATGACGTACGTGCCGTGTCGTTCACCGGCGGTACGGCCACCGGGCGCAACATCATGAAAAACGCCGGGCTGAAAAAATACTCCATGGAACTGGGCGGTAAATCGCCGGTGCTGATTTTTGAAGATGCCGATATTGAACGCGCGCTGGACGCCGCCCTGTTCACCATCTTCTCGATCAACGGCGAGCGCTGCACCGCCGGTTCGCGCATCTTTATTCAGCAAAGCATCTACCCGGAATTCGTTAAACGCTTTGCCGAACGCGCCAACCGTCTGCGCGTGGGCGATCCGAACGATCCGAATACCCAGGTTGGGGTGAGTACAGCTTCGAAGTGTTCGCGGAAATGAAGAACGTCTGCATTTCCATGGGCGACCATCCAATTCCGAAATGGGGAGTCTGATATGGGTAAGTTAGCGTTAGCCGCCAAGATCACGCACGTACCGTCGATGTATCTCTCTGAGCTGCCTGGGAAAAACCACGGTTGCCGCCAGGGTGCGATCGACGGGCATAAAGAGATCAGCAAGCGTTGCCGGGAAATGGGCGTCGATACCATTATCGTTTTCGATACCCACTGGCTGGTCAACAGTGCTTATCACATCAACTGTGCAGACCATTTTGAAGGCGTCTACACCAGTAACGAGCTGCCGCATTTTATTCGTGACATGACCTACAACTACGAGGGCAACCCGGAGTTGGGGCAGCTTATTGCCGATGAAGCCTTAAAGCTCGGCGTGCGGGCAAAAGCGCACAACATTCCCAGCCTGAAACTGGAATACGGCACGCTGGTGCCGATGCGCTACATGAATGAAGACAAGCACTTCAAAGTGGTCTCCATTTCGGCTTTCTGCACGGTTCACGATTTTGCCGACAGCCGCAAGCTGGGCGAAGCGATTCTGAAAGCGATCGAACAGTACGACGGCACCGTGGCGGTCCTTGCCAGCGGTTCGTTATCGCACCGCTTTATTGACGATCAGCGTGCAGAAGAAGGGATGAACAGCTACACCCGCGAGTTCGACCGCCAGATGGACGAGCGCGTGGTGAAGTTGTGGCGCGAAGGCCAGTTCAAAGAGTTCTGCAATATGCTGCCGGAGTACGCCGACTACTGCTACGGCGAAGGCAATATGCACGACACGGTGATGCTGCTGGGGATGCTCGGCTGGGATAAATACGACGGCAAGGTGGAGTTTATTTACGCCTTTGTGCATATGACGCTAAAAATCGGCAGCTGGCGCAGTCTGGAAAGCCGTCAGGAAGTAGGCGAAATGCTGTTTGATCTGATTAAAACGCACTTCGCCTCACTGATGGAGAGCCGTTACCTGGCGCTTTCATTTGAGATTGCAGAGCTGCACCCGACGTTGAATTTCAAACAGAACAACGTACACGCGTTGTTTAAATAAATTTGCACCAGCTTCCAGGCTGGATGATAAGGCGCAGCCGCATCCGGCAATGCCACAGGATATCGCTATGTTCGATAAACACACCCACACCCTGATCGCCCAGCGTCTGGATCAGGCAGAAAAACAGCGTGAACAGATCCGCGCGATCTCGCTGGATTACCCGGAGATCACCATTGAAGACGCCTACGCCGTACAGCGCGAATGGGTCCGGCTGAAAATCGCCGAAGGCCGCACGCTGAAAGGCCACAAAATCGGCCTGACCTCGAAAGCGATGCAGGCCAGCTCACAAATCAGCGAGCCAGATTACGGTGCATTGCTGGACGACATGTTCTTCCACGATGGCAGCGATATCCCGACCGATCGCTTTATCGTGCCGCGCATTGAAGTGGAGCTGGCTTTTGTGCTGGCAAAACCGCTGCGTGGGCCAAACTGCACGCTGTTCGACGTCTACAACGCCACGGACTACGTGATCCCGGCCCTGGAGCTGATCGACGCCCGCTGCCACAACATCGATCCGGAAACCCAGCGCCCGCGCAAAGTGTTCGACACCATTTCTGATAACGCCGCCAACGCCG
>PPYF01114990.1_pt1 | contig 10250 bp, 19 predicted proteins | sample 1559871 | NCBI WGS metagenome assembly PPYF01 (sample SAMN08240021, study PRJNA423297) | Human gut metagenome, whole genome shotgun sequencing project.
AGCAACCAAAAGTTGCGTAACGAAGGAACCCGTTAGGCCTTGAAATGCAAGGATTCTAATGGGTTCCTAGTTATCCACATAAAAGTTTTCCCTTATGTTTTCCCTTTACAGGTTTAGAACATTTTTTATAAATCCCTCCATGCGGGCAGCGCTGTCCTGCCTCATGCGCTCCGTGAAGTGCCCGTATCTGTCCAGAGTAAAGGCCGCGCTGGCGTGGCCGAGGTTGCTCTGGATGGTCTTGATATCATCGCCAGCACGAATAGCATTAACGGCATAAGTGTGACGCAGGTCATGGAAACGGACTCCATCAAAACCGGCTTTTTTAATAAGCCGCTTAAAACTCCTGTCTACAAATTGGTGAGTAAGCGGATGCCCGAGCTGGTTTGTAAAAACCAAGTTATGTTCGTTTTCCCATGCAGGCCCGGCCTTGATTTTCATTTCTGCTTGCCTCCGCTTCTGTTCCCTTAGAACTTTTATTGCGGAAGTTGCGATGGTGATAGTTCTGCTCTTCCCATTCTTAGGAGATGCAAAGACCTCTTCATTTACCCGGAGATCGCTCCTTACAAGTTGCCTATTGACTATCAGCGCGCCTGATTTTAGGTCAACGCAATCCCAGGTAAGGCCAAGCAACTCAGACTGTCTAAGGCCGGAAAATAAAGCCAAGATGATAAGGGCCTCGATCTGATCCCCTGCTGCGGCCTTAAGTAATTTTGATACATTAGCATCATCGATAGGATGTATCTCTGTCTGCTCCTGACGGGGTAATTCGCAATTTTCGGCGGGGTTCTTTGGTATGTATCCTAACTGTACAGCCTTTTCAAGTGCTTGATGGAGCACTTTATAGGCCAGACGGATTGAGGCAGGAGAGAGTGCCAATTTATTAACAAACCTCTGGACAATATGTGGGCGGATTTCATGGAGGCGAACAGCTCCCATAGCGGGCTTGATATGCCGCTCTATATTATTCCTGTATATGCGTATAGTATTTGGTTTTACCCCAATCAGATAATCTTGAAGCCAGCTATCCAACCATACATTCAGAGTTAACTTTACTGGGTCAGTATAAGTTCCTTGGTCTACGGTCAATGTGGCCTCTTTAAGTTTTTTAGCGACTTCTTTTTGCGTCTTCCCGGTAATACTCCGCTGGATCTGTTTCCCTGTACCTGGGTCATACCCAGTTGTAAATCGGGCCTCCCAGTAAGTATATTCTTTCCCATTTCTGAGTACCGTTTTTTTGCGGATTGTCCCGTTACCCGCAGCAGACTTTCTAGCCATTGATTTTTCCCTCCATTCTGGTATAATGGAAGGGCAGTGAGCCCGTCAAAACTTACTGCCCTCTATGTGAGCCGTCCTTGGTGTTGGTAGCACCGGGGGCGGTATTTTTATTGCGGTGAAAGATTGTCTCCAATCGCCAGTTGAATTTGATCCTTCTTATAATAAAGTGCGACTTTATGTCGAAGCTCGTCCATTGTTGAACAGGTCTTGGCAATTCCTGTTATTTGATTTATATGTGTAACTAATTGATTTACGCCATATTCTTCTGTAAACCATTGGTGATAATTTCTTCCGTGACGTGGAGCCGGTTTGTTTTGCTTTAAATAGGTAGCAACATCAGGATCAAGAGCGTCATAAATCAGTTCTAACACCAGTTTTCCCCAATATTTTGGCCGTTGCTGTAGAGACCCACTCCAACCGGTTAATCTGCCAAATTGCTCCCATAGTTCATCTGGAAATGTTTTTTCCCATGCTCGCAATTCATCAGAAATAAATGCCCTAATTTTGATTTGTAAAGCATTTTCCTCACGAACATATTGATATCCCGTTGCCTCGTCAATCAGAGCAATAAGTCCTGTTTTCGCACACGCAGATAGCAGGATTGAACAGTTAACAGCTATACCTTTTTGCTTTTCGGTCAAGGGCGCTCCAGACGTAAGCGCGGATACATATGCAGAACAGATATCAAGAAAGGTTTCTGCTGTAATTCCCTTTGCCTTGTTTGGGTTTCCCGGTATAGTAAACTCAACAAATTTATTTGATATTCCAGCAGCATCAATATAAGGTTGTAACGATTTGACACCAACATATTTAGATAGGTCGCCATTATCATCATTTGCAATTGCTTTTACAGTTGCCCTCATGCTAATTACTCTGCTCTTGTCATCTAGGACATAACAGTCGACTGGCTTATCTCCAAGACTAAGCGAGCCACTATATTTTGCAAAAGGTGATTTTGGAATAACGACTGTAGGTTCTTCTTCCATATATAGTCCCCCCTGCCGGAATAAAATCTAATTTTATCATATTTATTTTCTGTTTGGTGAGATTATGGATAATATCGCGATAATTAAAAAAGAAAAATGCATTTTCCCGCGGCCGTACATTTGCTTATTCAGTTAGCTGTTTAGTATACCAGCACCTTCCGAGGAGGCGGTATTTTATTGCGCTTTTTTCAGTTCGGCGATTTCCTGATTCATGGTGCGGATCGCCAGCTTGAGCACGGATACTTCGTTTCGCAGTTCCTCGATTTCACTCTTTGGCGTGATGGCGTCCATAATGGCCTGCTGTCCCTCGGCCAAAAGATTAAAACGGGTAGTAACCTCCGTGTCCAGCAGTAGTTCCATACGTCTAGCGCTTTCGTCCAGGATTTCCTGCTTCTGCTTCTCCAGCTTCTGATCGATGCGGGATTCCATCCCCTTCATCATTTCTGCAATTGCTTGTAAATCCTTTTCATCTAACATGTGTAAAACCCCCTAGAAATATAGCTCCGTCGCAAGATTCCCATGCGTGTACCAGCAGACAGCTTTCCTCATAAACTCCTCGGTAACATGGAAATAATCCGCTAAGTCCCACATCTCTGTATACCCGGCGGCGATAGCATCATCCAAATCTTCTGCTGATAGAGCCCGCTCTACAGCCCATTTGTCGGCCTTATACTCATGCTTTTCCACAAGGTCAAAGGGACTGCTTACCTCATGTGTAGTCCCGGTAGCGTAATGTCCTCCCTCGTGTAAAAGAGCACTCTTTTCTTCGGCTTTTGTTTTCAGCCTGCTCTTATCGAGGAATATCCCCCATATTTCATAGGGAGGCTTTAGTTTTATAGTAGTCGCCTTAGTGTCCTTTTTGCTGAAAGGGAGACGCTTGTCGGACACAAACACACCTTCGCTTTCTAACCATTGGTACAGGCTATCCAGATTCTCCATTTCTCTTCTTCCTTGCATCATTAAGCTGTTTTGCTAGCGATAAAAGGATTTGCTTGTCTCCGTCAGTCAGTTCTTTGCTCTCATTCTGCATTGCGTAGGTAAAGTCGTCGAAGGTAATCTCGCGCTCACCCTCTTGGGTGGGCGCTTTTTCTTTTTCCCCAAGTCCGGTCAACAAATAATCCGTTGTTGTTTCAAGATAATCGGCTATGACTTCTAAGTTCTTCATTCTTGGAGTTGTTTTTCCAGTATTCCATAAAGAGTAGGACGCAGAAGTTATTCCACAATCTTGATAGAAGTCTCGTTTTGAAATCCCTTTCTCAGCGAGCAAACCGTTGATTCTGCTGACGATTGGCGAATTACCCATAATACTTTCCTCCAGTTTGGTAAAAACGCCGCCTAGCAAATACTAATTTATTCTTGACAATCAGAAAAACTTAGTATATACTAGTTTTTGAAGCGAGGGCAAAGAAAAACCTAGCCCACGCAAAATCGGGCTTTGCATAATATAAGTTGTTGGCACTTCCTATATTAAGCTAAGTCTATCGGATTGTCAAGTAAAACTTAGTATTCGGAGGTGAAAAAATGGGGTTCCGTGATGCGCGTATCTCGGCAGGGCTGTCTGTGAGTCAAGTTATGAAAAATATAGGTGTATCAGATGCCGCAGTATACCAATGGGAAACCGGAGTAACTAGGCCAAACGCCAAAAGACTTCTTGAGATTGCTCGATTATATGGTGTCACTGTTGACGATCTTCTTAGCGAGCATGATACAACAGAACAAGTCCAATAAACCGGACAACAAAGCCCGCCCATAAAGGCGTGGGTGAGGAAGGAGGGAAAGGGATGGAATTATCTATTCAAAAGGTAGATGAACGATCAATCTTAAAAATAGGGAGCGAATCTATCGAAATCAAGGACTACAAAATTTCAAGCTCCATGCGAGGCGGCACAGAGCTTGAGATAGTAATCCCTATTAAGGGAAACATCATGGAATTTTCGACATCAACCAGCCGAGAATCGTAGCGGCTACAGAGTTAGACAACCAAGAATGGCGCTCCATAACCTCACTGAATTTGGAGAACAACCCTTTTGATGGCGGAACTTGATTGTTGACCACCATCTCAAGCAAGGAAATGACTTTCTCCATGTCCTCCTTATCGGGAGATGTCTCGTAGGAAAGTCTCTCCTTTATTTCTCCGATGGATGCGTTGTAATTGATTGTCGCTTGATTGCTCGTACCAATGACGGAACCATAAGCGTTCTGAACATTAAAGATGGCATGTGATTCTTGCTTGGTAAGTTCGTGCTCTCTCTTGGTTTGATAATATGCTTTTAGTTGATGGGGCTTCTTCATAAAGGAATCTGTTAATGTTTCGATAACATAGAACAAATCTCCAGATGGATTTACAAGAACATCGTCTGGTAGTATATCGGTTCCTGGCATGAACCCAATATACTTTCTTCCAGATGATTGCTCCGTGTTTATAAGACCTTTTTCGATTCTATCTGGTTGCGAATCTCGTTTCACAATGTAATCGATACCCATTTGACGCAAAAATGTTTCAATTGGCATGATTAACCCTCCTTACAGCCTTATTGTATCACGAGCAATGAAGGAGAGCAAGCAGGGCAAGACTAACGGAGAAAAAGACGCCCGCCCCTGACGGGGCGGGAGGGAAGGGGGGAAAGCGATGGAAAGAGTGGTTTTAAGAAACGATGGGCATAACACAAAGCTAGAAATTGACGGCGTGGAAATACAGAATTTATACAGCGTAAAAATTGAAAAAACGCCGGATGGCCCCATAAGAATAGAACTATCCGGCTCCGTGACTAATGAAGTCCTAATTGAGACTTAATGATTTCTGTTACTACGGCTGATGCAATTTGAGAAATGGCATTCAACGATTTTGAACCGACTTTAGATGACACAGCTTTGACATTATTCCAAATCGTATTTTCCCGGATGTTCGCAAGGAATTCATGGCCCTTTGGAGTTAAATCTACAACTTCCCAGCCGCCATCAATACCACGTTTGAATTTGTAAAACATACCAGCCATATCACATTGGCGAGCATGGTATGCAATTTCTTCTACACTGTAATTTCCGTGTATTTTATCTAAATCTATTCTGGAATCAAAGTAGTGTCCAGTATCGCATATGGCTTCTACGGTCAAAAGAATATCTCGAATACAATCAGGATTTAGTTTCATTTCAAGACCTCCTTTTCGCCAGTATACCACGGCAAGGAAGGAACCACAACAAAAAGCGCCCCACCGAGCGTAGAAGGCACTCGGCAGGGCATGACACCACGTGAGAGAGCCACGAGGTATCGGAGACAGTATATCACATCCTCCGGCCTCTGGCAAGATTGGAGGATTTTTTATGCTCAACAGAAAAAGCGAGGCGCAGGAAATTGAGAACTGCGCCAATAACTTGAACCACACCATGAACAGTCTTTGTCTGGCATGGAAGGGAAGGAAATGGGAGGAGGCCCATATGGACTACACGTTTGAAGATTACCGCAAGGCACTGGAGGGAGCCGGGCCTAAGCTAAAAGAGTTTGTGCTTGACCGGGCGGCGCATGACCCAACGATTGATTTCCCGGAACTGAAAGCCCTTGTCGATTTTGCGTATCCAGAGGGGGCGTAAAGACATGGAGGACAAGATACTCCTGACCATCAAAGAGGCGTCGCAGCTGACCGGAATCGGCATAAGCAAATTCTACGAATTGTCCAGGCGAGCAGATTTCCCAGCCATACAGATAGGAACCAGAAAGAAGTTGGTGCTCCGCCATAAACTCGAAGAATGGTTGGAAAAGACGTTTTCTGGTGGAATCGATATCAACTGACAGGAGGAAAAGACGTGAGCAAGACTCGAAATGAGCGCCGCCAGGCCCGGCGGGAGGCTGTGAGTGCAGCAGTGTTTGCCGCCTGCATCATGATAGCCTGCGGGCTGCCGAACTGGGTGGAGTGGCTGCTATGAACCGCTATCTGATTACGAGCGTTGTGGCTCTGTTTCTCTTGCTGGCACTGGTTGCACTAGTTGAAATCGTCTGGAACCAAGAGCCGGAGCAGCCGGCCATTGAGACCCCGGCGGCAACCACCACCCCGTCCCCCACGCCCACCGGCCCGCTCACCATCCAGATCACCGGACTGGAGGGCGCGGAGAGCATCGACGATGTGTGGGCAGTCATCACTATCCCGGAGCAATAAAAGCGCCGCTCCCCGGTGTGCGAGACCGGAGGGCGGCAAAAAGGAGAATAGAATGAAACCTATCATCATTAAAACATATCCAGTAACGGAAAGCAAGTGTGAATTGGTTCGGCTTCAGAAGGATGCAAATAGAATTATCACACAGCTTCAACGGGAACGCAACCTTCGGAAATCTTACATTGTATCAGAGATTATCCGGCAAGCTGCTCCGTATGTAGAATTTCCTACAGAGGAGCCTTCTTATGAGGATTAAGCCACCGCTTCGTGATACTCAATTAGAATCTCCCGCCGGGTGGTGTATCAGATGCAGGAATGAGCTTGGTTCATATGATACTAACGGAATCTGTAAAACATGCAAGGAGGAAGAAGAAAATGATTGTAAAGCCGGAGAACATGGATTTTTCCAACAAGAATATCATCATGATTATCAGTGGCCTTCCAGGGGTGGGGAAAACGACACTGGCCCTGTCCGCCCCGGACGTGATACTTATTGACGCTGACGAGGGCATGAGCCGTGTCAAGCCAGAGCACCGGAAGGACAGCTCTATGATCAAAACTTATGAGGAACTTCTGGCTGACATCAAATCCTTTGAGGGACGCTACAAGACGGTTGTCATTGATACCTGTGGGGCACTGATTGACTTGATGAAGGACTGGGCCATGAGGAATGAGCCTGCCGCCAGCAAGAAGTCTGGAGGCTTCTCCCAGCAGGGATACGGCTTTGTCAAGACCGAATTTCTTCGCTTGTCCGCTGAGCTAAGGAAGAAGTTCAATGTGGTATTCCTCTTCCATGCAGCCAAAGACCGGCAGGGAGACGACGTATTCTATGACATCGTGTGTGAGGGTTCCGCCAAGACGCTTGTCTGGCAGCCCGCCGACCTAGGGGCCTATCTCCATATCGTCAATGGGGAGCGCTATCTGGGCTTTACCCCCACTATGAACTACAACGCCAAAGCTGCCTATGGCATCAAGGGGCTCATGAAGGTTCCGGAACTGAAGGACGGGGAACCTAATGACTTCCTGGCCCGTTTGTTCGCCCAGGTCAAAGAGAACATAGCGACAGAACACGCCTCGCTCCAGCCTCAGCAGGAGCAGTATGATGAGACGATGGCAGCAGGGCGGCTGGCCCTGGATTCCATTCAGAAGCCGGAGGACATACAGCCCGCCATGTCTGCTATCAAGGGCCTGAAGCACGCCCTGACCAGTGAACGGGAACTGAAAGCTGCTCTTTCCGAGCGGCTGAAGGAGCTTGGGATTATCTACAACAAGGAGACAAAAGCCTATGAGTGGGCCGAGCAGAAATAAGTTCCTGCTGACGCAGAGTCTCTTATCCTCCTGGCAGTACGCATTAAAGGGCAGCTCGTTTGACGAATTTCTCTCCACGCTCCGCCGGGAAAAGAAGCCGCAATCAAAGGCCATGCTGGACGGTATCCGGTTTGAGAACGTGGTTCACGCTGTCAGCGAAGGGGCGGAAATTACCCCGGAGCAGGAGTGGTACAGGCCGGTCAAGGAGATCTGCGAAATCATCGCACATGGGCAGTATCAGGTCAAGGCATCGAGACCTCTGGTGGTGGACGGCGTAGAGTTCATCTGTTACGGCATTCTGGATTTCTTAAAAGCTGGAATCATATATGATACCAAGTTCAGTAAGACATACCACGTGGGGAAATACCTGGATAGCCCTCAGCACCCCATGTACTTCTACCTATGTCCGGAGGTTCAGAAATTCGAATATATCATCAGTGACGGGAGCTATGTATACCGGGAGTCATATCTGCCAGATGATACAGACCCAATTGAAAAAACTGTCCGCCAGTTCATGACCTGGATGGATCGGGCAGGACTGGTGGACCTGTACTGTGAGAACTGGAGGAGCAAATATGCTTGACAGAATCCGGCACTTTTTCAGGAGCCGCAAGACCTGCAAGGGGTTTTGCTTCACCTGCAAACACTACAAATTATGCGAGGAGGAAATGAAACATGGGAAACTGGGATGATTATAAAAGAGAAGAGCGTAAGCGGCTGAAGCCTGGTAACTACCGGGTGGAGATCGTTAGCGTAGAAGATACGGAGAGTAAAAAGGGGAATCCCATGCTGGTCATCGTCATCCGGCCAAACGGAAGCAATATCCCCATCAAGCACTACATCGTCAAGAACGAATGGTTTAATCAGAACATGACCGAGTTCTTTGATTCCTTCAACATTGATGACGGAGATTTTACCCTTCCGACTTGGGTTGGCGCTGTTGGCGCAGCCAAACTGAAAGAGGATGACCAGGGATACCTCAAAGTTCAATATTTTCTTGACCAGGATAGAGCGGCGAAACTTCCCCCCTGGGAAGGCCCCATGCCGGAGCGTCAGGAGCTGGTGCAACTCAAAGAAGTTGACGATGACGAGGATCTTCCGTGGAACTGAGGTGGTCGGATGCTGACCCACTACACCGATGCGGAGATCAAAAAGAAGCTGAAAGAACTGGTGGTCATAGCTGACAGCCGGGAGCAGGTTCATCAGCACATCATTTCCTGGCTGGACAAGCACAACATTCAGCACAAGAGCCGGGCCCTGGAGACTGGAGATTACTCCGTCATGCTGGGTGACGCCACTTTCGAGGACGAGGTTGTAGTAGAGCGCAAGGCCAACCTGGACGAGATTGCCGGGAACTTCACCAATGGCCGGGAGCGATTTGAGCGGGAGATGATACGGGCAAAGGCCGGTGGCATCAAGGTCTTTCTGATTGTGGAAAACGCCTCCTGGACAGACATCTTTCTGCATAATTATCGGTCAGATCTTAAGCCTCAGAGCTTTGCCGCAACGCTCCTATCCTGGCAGGCTCGGTTTAACCTGACAGTTATCTTCTGTAAGCCATCAGAGACGGCCCAAATCATTTACAGCACCCTCTATTACTGGGTGAGAGACCGCCTGAAGCGGGGGTAATCATATGGATATAGCTCCTGAAGTCAAGCGGCTATTGCCTGCCCGGCAAATGGCGGAGACCTATGGATTCCAGGTAGGACGTTCAGGATTCATGAAATGCCCGTTCCACACTGGAGATCACACAGCCAGTTTAAAACTATATGATGGTGAAGGCGGCTTCCATTGCTTTGGGTGTGGGGCCCACGGATCTGTCATTGATTTTGTTATGCGCTTGTTTGATCTGAACTTTCGACAGGCCGTGCTCAGAATCAATGCCGATTTCCACCTGGGCCTCACATCCGGCAAACCAGACAGGATGGAACGGTCAAAGGTGCTAGAAGCCAGGCGTGAAGAGCAGCGGCGGAAAGACCGGGCTGAAACAAACTTCTATTTTATGCTTTCTGAACAGAGGTACTGGAAGGAGGCAATGGACGTGTTTGCACCCGTCGTTCAGGGCGAGAGATCCTACTATCACCCGCTATATGTCGAGGCCGTCAGGCGCCTCCCTTATATTGAATACTGGCTTGACGACTTTATAGAGAAGGGAGGCAAAAAGCATTGGAAGAATTGCCCGTATACACAAGAGACGACTACTTGACGACCACGAAACCGTTTGAATATTTATACGCTCACAAAGAAAACAAATTCGAGATGCGGCAGCTTATGGGGCGTATGTCCATCCAAGCGCAGGCGGTCGGAGTCAGAAACTTGGCAACGCTGTTCAAAGATTACATAGAGACAGTCAGCGGGACAGTGACGCCGGGCTTTAACCGAACGGATTTTACCGGACAGGAAATGGAACTGGACTGTGGGGGCTGGACGGCTACTGACACAGGTATTTACGGAACCGACAAGATGGGCTTTGAGGTCGTGGCCTGCTACCACCCCATCATGCCGGTTCAGCGGTTGGTAAACGTAGATACGC
>PPYF01549284.1_pt1 | contig 10249 bp, 6 predicted proteins | sample 1559871 | NCBI WGS metagenome assembly PPYF01 (sample SAMN08240021, study PRJNA423297) | Human gut metagenome, whole genome shotgun sequencing project.
GTCGGAAGGGCTGTCGCACGATATCGCCAAGAAAATCCAGGACGAGATGACCTATCCCGGCCAGGTGAAGATCACCGTCATCCGCGAAACCCGCGCCGTATCGTACGCGAAATAAGAACCCCGCCCGTAGGACAGGCTGCACACGGCCTGCCTGCCGCAAATTTATCACAGGTAAAAATCCCTCCGCAAAACGGAGGGATTTTTTATCTACGGCTCTCTTACCGGTAAGCTCCGGCACACAACGACAGCTTATCCGCGACAGAATCCACACACAATCGCCCGATTCCCGCCACGGGAAGGGCCATAAGCCTCTCACCCGCCGGAGGGGGGGGGGCAGCCAGCGGGATTATTTCCAGCTGTTACGCTTCCTGAAATCGGACGGAGTGACGCCCTCCTTATGCTTAAAAAAAGTAGAAAACTGCCCGGTATTCACGAACTTCAAGGCATAGGCGATATCCGATATATTTATATCCGTCCCCGTCAGCATCTCTTTGGCCTTCAGGAGCCGCTGTTGCAACTGGTACTGCGCGGGGGATATCCCGGTGTACTCCTTGAATGTCTTGCGGAACCACGAATAGCTGACCCCCAGTTCCCGGGCGATCGCCTCGACATCGCGGGGGTTATCCACATCCTTCATCAGCTCCCGCGCGGCATTGACTTTCTCGAGGATGAACGTATTGGCATAGGAGTTATTCCGCTCCTTGTAATAGATGGAGCCCAGGATGTGCAGCACGATACTCGACATCATCTGCTGGCACCCCGCCTTTTCGACCGACGCCAACTGCAGGATCTCCTCATAGAGACTCACGATCCCCGAACTTATCCCGATATTATGCAACGGCTGCTCGCGCACTAAAAAGCGGTTCGCTACCCTGTCGTCGATATAGGCACCCTTGAAACCTACCCAGTACTCGTCCCAGCCGGTCTCATCGTCGGGATGGTAGCTATGCCACTCCCCGGGAAACAACGAGATCACCGTCCCGGCCTTCACAGGCGCCTCGGGACAGGACTGCGAGGCGAAATACCCGGAACCCTTGGTGATATAGACCAACTGGTATTCGTTCAGTATCCGTCCGCCGCGGGGCATGAAAGAGTAGTTGTCCGGATGGGCCGACAACGGATACTTCGTCCCCGGCGGAATAAACTGGTACCCGATCGTCGTGACGACAACGCCCCATTTCTCGTCCTTATCCCCGATCGTCAGGTAACATAACTTGTCACGCTCCTGCTTCATGTCAGATTTGATAGGTTGGAAATCATTTTTCATAAGCAAATATAACTTTTTTCCGCATAATATGCAGATTTTAACACAATAAGATTTTCCGGGAGCGATTATTTCATTCCGGAAGCGTCTCCCCCCCCCGAGGCCGGGCTCCCAATCCCCACATCCGGCAACAACAGCCCCAGTCGCGCCGCAATCCGCCCCGCTACCAGTCTCCAAAGCCTCTTCACATCGTTCCGGTTATCCCGCACGGCATAAATCTGTATTGCTGCAACCAGCCTCCGACAAGGCGGCATATACCGATCCGGAAACATCGGGAGACACCTATACATACTTCAAAAAAAGCCCTTCTGCTGCCATATGGAACGGCTTGCGAGGGGATAATTATGAAATCTGATACCGAAATATTAAAAAATGAGAAGAATCGGACTTCCCCCGCGGAGGATTCTTAAAAATGCCCTGGGTTTTATACACGGGACACAATAACGTACTACAAATGCTCAAATTCGTACCTAACGGGGGGGGGAAATCCTCTATATTTGAATTGCAATTTTAACGTGTTGAAAGATACTTTTAACAAATCATAAACCTAAAAACAACCTAAAATCGTATAAGCCTATGCCAAAATGACTCCTTTCCCCTGAGGTTTCTATTATATATATGTACGAATCGTGCATATGGGGGAATTTCATTTTCAATCATCATTCATCTACTATGGACAAAACCAACCAATCTTTATGAAGAAAAATTTATCCATTTTTATGACAGCCGGAAGCTGGTTGCAGCGGGCGCTTGCGTTGTTTTTGTGCGTTGCTGCCCTCGAAGCTGTCCAGGCGGCACCCCAAGACACCAAAAGAACGATCACGGGTACGGTCGTCGACCAGAACAACCTGCCCGTCGTGGGAGCCACAGTCATGATTTCAAACTCGGCTAACGGTACCGCGACCGATTCCAACGGCCAGTTCACCCTTTCGGGTGTAACCGACAACGACGAACTGCAGATTTCGTTCCTCGGCTACAAAACCGTAACGATGCAGGTAGGCACGCGCACCGCCATTGCGGCAACGCTCGAAGAAGATTCGGGCTATCTGGATGAAGTCGTAGTCGTAGGTTACGGCACGACGACGCGGCGCCACATCATCTCGGCCGTTTCGACCGTGAAGTCGGAGGCAATCGAGAATCGCCCGGTAGCCAACATCCAGCAGGCACTGCAGGGTGCAGCAGCCAACCTGATCATCCAGACCAAGAATTTCAACCCGACGGACAACCAGATGAACATCTCGATCCGCGGTGTGAACACCATGGGTAACAACACCCCGCTGGTAGTCATCGACGGCGTTCCCCAGCCGGACGCAGGCCGTATGAACGACCTCAACCCGAACGACATAGAGTCGATCAACATCCTGAAGGACGCCGGTTCGGCCGCCATCTACGGTGCACGTTCCTCGAACGGCGTCATCCTGATCACGACCAAGAACGGCCGCAAGGAGATGGCTCCGCAGATCCGGTTCAGCGCCAAAGTCGGTATCGAGAACCCCGACATCCTCTACAAGGCCGTTCCGACCTACCGCAACGCGATCCTGCGTAACGAGGCCCTGAGCAACGTCGGCCGCGAACCGCTCTTCACGGCTGCCGAAATCCAGGATTTCTACAACCACGGGGACTGCGAGGCTGCCGTAGAGCAGGCCATGCAGAACGCGCTCCAGCAGAACTACAACGTAAGCGTCACGGGCGGTACGAAGACCACCACCTACATGCTTTCGGCCAGTTACTTCGACCAGGAGTCCAACTACGTGGGCCCCGATTACGGCGTAAAGCGCTATAACCTGCGTTCGAACCTGACGACCGAATTCGGCCGGCTGAAACTGGGCGCCAACGTCGGTTTCACCCGTTCGGAGATCAATTCCCCGTCGGATGCCAACGAAGGCTTCCTCTTCGCCGACCTCATCCGTTTCCCGAACTACTACTTCAACCGCCACGAGGAGAACGGAATCTTCTTCGGCAACAACTATAAGTACGGCGGCTATTCCGTATCGCCGCTGGCCGGCCTTATGGGCGGTGGCATCAACAAAAACGACCACGAATACCTCACCGGTACCTTTACGGCCGATTTCGAGATCATCAAAGGCCTGAAAGCCCGTGCCGTCCTTGGCGGTGAAGTCCGCCACGAGCACCGTTTCACCTCCCACAAGACCTACCAGTATGTGGTGGACAACGGCGCCGAACACTCGGATATCTCGACCGCTTCGACCGGCGGCAACACCAAGCGCGAAGCCGACGACTGGACGAAGAAAGTCACGTTCGTCACCGCACAGCTGATGCTGGATTATAACCGCACGTTCAAGGAGAAGCACAATGTAACCGGACTGTTCGGTTGGTCGGACGAATCGGAGATCGGCTATGACATCACGGCCGCCCGCCAGGGTATGAACAGCATCGACCAGCCGGGTGACGGCTCGATCGCTACGGAAGGCACCAAACTGTCGTCCCAGAGCAAATACCGCCGTGCATTGCAGTCGTTCTTCGGTCGCGCCGGATACTCCTACGACGACCGCTACTATTTCGAATTCACCGCCCGTTACGATATGTCTTCGAAGTTCCTCAAGGAGCGCAACGGAGCCTTCTTCCCCTCGGTATCGCTGGGCTGGCGCATGTCGCAGGAGAATTTCATGCAGACCTACCGCGACCGTGTCGGTGACCTGAAACTCCGTGCTTCGTACGGTCTGAACGGTAACCAGCAGGATGTGGGCGACTACGATTTCATGACCACCTACGGCACTTGGGCCAACGCTTACGGTTTCAACGGCGTCCCGGTTCAGGGCCTGATGTTCACCATGGGTAATGAACTGCTGACGTGGGAGACCGCCAAGACCTTCAACATCGGTGTGGATGCGACGTTCTTCAAGAATACCCTGAGCGTCAACTTCGACTACTTCTACAAGCGTACGGAAGATATCCTCCTCTCCCCGATCGTCCCCGGAACCTTCGGCGCCTCGATCGCCAAGGAGAACCGCGGTATCCTCGACAACCAGGGCTGGGAACTTACCATCAACTATAACCTCTCGCGCGGCAACTGGAAGCACAACTTCTCGCTCAACCTCGCCGACTCGCAGAACGAGGTAGTCCGCTATGGAACCCCGGCTATCAGAACTGCCGACAGTGCCGGCACCATCATCATGGAGGGTCTGCCGATCAATGCCCTCTACGGCTGGAAAACGAATGGTTTCTTCCAGAACTACGATGAAATCCAGAATGCAGCCCTGCCGACCGGCATCGACCGTTCGCAGCTCCGTCCGGGCGACGTGCGCTATGTCGACCTGAACAGCGACGGCAAGATCGACGAAAACGACCGCACCTACCTGGGTTATGCCTTCCCGCGCTATACCTACGGTTTCACCTACAATGTCAAGTGGAAAGGCATCGACTTCAGCATCATGCTCCAGGGCGTGCTGAAGCGTGAGAACCCGGTTCGCGGCGAGCTCGTGCAGCCGTTCCACGCCGACTACTCGATGACCATGTTCGACCACCAGCTCGACTACTGGTCGCCGCAGAACCGCGACGCACGCTGGCCGCGCCTGGGAGTATCGGGCTCGGTGAGCGACACGAACAACTGGGGGCACACCGGTTCGGATATGATGCTGCTCGAAGGTGCCTACATGCGTATCAAGAACATCCAGCTGGGTTACACCCTTCCCAAGAAGTGGACGAAGAAATTCGGCTGCGAGGCTCTGCGCATCTATTTCGACACCCAGAACCCGCTGACCTGGACTAAAAACGGGTTCGTAGACCCCGAGACCACGTCGTTCGGCAACAACATGAGCGGCGGAGCGGACAACTCTGTGCGCAACTACCCGACCCTGCGTTACTTCGGTGGAGGTATCGACTTGACTTTCTAACAATTAAACAATCGGAAAGAATATGAAAATCAAAAATATATTAGCCATCCTCTCCCTCGGTATGGTCAGCTGCGTAGGCCTTGAGCAATACCCGACGACCTCCTATACCGACGAAACTTTCTGGACAATCGAGGACAATGTCCGCACGGCCCTGTACCTGGGGTACAACCAGTGCTGGCACCAAGACTACTATTTCGCCAATAACCTGCTGTCTGACGACGTGTACGGCAGCCGCCACTCGACGAACGAAACCAGCATCGTAACGGGTATGGCCAATACCTCGAACGGCCGCTTCTCGGACGAATGGGACAAGTGCTACCAGGAACTGCGTACGATCCACACGGCGCTCGACGCCCAGGATCGCATGAATATCGACGAGACCTTCAAGACGCGCATGCTTGCAGAGCTCCGTCTTATGCGCGCCTTCACCTACCTGCGCCTGGTAACATGGTTCGGCGATCTGGTGCGACAAGCTGATCAATTCGACGGAGTACGGCACCTACGCACTCGAACAGGACTACAAGAAACTTTTCCATGACCAGTCGTGCTGCTACGGCCCCGAGTCGATCATGACGATCGAATTCGCCACGCTCGGCGGCATTGACAACATCGTCAGATCCTGGAACAATTTCAATGCTTCCGTTCCCCAGTCCATCGGTAACAAGGGTGTAACCACCCAGTCGCCGACGCAGGAACTGGTCGATACCTACCGCAAACTCGACGGCAGCGTCGCCGATGACACGGACTACGAGAAGCGCGACAAGCGTTTCGAAGCAACCATCGCCTACAACAACTGCACCGTGGATATTCCGGAAGCAAAAACCCTGAGTCTGGCTGGCTCGGAAGGCACGGGTAAAGGCACTTACCAGGTCTTTACGAAGGCATCGGACGAGAGCCAAACCAGCGACAAGCAGCACCGTTTCGACTCGTACAACGGCACGCAGGATCGCACGGCTACGGGGTATTATACCCTGAAAAACTACAATGCCGACATGGTCGACAGCAAGGGCAACACCTACAAATCACTCATGGAAATCCGCTACGCCGACGTGCTGCTGATGTATGCCGAATCGATGAACGAACAGAGTAAAATGACGTCCGACATCTGGGACAAGACGATCAAGCCGCTGCGCGAGCGAGCCGGATTCGACGCCGCATACTGCTCCTATCCGGGCAGCAGCGACCTGCGCCAGGTTATCCGCGACGAGCGCCGCGTGGAGCTGGCCCTCGAAGGCCGCCGTGTATTCGACCTGCGCCGCTGGGCGCTGCTCGACAATCCGTCGCTCAAGAGCACGGGAGCCGCATACCTCACGACCCGCGCTACAGGTGCCCCCTTCCTCGACGATGGCAGTAACATCCAGTGCCAGAATGCCTACAACATGAAATACTGGTTCCCCATTCCGCAGAAGGAGCGTGACATCAACGCCAACCTGCCGCAGAACCCGGGATGGTAACAGCCAAGTTGTAAAGGAGATTAACTAACCAATCAAGAAAAACACATGAAAACCATATTGAAAAATATCATGTTGTTCGCCGCAGGAGCCCTCACCCTCGGGTTTACCGCCTGTGAGGAGGATGGTCAGGATCTGAATTTCAAGATTCAGCCCGGCAACGAGCTCTACGCACCCGCGGACAATGCATCGGTCAATCTGGATCAGGGATTGAATACCAGTTTCGAATGGGCACCTTCCGTTGCCGAAGACGGCGGATACATCACTTACGAAGTGCTGTTCGACAAAGCGGACGGCGATTTCTCGGCACCGCTTGCCGTTAAGAACAGCCAGATGACCGGCTCCAAAGCCTCGCTGAGCATCTCGGCCAAAGAGCTGAACGAAGTGGCTGCCCTGGCGGGAATCGAGAATGCCAAGACCGGGCAGCTCAAATGGACGGTACGTGCCGGCAAGGGTTTGTTCGCCCAGACCTACACGCAGGCCAATGTGCTCACCGTTTCACGTATCAACCTAGTCGACCCGCTGCCGACGGCCGTTATGCTGAAGGGTGAAGCCGTGGAGGATGCCGCAGGCATCAAGCTGATCCCGGCGTACCTCGACGGCAAAGCAGTCGGTTCGGGTGTATACGAATGCTTCACGAAAATCTCGGAGGGCGAATTCACCGTAGTCGACGAACTGGATCGCTACTACTCGCTCAAGAGCAACGGCCGCATCAAGCATATCGTCGACGGCTCTTCGACCGCCAACACGCTGAAGGCCGGCATCTACTGGATCAAGATCGACTTCAGTGCGATGACCTACACCGCAGTTCAGGTCAGCATGATCGAATACTATGCCGCATCGTGGGCAGACAACTCGATGTCGACCGTCTACAAGACCCTCACCTACAAAGGGAAAGGCGTATGGGAACTGCTCGACTACGATAACGAGATATCCGTCAACTCATCCAACGATACGCGCCACCGCTTCAACATGACGACTGCCGACGGCAATAAATGGTTCCTCGGAACGACGTCCTCGCTGGGATCTTCCTACACGACCGACTATCTGAGGGTGTACATCTATACTTTCAACGATAACGATAAGGACTGGAACAAGACCTATAATTTCCTCGTTTCGGATTGCGGCCGTGATTTCGACTGCTACCTTTACCTGAACGGAGACAACCAAGCAGGAGGATTCTGGCACGAATACATCTTCAAATAGCAACAAGATACCGGATGGTTCCTCCCTCCGGGGAGGAGCCGCCCGGAACCTTTGCCGCGCAGTCCGGAAGACGGCACGCGCGGAAAGCTATTCGAAGCACGGATTCGGACACGGAACCGGAAACAAAACAGTATTGAATAAAAATTAAAATCAACCTATAAATTATGAGAAAATCTCTATTCAGATGGACTGTTGCCATGCTGACCCTTTCCGCAGCAGCCGTCTCGGGCGCCTGCTCGGAACAAGAATACGAGGATCTTACCAAGCCGGAAAAAGTAACGGGGAACACCCAGTACGCGCCCTACACGATCGATTGGACTGAGGCTGCGGACTCCTGCTCCACGGCTTTCATCGAGCGCTTCTACTGCAGTGAAAACCGCAATGGCTACGAAGGCGTGTTCTCGTACAGGGAATACAATGCGACCGGCAGTGCCAATTCCAACAACTACTGGCAGCAAGCACACGCCATGGCTGCCATGGTAGAGTACTACAACCGTATCAAGGCGACCGATGCCGAGGAAAAAGCCCGTATCGAGGGCTATTTCCAGAAATGGTACGATAAGCGCGGTAACAACTACGAAGGCAATCAGAACTGGCGCGGTTCGACGGGTTTCGGCAACGATTTCACCGACGACACCTGCTGGATCATTATCGCCTTGTTCCAGATGTACGACGCAACCGGCAACCAAACCTATTACGATGCAGCCAAACAGACCTGGGACGAGTGCGTATGGCCCCGTCACGAGTTGACGCAGTCCGGCTGGCTGCCTTGGAAATGGTCGGATCTGGGGCCCAACGAGTGCACGAACGGCCCTGCAGCCATCGCAGCCGCGACCCTGGCACAGTACAGCCGCGCAGCAGGCAACGAAGAGGCTGCCCAGGAATACATCGACCAGGCCTGCACCTGCTTCGATCAGAACATCGACGTGATGGCATCCGACGGCACGCTGGGTTCGACCCCGCTGAGCTACACGCAGGGTACCTGCATGGAAGCCGGCCGTCTGCTCTGGAAACTGACCGGCGACACGGGCTACCTGCGCAAGGCCATCCAGGCGGGCCGCGGCCAAATGACCTCAACCCGCATGAACGAAGTTTACAACTATGAAATGGTATCGCGTGACGAGGGTACGGACGAGAACAACTCGATCTTCCACGCCGTGATGTTCCACTGGTTCACGCGCATGATCCTCGACACGGAAGTCGACTCGTTCGACGGCAAAATCCGCAAGGAGCTCTACGATTATCTCTATCGTCATGCCTCCTACTACTGGGCGACGATCGACAAGACGCCGGAAGGCTGGCCCGAGGCTTACTTCGGTGTGAAGTGCTACCAGCCCCGCTCGTCGATGAACGGCGACGTAGGCGGTTCGCTGGGTGCATATACCAGTGCTGCGCAGGCGATCGAATCCATGTGGATGATCAAGGATGTCAAGTTCTAACCCGTCAAAACCAACCGATTTATGAAGAAGATTATCATGATGCTGGTCGCCGGAGCCATGGCATGTGGCCTGGCCGCCTGCAGCGACGACGATACGACGCCTTCGGGCAATATCACCCCCGCGGATCAGCTTTACCTGCCGCGCAATAATGCGACGATCATGCTGGAGACCGGCAACACCACCCACTTCGAATGGGCGGTTTCCAAAGCGAGCAAGAACGGCTATATCACCTACGAACTGCTGTTCGACAAAGTAGACGGGGACTTCAGCCAGCCGCTTTATGTCCTCACCAGCGACAACAACGGGTACGAACCCTCGGCCAAGGTCGCAAGTTCTACTTTAAATACGGTCGCCACACTGGCAGGTGCAGACCTGGGCGAAACCGCCACCGTCAAATGGACGGTACGCGCATGGTGCGGCCTGAACTCAGAGATTTACGGCAGCGAAGCCGGAGTACGCACGGTATCCCTCACCCGCATCAATTCCGTAGACCCGATGCCTTCGGAGATCAAGATTTCCGGAGGAATCACCGAGGGACAGAAGGAGCTCACCCTGTTCGCTGCCAGCGTCATCCACACGGCGAAAGGCAAGTACACGGATCAGCGCGAGGCCGGGGCTTACGAAATCTTTACGAAGCTGACTGCAGGCGAACTGATTATCACCGACGACCTCAACCGCAACTTCAGGCTGGCCGAGAAGAACAGGATGGAACTCATCAAGGACAACGAAGCGACGACTGCCGTAACTGTCGAGCACGACGGCATTTACTGGCTCTACGTGAACTTCTCCAATATGACCTATAAGTTCAAGGAAATCTCGAAAGTCGAGCTCTTCATTTCCAGTCCGGGCAACAAGGCCGAACTCACGTACGAAGGCAACGGCGTATGGGGCATTATGGACTACGCATGGAACGTCAAAGAGGGCGGCAACACAGACTCTCGCCACAAGTTCATCTGTACCTATGCCGACGGCTCGTCCGAGTTCTGGGGACATTTCGAAGACGACTGCCGTGACTCGGAGAAGTCTGAGGCTGAA
>PPYF01411817.1_pt1 | contig 10247 bp, 5 predicted proteins | sample 1559871 | NCBI WGS metagenome assembly PPYF01 (sample SAMN08240021, study PRJNA423297) | Human gut metagenome, whole genome shotgun sequencing project.
TGAAGCTGAATTCACCATCAACAAGTACACGTCCTTCAAGTTGTTTTTCAACTTCTGGAGTAACTGTTACAGGTTCTTGTTTGACATAGTAGTAAATAGGTTGTTTGTACGGTGTCAAAGTGTTGAGCAAGTCAACGTTGGTACCGATACCTGTAACTCCACGCTCTAATTGCGCATTATCTGAACCGTGTCCAATTCCATCTCCTAAGAATGGCACGAATACAGAATGATATGGTTCATATCCAGAAGCTTTTTGGAAGTCAAATGGAACTTCTTTACCGTTAGGATATTGTGTGACTGCTCCAGTTTTTGGATTAGTTTCTGTATATGAAATTGTTCTAAGAGGTGTTTTCTTAACAACTAAATCCTGTGAATTCCATTCACCTGGTTTAATCGGCTTAGTTTCTGCTAGCAACATATAGCCATCGGTACTTAATGAACCATCAGAACGTTTGCTTTGTTGTCTTGGATCTAGCAAGTAAACACGAATAACGACTGAACCATCTTCTCCAACAACTTCTTTGATACGTTTGATACCGTAACGGTCCGCATCCATGAATTTCGTACCAACGGTGTAAGGACGACTTACAGTACCTGATTGATCATTTGCATCAGCTGCTTGATAAAGTTTGTATCCATCAAATTGACGTTCGCCAGATGCTGTGAAACGTTGTCCTTCTTCAGCTTTAAGAGTGTATGAAGCTAACTCAACTTCATTGCCATTTTCTTTATAATCTTGAACAGTTTTATCTGTTTTATTGGCGTTAAATGTCGGATTGTTTTTATCAACTACTTTATAGTAAGTTGTTTTATTAATTGTTACTGGTATTTTAGCGTTTGAATCAGTAATTGTACGACCATTGTAAGCTGGTTCAACAACGTTTAAAATATCTGTTGTAGTACGAGCGTTATAAACCGCAGTATAAAGTGCTTGCTCTGCAGGCGTAAGTTGGTGCCCACCAGCTACTAAGTCTGTGATACTCTTTCCAACTGCATAACCATTTTGAATAAATGGTTCTGCTTTTTTACCCTTTGGAGCAGTTCCAGCTTTATAATCTACTTGGAAAGTTAATTGGCTATTAGACGCTGCTGTAGTAGTCGTGAACTTTTGAACCCCACTAGAAGCGGTAATCGTTCTAGTTTCAACTACACTACCAGTATTTTTGTCGAGCAATTCAACCGTTGTATCGGTAGAGTCATCAAATCTCTTATAGGCACGCGCATAATATTTTGTACCATAACGTTCATTGAATTTAGTAAGATCCCAAATAGCATACGTATAGAAGTCGCCTTCTTTAGCTTGGTAACCAGCTGGTACGGTTTGAGATGCAACAGTTGCACCATTTGGATCCGTCATACCAGGTGTAGCAACTTCACCGTCTTTTAGGAAAGTTGCTACAGCAACCGGCTCGTTATTGTGGTCTGTAACAGCACGACGGCTACGACGGCTACGACTTGTTGCCAAAGCACCACCATTTGTCATATCAGTTGCAGCGCGATCAAGTGTTGCACTGCGATCTTCAGCAGCTGCTCTAACTGAGTAAGCACGTGCTGTAACGTTTGGCTTAACGCTTGTTGCTGCTGCCGCAGTTTCAGCTGCTGCTGTTTCTTCAGCTACTGGAGCGGCTGTTGCAGCAGTACGATTAGCCGCTGTTGCAGCTGGAGTTGCTGCAGCGGTTGTCGCTGAAGCTGTTGTTTCAACGTTGTTGCTAGCTGCATTTGTAGATGCCGCTGTAGCTGGTTTAGCTGTTTCTGTAGCAGCTTTTTCAGTTGGTTTTGCAGTCTCTGAAGCTGGTTTAGCTGCTTCAGGTTTTGCAGTTTCTGTAGCTTGTTTGTCAGTTGTCTCTGCGGCAGCCTTATCTGTTGTTGAAGCTTCTGGCGTCAAGTTAAATGTTGACGCAGTTGCCTCAGTTGAAGATACAGCTGCAGTAGGATCTGCTTGAGCTGTTGATGCTGTTGACGTCTCAACCAGGTCTGAAGAACTCTCGCCCTCAACTGATGAACCAGGGTTTGATGAAGAAGCATCAGGTGCTGTGACTTCATCAGCCTGTGCAGTATGAGCAGCAAAGAGTGCCGTTCCTAGCAAGACTGAAGCGACACCAAACGAATATTTACGCAATGAAAATCGTTGGCGTCTGTTAAAAATGTCTTTCATTTCAAGTCTCCCTCTGTATGAAATAGTTAGTTATAGGTCACGAGTATACAAGAATCCTATACTTGAACTCATGATTCTATTACATTCTAACATTCTGACAATTCATGGTCAAGTGATTAAGTCAACTTTTTTAAAAAAAAATCAAGTTGTCTGACAATTCAACCAACAGCTTTTGCTCGTTTTTTATTCTTACAAGTGTAAAACCCTTGATTTTATTTGCTTTATACCGTTTTCAAATTTCTATTTTATTTTCTTTTCATTCCTAACTTTCTCATGATTTTCACGGAAGATGTTAGACTTATGAGAGGATTTAACTCATTTTATTGGCTGATTTCCTCACTTTGATTCTAATTTTTACCTTCTTATTACAAACCATCCGATTCTGTAACACCCTAGATAAACCATTGATATACAATTTAATAATTGCCTTTCACGACTATAGTCACCCACTACATTTTTTAAAAAATAAAAACCCAAGCATCACATACTTGGGTTAATCATCTTATTGGTTCCAGAAGTAACTTCCTCTATTTTTTTCTGATATGGTTGTCATTCCAAGACTGCAATTCTTGATAGGACTTGACTTTACCTTCTTCCTGAGTCGGCCTAAAAGCCCTAACGGGTAACTCGTAGGCATCCTGCCCTTCAGGTGCCATCCAATGGAGCAAGGTATTGAACCAGCTTTCGTTATTGATTTTACTTGGAAGCGTATAGATTCTAGCATGTTTGGTCTTAACAGCTTCATAAGCTTCCTTTTGCTCTTTGGCAAAGTTTGTACTATCCATATTGAGGCTCCTGTCTTTTTCAGAAATGTAATAAAGAGCAGGTAGACTCGCAATTGGTGTTCCAGACGGATTATCAAAATCCTTACCATTAGTTGCACCTGGCCACATCTCAAGACCAAAAGGCTCTAAAGTCTTACGCATATCAACATTAGCGTACTCCAATTCCGAGTCCAAAGTATTCGAGTTAGCTGAGATATTCATCTCCTCGATTTTTTGAGTTTTGAGATTGAGGTATTTTTTATTAGAAGCAAAATCAGCTGACGATGCACCAAAAGGCATTTGTAAGTAGGCTTGGTCATTAAGCATGAAAAGCCTTAGACCTGCCTGATTTAAATAATCTTCATCCCCAGCTTTTTTAGCCAATTTCAAAAGGTCAATTTGTTTAGGTTTCTGATTTGTTTTTTCCGTGTCATACACATAGATATTAAAGTAGTCATATTTATAAAGAGTTTCACCCTTGGCATTTTTCTTACCAGATACATCACCCTTGTACTCTTGAGTGACTAGGTATTGACCAGCTACCCCCACAATGTTAAACATGTTTCTATCATGACCAGGATTTGGTGTCACGAGTAGAAATTCCTTATTATCCCCGAAGGTTGTCAGGGTGATTTTAAACAAGGGATCTTCTGCATTGCTGCCGGAATAGACAGTTGTACTTGACTTGCTAGATGAGGCTGAGCCCTTGGTAGCCTTACTGCTACCACTCACAGCAAAAAAGATAGCCGTTCCTGCGATTACAAAAAGCAATGCCACTAAGAGACCTATAAAAACAATTTTTGTTGTCATATCCCCCTTAGGTGTTGGCTTCTTTACAAACTTATTTTCCATAATAATCTCCATTTTTCAGTATTACTTCTAGTATAGCATAGGTGGGGACTATTGATAAGGTGCATCGGCGGTCTAAGAGGGCTGGATTTTTTGATTTTCATTTGACAAAATCCGTTAGACAGCGTAAAATCGAGACAAGTAACATTCGGAGGTAAATGGAGACATGAACAACTAAGTCTATTCACAATAAACCTGCTTTATTTGATAGATTGTTTTCATGTCTTTTTTTGCGCTCTTTTTCTGTAGAAAACTTGTTGATGGTATCTGCGTTTTTTTTTTGCGTCCACTCCATCACTATCTCCTAGAGAGCTTTTTAGCTAGATTCAAGACAGTTCTATCTTATAAGGTAGGACTGTTTTTTGACCTTTAATATTGTTTGAAGTAAAAACCTACTTCCCATGAAACAATATCTACAAGCACTCAGACCTAGGAGGTCCTATGATACAGATTCAACATCTAACCATAACACATAACAAGGATTTGCGCGAACTCGTTCATGATCTAAATCTAACGATAGCTCTAGGCGAAAAAGTCGCCATTATTGGGGAGGAAGGCAATGGAAAATCTAGTCTCCTTGCCCTTCTAGTCAATCCTATAGCACATTTTGACCATCTGTCTTACGAGGGAACTATTAACAAAACAGATAGCCCACAGGTCTATATTCCCCAGCAAATTTCGGATAGCTTGCAATCTCTAACCCTTAACGACTACTTCTTCGCGGACACTTATGACCTAGACTATGCCACCCTCTATCGTCTGGCTGATGAACTTCATTTTGATAGTGAGCGTTTTGCTAGCAGTCAGCTTATCTCCACTCTATCAGGTGGTGAGAAACTCAAAATTCAACTCATCCGAGAATTAGCTCGTTCCCACGACATCATTTTTCTTGATGAGCCCACAAACGATATGGACTTGACTACTATGACTTGGTTAAAAGACTTTATCAAGCACTCTGATGAAACGATCGTCTACATCTCACATGACGAGGATCTGCTAAGTCAGACAGCTGATACCATTATCCATCTGGAACTCCTTAAACGTCGTCGACAGGCAAGGACCAGTGTGGAACACCTCGACTATGATAACTACAGCCAACATCGCACTGATAGCTACCAACAACAGATGCAGCAAGCCAAAACTGAGAAAAAAGCCTATGACAAAGCCATGGCCAAGCATCGCCGTATCAAACAAAATGTCCAAACCACCCTACGCAATACGCATGACAGCACGCAAGGACGATTGCTTGCTAAAAAGATGAAAGCAGTCCTCTCACAAGAAAAACGCTTCGACCGCCTTGCCCAAGATATGACACAGATGCCTGATAAAGAAGACAGCATTGAACTTTTCTTCTCTCATATCGACCCTCTACCTCAGGGAAAATATCTCTTAAATCTGGATGAAAAGCAGATAAACATTGCTCCTCACCTGACCATTGACCATCTCAAACTTTCTTTGAAAGGGCAAGAAAAAATTGGTATTGTTGGAGATAACGGCTGTGGGAAATCCACTCTCTTACACTATCTCTACCAAAAACTTAGCCAAAAGACAGACCTGACCATTGGCTACATGCCCCAACATTATGACACTATCTTGCCACTGGATTTGTCTCTAATAGCGTTTTTGAGTAAGACTGGCGACAAGTCTGAACGAGAGGTTATAAGCTCCCATCTCGCTAACCTCAACTTTAGTCATGATGAAATGAACCATGCAATCTCTGATTTATCTGGAGGACAGAAAGGAAAACTTCTCCTACTGCACCTGGTCTTAGAAAGCCCTCAGCTCCTTATCTTAGATGAACCAACCAGAAATTTTTCCCCCACCTCTCAACCCCAAGTCCGACAGCTCTTCGAGAACTATTCAGGGGCAATTCTGACAGTATCGCATGATGTCAACTACCTCAAACAAGTCTGCCAAAAGATCTATCGTCTAGACTCACAAGGTTTAGAAGAAGTTGAGATTTAGGATATCAAATCTATCGTTTTTACAAGAAAAGTCTCAAAAGAAACCTTTTCTTCAGATGCAAAAAAACTCAGGCAAAACCTGAGTTTTTTAGTCTTAATCAATTTCCAGACCACCGGTATAAAGTCGGTAGTAAGTACCACCTTGTTCCATAAGGCTGTCGTGGTCACCACGTTCAATGATTCGTCCGTGGTCCATAACCATGATAACGTCAGAGTTGACAATGGTTGAAAGACGGTGGGCAATAACGAAAACCGTACGTCCTTCCATAAGTCGGTCCATCCCCTCTTGCACCATTTTTTCGGTACGAGAGTCAATAGAGGATGTCGCCTCGTCAAGGATAAGAACCGGTGCATTGGCAAGGGCAGCACGCGCAATGGCGATAAGCTGACGTTGCCCATTGGACAAGCCTGCGCCGTCATCTGTAAGAACAGTGTCATACCCATTATCCAAGTGTTGTACAAAGGAATCCACGTTAGCAATACGGGCAGCTTCAAGAATTTCCTCACGTGTCGCATCGGCACGACCATAGGCAATATTATCAGCGATAGTTCCCGTGAAGAGATGGGTATCTTGAAGCACGATACCAAGTGAGCGACGAAGAGAATCTTTCTCAATCAGCTTGACATCAATACCATCATAAGTAATCACACCAGATTGGATATCGTAGAAACGGTTAATCAAGTTGGTAATCGTCGTCTTACCAGCACCTGTCGCACCCACAAAGGCTACCTTTTGCCCCTTGTCTGCATAGAGATTAACGTCATGAAGGATTTGTTTCTTACCATCGTAAGAGAAATCAACGTCTTGGAAGACCACATTTCCGACCAACTCGACCAATTCGTAGTCGCCATTTGGACGTGGGTGTTTCCAAGCCCAAAGATTGGTTTTCTTGTCTGTCACAACCATCTGACCATCTACCAATTCGTAGTTGACCAAAGTGACCTTACCTTGGTCTACTTCTTCTGGCTCATCCAAGAGGTCAAAGATACGGTCAGCACCGGCAAGTGCCATAAGAACAAAGTTCAGTTGTTGAGAGACCTGAGTAATAGGTCCGTTGAAAGAACGGTTCAATTGTAGGAAGGCCATGAGACCACCAATGGTCAAACCACCGACACCATTAAGAGCAAAGAGTCCACCAACCAAGGCTGTTAAAACAAAGGAAACATTTCCTAAATTCCCAAGAATTGGCATGAGAACATTGGCATAGCGGTTGGCCAAGTAAGAAGATTCAAAGAGTTGTTCATTAATCTTGTCAAAATCAGCCATGCTTTCTTCTTCGTGGACAAAGGCCTTGACCACTTTTTGACCTGACATCATTTCTTCAATGAAGCCATTTTCAATTCCCAAATTCTTTTGTTGTTCACCGAAGTAACGGCCTGATTTGGCTGAGACATTTTTGATGACCATAAACATGATGCCTACCATGACTAGGACCACGATAAAGAGGAGAGGACTAACCGTGAGCATGGTTACAGTCACCCCGATAAGGGTAATGGCCGTTTGTAACAACTGTGGAATAGATTGCTCAACAGCCTGACGTAGAGCATCGATGTCGTTGGTGTAGATAGACATGATGTCACCGTGTTGGTGAGTATCAAAGTAGCGAACAGGAAGCTTTTGCATACGAGCAAAGAGCTGATTACGAAGGGAACGCAGAGAATCTTGCGAAATCGTCGCCATGAGGAGTGATGACACATAGTTGGCAATCACACCGATAAGACAGAAGACAGCCACTGAAGTCAAGAAATGCAAAAGCGGACCAAAGTCATGGCTACCAGATTTGAGCATGGGCTGAACGTAAACGTCAACCAAGGACTGAATAGAGGCCGTCAAATTGACCGTTGCCAAAGAAGCAACCACAATTAGGATAAAGGCGATAGAAAGTGAAAGTTTGTAGTCTTGCCACAAAAAGCGTAGAAGACGTGCTAGAGAGCCCCAATTAGCTTTTTTCTTATTCTGCATCTGCTACTCCTTTCCCTTGTGTTTGCATCTTGTAGACGTCACGATAAATGGCATTGTTAGCCACCAATTCATCGTGGGTACCAATAGCATCGATACGGCCATCATCCATAACAACGATGCGATCTGCATCTTGGATGGATGAAATACGTTGACCAATGATAATCTTGGTTGTATCCTTAAGACTTGATGCCAAACCTTGACGAATCAAACTATCTGTCTTAGTATCAACCGCCGATGTCGAATCATCCAAAATCAAGATTTTCGGATTCATGAGAAGGGCACGTGCGATACAAAGACGTTGACGTTGTCCCCCTGAGACATTGGCTCCACCACGTTCAATCTTGGTGTCATAGCCATCTTTAAACTCTTGAATAAATTCATCGGCTTGGGCAATCTTACAAGCTTCAATGATTTCTTCATCTGTCGCCTGTTTATTCCCCCAACGCATATTTTCCTTAATGGTTCCTGAGAAAAGAACGTTGGTTTGAAGCACCATGGCAACTTGCTTACGCAAGCTATCCAAATCATAGTCCTTAACATCGCGGCCAGCAACCCTAACCTGACCGGCTTCCACATCATAAAGACGAGGAATAAGCTGAACCAAGCTTGATTTCCCAGAACCTGTTCCACCAAGGATACCGATAACCTCACCAGACTTAATCTCAAGCGAAATATCTTTGAGGACATGGGTCTTGTCACCATTTTCATCAGTGTATGAGAAATCCACATGATCAAAGCTGATAGAACCATCTGTGACTTCTGTCAAGCCATTTTCAGGTGAAACAATAGTAGATTCAGTATTAAGCACTTCATTGATACGCTCTACAGAGGCCATAGAGATAGACAACATGACAAAGATCATCATGAACATCATGAGTGAGATGAGGATGGTCATGGTGTAACTGAACATGGAAGTCAATTCACCTGTAGATAGCTTGCCGACAACGATAAGATGAGCACCAAACCAAGAAATCATGAGGAAGGATGCGTACATAGACAACATCATGGCTGGGTTAGACATGACAACCACACGAATAGCACGCATGAACATCTTGTAAATACGACGTGAAGCCTTCTTGAATTTATCCGTCTCTTCCTGCTCTTTAACATAGGATTTAACCACACGCATGTTGGTGATATTTTCCTTGATACTATTGTTAAGGTTGTCATAAGCCTCAAACACTTGAGTAAAGAGAGGGTATACAATCTTGGTAATAATGGCCAAAACCAGACCAAGGAAGAGGGTTACACCAACGAAAATCCAAGCCATTTCACCATTGATAAGGAAACTTGCTGCAATGGCAAAAATCAGATTAAGTGGTGCACGTACACAGATGCGGATAATCATCTGGTAAGAGTTCTGCACGTTGGTAACATCAGTCATCATACGTGTTACCAAACCACCAGCTGAGAACTTATCGATATTTTCAAAAGAGAAAGTTTGAACCTTTTTGAAAATGGCCTGACGTAGATTCTTGGCAAATCCAGCAGAGGCAAAAGCTGCATAGCGAGCCGACTGCATGCCGCAGAATAGTGATAGAAAGGCGCAGACCAGCATGAGGCCACCGTAGAGCCAAATGTTAGACATGTTGGATTGCTGGACACCTTTGTCCAAAAGATTAGCCATGACAAAGGGAATGGAAATCTCAAACATGACTTCTAGTGTCATAAAGAGGGACGCTAGGATTGAGGGTTTCTTGTATTCCTTTATCTGGGGGATAAGGGTTTGAAACATAATTACCTCCGTTTAATTTGTTTTTCTTTTTTTGATATTTTTCTTAAGTGGCTTCGGACGCTAGCAGCTTCCTTCGGAATCTCATAGCTAAGTTTTGAGCCAAAGTCTCGATAACTCCGCTTCCTATAACTGCTTCTGCAGTTATAGGAATATCATCACGGCGAAAGCATCGCTTTTGGGCAGAGCGAGCTGTCGAATCGTGAGCAACTTCGAACAAGTGCAAATAGGTTCAGGATGACCCCTACCACGGCGAAAAATATCACCTGCCCTGAGCAGAGCATGTTTCAGGCATTGATAGATATAAGCTAGTCCTGTAATCCATCACGGTGAAAGCATCATTTTTGAGCAGAGCATACTGTCGGAAAGCTACTCTTAACGCTCATCCTTTATCTATAAAAGAACGGTTACACCTTTTTGAGAGCACACAAAAGCCCCTGAGGGCAGACCCTAGGGATGCTTTCGTTCTTATATATACGTCATTAGTATAGGCTAATTTGATTTAAATTGCAAGAGAAATAACATTTTACATAAAAATCAGTGGGTATTTTACAATTTTTGCATATAATAGAGCTAAAAAGCAACTGGTTTTAAGAATTCTTATCTAAAACATTCGGAAATTCCCCTTAACCGTAGCAGAAATTTGTTTTCTGTTCCTATTTATAATAGACTAACACTAACATTAGATGAAAAGGTGACTCTATGACTATAAATCAACTGCTTCAAAAGCTGGAGCCTACCAGCCCTATCCTTCAAGCTAACTTTGGAATTGAACGCGAAAGTCTTCGTGTCGATAGACAGGGAAAATTAGCACATACGC
>PPYF01066650.1_pt1 | contig 10246 bp, 5 predicted proteins | sample 1559871 | NCBI WGS metagenome assembly PPYF01 (sample SAMN08240021, study PRJNA423297) | Human gut metagenome, whole genome shotgun sequencing project.
GACATATCCAAAGGGCAGATACTTTTCCTGTTTCCCGGACAGTGGCATACCTATGCGCCGCTGCAAAAGACAGGATGGAACGAATATTACATCGGTTTTGAAGGCCCGATTATAGACAATCTGGTAAAAAACAGCTTTATCTCAAAAGAAAGCCAGATTCTGGATATCGGTATCAATGAAGAACTGGCCAGTCTTTTTGCCCGTGCACTGGAAGTAGCGGAAGCAGACAAGACCGCAGCGCAACAATATTTGTCCGGCATCGTTTTACACATTATGGGAGCCGTACTTGCTATCTCGCAGAACAAACGCTATGAGGTGGACAATGCGGCACAAAAAATAGAAAGTGCCAAAATCATCATGCACGAAAATGTGTACAAGGATATAGACCCGGAAGAACTGGCCATGAAATTGGGAATCAGTTATTCCTGGTTCCGCAAAGTATTCAAAGAATACACCGGTTATGCGCCCGCCAAGTATTTCCAAGAGCTGAAACTGCGCAAAGCGAAGCAGCTGTTGATTGAAAGTTCCATGTCAGTGAAAGAGATATGTTATGAATTGAATTATACCTCTACTGAACACTTTTTCTCGGTATTTAAAAAGCGTACCAATTTCACCCCTACCGAATATCGTAACTTCGGACGGGGCGGAAAAGAAAAAGAGAATGAAAACGAATAAAGAAAAAATGAGAAAAATAACCATCAATCTGGCTGCTGTGGCAGCCTTTTGCATTGTAGTTGCATCACCGGCCTTAGTAAGCAGCAGTTGCGCTACTCCAAAAACGGAGCAGGAAGATACCACTATCATACGGGAAGATTCAGGTATTACGGCATTGAAATACAGTAGTCCCGAAGTTCCCGCCAGTATTGAGTTCTGTGGCAAAACCATTGATTTGAGCCGCTTTGACCGCCACGAGCGTATGGACCGTGAACTATTGGCATTCACCTATATGCACAGTACTTCCTTGCAAATGCTGAAAAAAGCCAACCGCTATTTCCCCATTGTAGAACCCATACTGAAAGAAAACGGAATACCTGATGATTTTAAGTACCTGATGGTAATAGAAAGTAATATGAATCCCACCGCCCGTTCTTCTGCCGGAGCTGCCGGACTATGGCAATTCATGCAAGGTACGGGACGGGATTACGGATTGGAGGTAAACAACAATGTGGACGAGCGTTACCATATTGAGAAAGCGACCCGTGCCGCCTGCCGCTATCTGAAAGACGCGTATGCAAAATATAAGGACTGGGTGGCTGTCGCCGCCTCTTACAATGCCGGTCAGGCACGCATTGCCAGCCAACTGGCCAAACAGGATGTGGACGACTCGTTGGATTTGCAACTGGTAGAAGAGACTGCCCGGTATGTGTACCGCATTCTTGCCGCCAAACAATTGTTCAATGCCCCCACTACTTTCGGTTTCCGCCTGCGTGCATCGGATTTGTATCCGCCTATTCCTTATACGGAAATCACTGTGACGAAAGGAATTGCAGACTTGGCACGTTTCGCACGCAGCAAAGGAATCAATCTGGCCATATTAAAGAATATGAATCCCTGGTTACGGGAAACATCCTTGTCCAACCACAGCGGGCGGACTTACGTGATAAAAATCCCTACCAAAGAAGGAATGACTTATGATCCGAAAAAGACGGTGGCGCATGATAAGCGATGGGTGATAGAATAACTTTCTATCATACAGCATTCCATAATCAATTTACCAGTTTTCCTCCACAGTATTTACAATAAGCAGCCCCGTCCTCATGTCCGTCCTTACCACAATGCGGACATTTCAGGGCCACCCTGCGTCTATGTTCCTGGATCATAGACGCAGAAACAATTCCTGTGGGGACTGCAATGATGGTATAGCCCAGTAACATTACAATGGCCGAAAGGAAGCGCCCTAGCGGAGTTTCCGGAGTGATATCCCCATAACCTACCGTCGTCATCGTCACTATCGCCCAATAAATACTATTCGGAATATTATTGAAAGAAGTGCCCGGCCGCTGTCCCTCAATCATATACATCAATGTACCGATCGAAGTCACCAATATCAGTACAAACAAGAAAAAAACAATAATCTTCCGACTGCTGAACACCAAGGAACGCAACAAGAAATTACCTTCATTCAGATAATTGAAAAGTTTAAAGATACGGAACACACGAATCAACCGGAAAGTGCGGATCACCAGCAGATAACGTGCCGTGCCGAAAAGCCAGCCTATATATAGAGGTAAGGTAGCCAGCAAATCCACTATACCGAAAAAACTCAGAGCATACTTCCGCGGTTGGGGAGAACAATAAAGCCTCAACATATACTCTAACGTAAAAAAGAAAGTAAAAACATACTCCGACACCCGCAGATAAGGCCCGATAACGGTATCCCAACTCTTGATACTCTCGGCAATAACCACCAGAATACTCAAGACAATGAACCCTATCAACGCCACATCGAATAACTTTCCCATCGGTGTGTCGCTTTCAAAAATAATCACATATATTTTATGCTTTAATTTCTCATCATGCAGTAAATTCTGCCATTTATTCCAAATACGCCTCAGAAATGCCATAATTTTTTAGGATAGAACACAAATCATTCACAATTATAACAAATATTGCCCGATTTATGTCCCATCGGTAACTATTATTTTCACTATATTTGCACAAAACCAATAAAATAATAGCATGAAGAAACAACTTATGACAGGTCTGTTCACAGTCCTCGCCCTTACAGCAGGCGCACAGACCTTCCAAGAATGGCGCAACCCGGAAATAAATGCGGTAAACCGTGCGCCGATGCACACGAACTACTTTGCTTTTGAGAATGCAGATGCAGCTAAGAAAGCAGACAAAAAACAATCAACTAACTACATGACTTTGAACGGAACCTGGAAGTTCAACTGGGTAAAGGATGCAGACTCCCGTCCGACTGATTTCTGGAAAACCGGCTTCAACGACAAAGGCTGGGATGACCTGCAAGTTCCCGCCGTATGGGAACTGAACGGATACGGTGATCCTATTTATGTGAACGTAGGCTATGCCTGGCGTAACCAGTTCCAGAACAACCCTCCCGAAGTGCCGACAGAGAATAACCATGTAGGTTCTTACCGCCGTGAAATTGTAGTTCCCGCCTCATGGAAGGGAAAAGATATTATCGCCCATTTCGGTTCGGTTACCTCCAATATGTATTTGTGGGTAAACGGACGTTATGTAGGCTACAGCGAGGACAGCAAACTGGAAGCCGAATTTGACCTGACTCCATATTTAAAACCGGGTCAGAAAAACCTGATCGCCTTCCAAGTATTCCGCTGGTGCGACGGTACCTATCTGGAAGATCAGGATTTCTTCCGGTATAGCGGCGTGGGACGTGACTGCTATCTATATGCCCGCAACAAAAAACGCATTCAAGATATCCGTGTAACTCCCGACTTGGACGCAGCTTACCAAAACGGCAGCCTGGCTGTCAATCTGGATTTGAAAGGCAGTGGTAAAGTCGATTTGGAACTGGTAGATGCACAAGGCAAGCAAGTGGCAACCGCTACCGCCAACAAATCCGGTCTGGTGACCATGAACGTAGAGAACCCCAAAAAGTGGAGTGCCGAAACACCTTATTTATATACCTTGCGTGCCAGCATGCAGGGCAGCAATGAAGTGATTCCTGTCAAAGTAGGTTTCCGCAAGATTGAATTGAAAGGTGACCAGATCTTGGTTAACGGTAAGGCAGTCCTGTTCAAGGGAGCCGACCGCCACGAAATGGATCCGGACGGAGGCTATGTAGTATCTCCCGAACGTATGCTACAGGATATCCAGATAATGAAGCAATTCAACCTGAACGCTGTACGTACCTGCCACTACCCGGATGACAACTTATGGTACGATTTATGTGACCAATATGGTATTTACGTCGTGGCCGAAGCCAATATAGAATCTCACGGTATGGGCTACGGCGACAAGACGCTGGCCAAGAACCCCTCTTATAAGAAAGCCCATCTGGAACGTAACCAGCGCAATGTACAACGCGGATTCAACCATCCGAGCATCATCTTCTGGTCATTGGGTAATGAAGCCGGTGACGGCCCCAACTTCGAACAATGCTATAAATGGATTAAAGCAGAAGACCCCAGCCGTGCCTGCCAATATGAACAAGCACGCCAGAAAGAACATACCGATATCTTCTGTCCGATGTACTATGATTATAACGGCATGGAAAAATATGGTCAACGTACCGATGCTACCAAACCATTGATTCAGTGTGAATATGCCCATGCAATGGGTAACTCGCAGGGTGGTTTCAAAGAATATTGGGATTTGATCCGTAAATATCCGAATCTGCAAGGTGGATTTATCTGGGATTTCGTTGACCAGTCCTGCCGCTGGAAAGGAAAAGACGGCGTGATGATCTATGCTTACGGAGGAGATTTCAACCGTTTTGACGCTTCTGACAATAACTTCTGTGACAATGGTTTGATCAGCCCCGACCGTGTTCCTAATCCGCACATGTATGAAGTAGGTCACTTTTACCAAAATATCTGGACTACTCCCGCCGATTTAAGCAAAGGGGAAGTAAATGTATTCAATGAGAACTTCTTCCGTGATCTGTCCGCCTACTATATGGAATGGCAAGTACTGAAAGATGGAAAAGTAATCCGCACCGGACGCGTGGATGATTTAAAAGTCGCTCCTCAGGAAACAGCCAAGATTACGTTGAATATCGGCAAGACCTGCACCTGCAAGGAATGGTTGCTGAACGTTTCCTACAAACTGAAAAACCGCGAAGGTTTGCTGCCCGCAGGTTTCACCGTCGCCAAGAATCAGTTGACACTGAATGATTACAAAGCACCGTCTATGGATTTGAAGAACGTGGAAACGACCAATGTAGCCACCGTTGTTCCGCAAATCATCGACAACCAATATCATTATCTGATCGTAAAAGGCAATAACTTCGTAGCCGAGTTCAACAAACAGAACGGTTACTTAAGCAAATATGCAGTGGACGGAACGGAAATGCTGAAAGAAGACGCAGCCCTGACCCCTAACTTCTGGCGTGCCCCGACAGACAATGATATGGGAGCCGGCCTGCAAAACAGATATGCCGCATGGAAAAACCCGGGATTGAAACTGGTTTCCTTGAATTCCAAAACAGAAAATGACCAGATAGTAGTGAATGCGGAATATGACATGAAGAATGTTTCCGCCAAATTATATCTGACTTATGTCATCAACAACGAAGGAGCCATCAAAGTGACCCAAAAGATGACAGCCGACAAGAATGCCAAAGTATCTCCGATGTTCCGCTTCGGTATGCAAATGCAGATGCCTAAATGTTTTGAAACCGTAGAATATTATGGTCGTGGTCCGGTAGAAAACTACAGTGACCGCAACCACAGCACAGACTTGGGTATTTATCGCCAGAGTGTGGATGAACAATTCTACTCCTATATCCGTCCGCAGGAAACAGGAACCAAGACCGATATCCGCTGGTGGAAGCAACTGAATGCCGGCGGTAACGGACTGAAGGTAGTAGGTGATGCTCCATTCTCTGCATCCGCTTTGCATTATACCATCTGTTCACTGGATGATGGCGAACAAAAAGACCAGCGTCACTCGCCCGAAGTACAGAAAGCAGACCTGACCAACCTGATCATCGACAAGGCTCAGATGGGGTTGGGTTGTGTAAACAGCTGGGGAGCTCTGCCGTTGCCTCAATATATGTTGCCCTACGGTGATTATGAATTTACTTTCATCCTGACTCCGGTAAAACATAGCGTCGAGATAGAATAAAACACAGGTTAAACAATAAAAACAAGGTGGCTGAATTTGTTTTCAGCCACCTTGTTTTTATTCCCTCTGTTCTTCATAGCTACTGCCATCTACAATTTTCATAAAACAAGTATCACACAAGTATCTGCCCCAACCATCTCTTCAAAACACATTTTCCACCTTTTTTCCTTCAAATTCTTCATACGCGGGCAAGACTTTGAACCTCAAGCCATTACAATGAACCATTCTTATTCCAATCCTTCATAAATTCTTCATAAAGTTATATCCGTTCCCTTCGCATGAACCAACCACGGGAATCCATTCCGACAACCCATCGAATCTTTTTCCTTATTTTACCGTACCCGATTACAAACCTCGGTTGTATTACTCATAAAGAACAATTAAACACTAGTAAAATGAGACCAGACGGCTATTTGAAAACAGCGTGGATCATGACCGTATTATTCAGCATCATCCTTCCGCTTCATTCACAAACACCCCGGCAATTCTCTATAGAATTAAAGGACAAACCACTTCCCGCCGCCCTTAAACTAATCGAAAAGGAAGGCGGAAAGAATATTATCTTCTCCTATAACGAAACAGAAAGCTACCGGGTTACAGCCTCCATCCGGCAAAAGACCGAACTTGAAGCCATCGGCACTGTCCTGAACGGCATTCCTTTCATTTGTAAAGAACGGGAAGAATACTTCGCCATACAGAAAAAGGGAAGAGACATACGCATTACCGAAATACGAGGACAAGTAACCAATGAAAAGAATGAACCGCTGCCCTACTCCAATGTACTCTTATTGACTCCCGGCGACTCCACCTTTGTAAACGGATGTGTCACCCGTGAAGACGGAAGTTTCCTGATGATAGCGGAAGAAGGGATACCTTACTTGATACGGGTTTCTTATATAGGCTATAAGACGGAAGTGCAACCTTGCCACCCTACTCTTACGTTTCACCTGCTTCCCGACACCCAACTGATGCAGGAAGTAACCATCAGCGCCCGACGCCCCATGATAGAAGTGGGTCCCAACGGACTAAAAGCCAACGTGGCAGGAACTTCCCTAGCCCGAATGGGGTCTGCCGCAGAAATGTTGCCCCATCTTCCTTTCGTCACCGGCCATAACGGCGAATACAATGTAATGGGATGCGGTTCTCCTGTAATCTATATAAATAATAAGAAAGTACGTGACATGACAGAACTGGACCGTATCCGGGCCAACGAAATCTTATCCGCAGAAGTCATCACCACTCCCGGAGCCGAATATGCCTCGGACGTAGCAGCCGTCATCCGCCTCCGCACCATCCGCCGGCGCGGACAAGGGTTGAGCGGCCACTTCAATACGACTTATTCACAAGGACATTCCGCCAACGCCAACGAATATATGGCATTAAATTATCGCACCGGCGGTCTGGATCTCTTTGTAAAGGGATATATGGCACAGCAAAACTCGTATGGAAAAACCACAAATATGAACCGCATCAAGGGTTCCGCCATTTGGCAAACCAACAAAAATGATGTGCAGACCCATAAGAGCCAACGTTTTTCCGGTGAGCTGGGATTCAATTATGAACCGGATGAACACCATTCTTTCGGTCTGCGCTATATGCCCGAAACCGGAATAGGGAATGCAGACAGAAATTCATCCGGTAAAACCGTCACCAGACGTAACGATGAAGAAACCGACCGGATAAACTTTACTACAGCAGAACAAATACATACAGGTTGGGATCACGCGGCAAACGCCTACTACGCAGGAGAACTGGGCAAATGGAATATTGACTTCAACGCCGATTACCTGTTCAAACGCTCGCATTCCGACCAGAACGCCATGAATAATGACGATGCAACCGTGCAAGCAGACAGTCGTATGCGCAGCTCCCTCTATGCCGCCAAGCTGGTAGTCAGTGCCCCTTTATGGAACGGACGTTTTTCATTCGGTACGGAAGAAACTTTTACCAACCGCCATGATATCTTTACCCAAAACGGTTTCTCTGCTGATGCCGACGACCACATCAAACAATCCGTATATGCCGCATTTGCTGACTATTCAAGATCCATCCGCCATTGGAAACTGAATATGGGAATACGTTATGAACATCAACAAACAGATTATTATGAAAAAGGGATAAGGATAGATGCACAAAGCCCTACCTATAATGATATTATTCCTGTATTGGCCGCCAGTTGGTCACACAATGGCAAAAGTTTCAGCCTCTCTTACCGGTTACGTAAAAATAACCCCGATTATAGCCTATTGACCAATTCCATCCGCTATCGCAGCAAATATGAGTATTCTCAAGGAAACCCTTTGCTGAAAACCCAAAAGACGCATCGCTTTTCGGCCGGCGCCTCTTGGAATTGGCTCTATTTCTCAGCCTATTTCAGCCGTATTCTCAATATGTATACCAATATAATTATGCCCTACAAGGAAGATACACATCCGGGCGTCCTCTTATTTGCCACACAGACCATTCCTACAACCCATAATTACGGCATTAGTTTCAACGCCTCTCCCAAACTGGGGTGTTGGGAACCACAACTCAATGTGAATATGGCTTTTTTGGACATGAATGCGAATAAAATAGGAATCACCGAACACCGGAACCAACCCCGTTTCTATATCAGTCTGGACAACAACTTCAACCTTCCCAAAGGCTGGTTCTTCAATATGGAAGGATATCTCTCCACCGCTTCCCGGCAAGGATTTTTTGTAACGCGCACGGAAGGACAAATCAATGCACGCCTTTCCAAATCCTTTTTAAAAGAGACACTCACCATAACATTCACCGCCAATGATATTCTTAGAACAGGGTATTTCCATTTTGATTTATACGGCATAGATGCCTATATGGAAAATCGGATTTACCGGGATTTCCAACGCTTCGGCCTCCAAGTATCCTATAAATTCAATGCCACCAAGAGCAAATATAAAGGAACCGGAGCCGGACAAAGCGAAAAGAATCGTCTGTAACCCCAGCGGAGAAAAGGAAATTTCCGTACCTTTGTTCACGGAAGACAAGGAAACATGCAGATTTTATTCAGGAGAAGAAACCATAAAGAAGAGCACTTCGAACGACTGTTCGCAGAAATGTACCCACGCCTCGTCCGCTTTGCTACCACCCTGATGAGCAATACGGAAGAAGCCAAGGACATAGTAAGCGAAACCATGGAACAAGCCTGGAAGGAGTTCGACCAACTAAAGGAAAACACCCGTAGCGCCTGGCTCTATGCCACCGTGCGTAACGGATGCCTCAACCGCTTGAAGCATTTGAATGTGGAACAGCAACACATAGACCGCCTCATCGAAGCCACCCGTGCGGAAATGAATCAGGGTTACCGCGCACACGAGGCACTGTTGCAGCAAGCGGAAAACATAGCCCGCAGTTTGCCCGAACCGACTTGCACCATCTTGCGAAGCTGCTATTGGGAGAAAAAAACATATCAACAGGTAGCCGACGAATTGGGAATCAGCCCCGACACCGTGAAAAAACATATATCAAAAGCATTGCGGACTCTGCGCGAAGCGATACTGAAAAAGGAGGATAAACAATGAAAAAGGAGTTTTCAACAAATGACCACATCCATCCGGACAACGGAAAGAATCCCCATAACCAAGACTCCCCCCAAAACGGAACTTGGAATGACCATCAATTGGAACAACTCTTTGGTGAAGCATTGGGGGATATTCCCACCGCAGACGAAACCCGGAAAGCCTGGCAGACATTCATCCGTCGTCACCGTATCAGACACCAATCTATCCGACGAATAACGATACCAGGTATAGCCGCCGCTGTCATCGCCTTGGTACTTGTATTCCAGCCTTTACTGCAACCTGAGCCGCAGGAAGTGGAAGTCTTCACTTCACTGGAAGTTCCTGAGGAAATTACTTTTCGGGAAGAAGGGAAAAGGATAATTGTAAGCACCCCGCCCGCTACCATTACCTCCGTTCAATTAAGCGACGGAAGCAAGGTATTGCTCAGCGCAAACAGCCGTCTGGAGTATCTAAAGGAGTTTACAGATACCATTCGCAGTGTCAAACTAAGCGGAGAGGCCCGTTTTGAAGTAGCCAAAGACGCTTCCCGCCCCTTTATAGTATGCACCGAGCAACTACAAACACGAGTACTGGGAACGGTGTTCGATGTGAAAGCCTATCCCCGTTACTCGCCGGATGTCATCCTCTATCAAGGACGAGTGAATGTAAGTCATACCAAGCGCAATCAAAGTAAGGAAATGCACCCGGGGGAACAAATATCCTTGGATAAACAAGGAAAACTCCAATTGAAAAGAGTTGATACGGAGAAGAGAAAAGGATGGGCGGAGAATGAATTTTCTTTTGACAATACCGACTTGAGGCAAGTCATGCAAGATATAGGTTCATGGTATAACATCAGCATCGTATTCCGTTCACGTCCGTTACTGGACGAACGCATCTATTTCCATATCAACCGCCAACTCCCGGTGAATACCGTACTGGACGCC
>PPYF01411818.1_pt1 | contig 10246 bp, 6 predicted proteins | sample 1559871 | NCBI WGS metagenome assembly PPYF01 (sample SAMN08240021, study PRJNA423297) | Human gut metagenome, whole genome shotgun sequencing project.
ACGTTCTTTTTGACTTCACGCTCTTCATCAAACAACCGCTGTGCACTCACAAGAGCACGGTCAAAGTCAGTCTCGGGATGCTTGCCGATAGACTTCACTGCTTTCTTCAACTCAGCGGCAACAAAAGAATCACCATCCTCACTGATAGCACCGGTTGAGCTCTTGTCGTCTTCATCCATATTTTCAAGAATGTCGGCAATCTCACCACTAATCTCTCTTAACCGAGATTCATATGTAACAATTTCCGCAAGATCAGCAGTAAGCAGTTTGCTTTGCACAAGATCGAACGGCAGGATACGTCCAGCCCAGCCATCCGGCACTTCGACATCCTTACCGCCTTTCTTCTTGACAACCATGTTGGCGTCAACTTTGCGAACGGCGTCATGGCCCTCGCTCTGTATGGTTTCAAGGTCGGTGGAGATGGTCTTCTGCCAGCTATCGTCAAGCACCTGATATGCCGTATAGGCATCTACGAGCGGTATATCAGTCAAACGATGTAGCAGGTCATGTGCCAGAACCTCCTCTTCGGCGGCAATGCTCACGTTGGCGACGTTACCTACCAGTTCATCACGCAGATAGGCAGGATAATCGGTGAATACCTCACGATATCGCTGGATATAGGCACTCACACCAGAATCAGCATTCACTGCTTCGCGAACATCTTGCACAGCGAGCCTGGCCGAATGGCCGTTCTCCTCAGCAAAGAGACGTTGGCGCAATCCCGGGAACACGTTCCAATACTTACCGAGCGCATCGATATCCTGCTTGGGAATGCCACCAAACATGGTGGAATACACGTCCCAACTTTCGGCGCTTTCAGAGGAATCCACATATCGGGGAATATTGAGGTTGTAATCGTTCTGCCGAATCTCATCAATGCTCACCAAACGGCTGAACTTATCGATATCACGATTCTCCGTCACCACATCCACGATGCGTTTGATATCGCTCGCACGCAGCTTGTTGTTCTTGCCGTCCTTAGCGAAATATTTGGAGGCATCCACAACAAGCACATGGTCATCGTTGCGGTGCTTGCGCAGCACCATCACGATAGTAGGAATGCCCGTGCCAAAGAAAATGTTCGCTGGCAGTCCGATGATGGCCTGAATATGGTGGTTTTCCACTAGATTCCGGCGAATAGCGCCTTCCTCACCGCCACGGAACAGCACGCCATGTGGCAACACGATGGCCATAATGCCGTCATCACGCAGGTGATAGAGATCATGCAGCAGGAAGGCATAATCAGCCTTGGACTTAGGCGCAATGCCATATTCGAAACGGATATCTTCGCCCGCTTCCGGCGGCTCCCAGTTCTGGGAGTAGGGAGGATTAGAGACCACAGCGTCCACAAACAGCGGCTCATAGGTCTCGTCCTTCGTTTCGTCGGTATCGAACCATGGCCAGTCGCTTTTTAACGTGTCACCGTTACGAGCCACAATATTGTCTGGCAGTATGCCACGCATGACAAGATTCATACGCGTGAGATTGTAGGTATTCTCCTTGAGTTCCTGTGCGTAATACTTGATGTCATTCGGATTGCCATTGCGACGGGCCACAGCCTGACCGATATGGATCAGCAACGAGCCCGAGCCACTCGTGGGGTCGTAGATATTGATTTCTTCACGGCCGGCGAGATGCCAGGCCACTATTTCGCTCATGAGCTGAGAGACTTCGCTCGGCGTGTAGAACTCACCGGCCTTCTTACCCGCGTTGGAAGCGAAGTTGCTAATTAGATACTCATAGATGAAGCCGAGGGTGTCGTAGTCCTGCCGGCTGTCCATCGGAATGTCCTTGATGAGGTAGATGAGGTCGCGGACAGCCTTGCTACGACTTTTTTCATCGGTGCCGAGTTTGGACAGACCGGTTTGCAGCGTGTCGAAGATGCCAACGAACACACGTTTACGAGCCGGATCAATGTTGCGTTCGAAAGCGGAAAGCGCGTCACGTACATCAGCGATGGTGAAATCGCCCTGGCTGGCAATCCACGTGGAGAACAGGTTGTTGTAGGAGATGAAGTAGCCACATAGATCACGTACATACTGTACGGTTTCGGCATCATTCTCATCCAAGCCCTTGAGGTCTTCGGCTCCCCAGTCTTCAGCACGCAGACGAGCAATCTCCGTCTCCGAGAGGAACTTATAGAAGATAAAGCCGAGGATATAGTCCTTGTATTCATTCGCCTCAATCTTGGAACGCATTTTATTGGCGGATTCCCAGATTTTGGCGGCAAGCTGCTGCTTATTCATTCATATGCTCCTTGTTTCTGTACACGTAATCAAGGGTCTGTCCTTGTTCATTGACCCATTCGGTCCAACCGTTTTGACTGCCACCGAGAACAAATACAGCAGCAGCGGAAGGGCTTGACAGTTCAATGTCATCAGCAAGAGTCGCCTTGCCCGTCTGCGTTCCGAAAAGATGCTGCCGAGCTGCCACGGCTCCCTGGTTTTTAATAACTGTATGCACAAGATCCACTTCAGAACCGGAAAGAACAGTGAAACGACCTGTACCTTGGCTATATCGCCCAGTGGCCTGAACACCGTTCTTCTTCGTATGGAATACGGCGTTCACCATAACCGGTGTCTTTTCTTTTCGATCAAGATCATATCCGAGCACTCGCATACGAAAGAGGATGTTATTGTGCAGTCTTTCCACCTGTTGCTCTTTGTATGGATTCATGCGAGGAGCAGGAGTATACTCATTGTCGGTCTCATAAGAGCCATGTTTGTCCACATAATCTATGGCTGTTGACTCAAGAGAGTCCAAAACATCACGATCGATATTGACATCATTATCGAGGAACATGATGGCTTTGTTCCAAAAATCTTTCTTAGTCTTGTGCGCATCAAGCCGACTAAGCCCCTTCGTGGTTTGTCCCACATACGCACGGCTCAGAACTCCATGATCTTCATCAAGAAGATAATACACACCGCGATCCGGCAAATCGGGAAGACTTTTCGCCTCACTCAACATATCCCGGGGCACCACAACCGTGACAAGCGACTCCCCATCCACACGACAAATTCGAATGCCATCAGGATTGTTGTCAATAATTTGTATGGTCATAGCAGTGAGAGCAATCATTACTTGCCGCCCTTTGCTAGTTCATTAATCATGCATGTTCTCACGAATGCCGAAAAGCTCATCCCACGAAGAGATGCGGCCTCTTTGGCAGAATCTCGCAAATTAGCGGGGATACGCATAGTAACCGGCACCATATCACCGTTTACCAGATACGAACGTATCTCTGTTTCACCAGCATCATGCTCAATCAGATCGGAGTACGTCATTGCATTCTACACTTTCAAACTGCAATACAAATGCAATAATTCTACACCCGCTTGGGAACAGCGTAAGTTCGTGGATTTCGTTGAAGCTTCAGGTATTCGGAACAAAGACAACTTGCAGCTCGAAAGCTATTCGGTATCTAACGATCGCGGTTTTGTGCCTCAAGATGAGCAGTTCGAAAACGGCGGAACAATGCGAGATGCCGACAAGACAGCGTACTGGATTGTCGAGCCTGGGTCTTTTGCCTACAACCCCGCAAGAATCAATGTTGGCTCAATTGGCTATCAATCTACCAGGAAAAACGTAATCGTCAGCTCCTTATACGAAGTATTCAAGACGGATCGTTCTTGCGACGATCGCTTCTTGTGGCACTGGTTCAAATCATCGCTTTTTACAAAGCAAATTGAAATGCTTCAAGAGGGCGGCGTGAGACTGTACTTCTTCTTTGACAAACTTCAAAAGAGCGAGATTTGGATGCCCAATGTCGACGAGCAGAGAATAATTGGACAGCAATTTGACCAACTAGATTCTTTAATCACCCTTCATCAGCGTAAGCGTCTATCTATTCGGCAAAGGAGCCCCGTGTGGTCATAAACACAATCAACGAAGAAATGTCGTTCTGCGATTACTACTCGCAATGGGTCGACGTCTACAAGGAAGGCGCGATTCGGGAAGTGACAATGAAGAAATACAAGCTCACACAGGCGTGGCTGAGAAAACTTATCCCTGATCTCAAGCTTTCCGAGTTCGATCGTGTGAGCTATCAGAAACTCATCAACGGATACGCTGAGCATCACGAGCATCAGACAACAATGGATTTTCATCACCAACTGAAAGGAGCCATCCTCGATGCCGTTGATGAAGGTCTGATTCAGAGAGACCCAACAAGAAAAGCAATCATCAAAGGAAAACAGCCGAGACAGAAGAAGGTGAAATATCTTAACCAGTTCGAACTTCATGCTGTCCTTGCTGATTTGAAGCTTGATCCGATACCTAACTGGGACTGGTTGATACTGCTAGTGGCAAAAACCGGGTTACGTTTCTCCGAAGCATTGGGGCTTACTCCTGATGATTTTGATTTCGTTCACCAGACTTTGTCCGTCAATAAGACATGGAATTACAAGAATGGAGGTGGCTTTGTTCCAACAAAGAATGCTTCTTCGGTACGTAAAGTACAACTTGACTGGCAACTCATCATGCAGTTGTCTGTTCTGTTGAAGAGCTTACCCGGTGACAAGCCTATCTTCGTGGATGGCAAGGTATACAACTCAACCGCCAACGGTATTCTGGCCCGGCATTGCAAACAAGCCGGAGTACCTGTGATTTCAATACACGGATTGAGACACACCCATGCTTCACTCTTGCTATTTGCCGGCGTTTCAATTGCAAGCGTCTCTAAACGGCTTGGGCACGCAAGCATGAACACAACGCAGGAAATATATCTGCATGTCATCCGCGAATTGGAAAACAAAGACGTTGACATCGTGATGAGAGCCTTATCCACCCTTATTTAGCAAACCACAGACGCTTACGCTGATGAAGGGTGATGAGGTCGTCAAGGTAGGTCAGAACTGCACTTATTAATTCCTGTTCTTTCCTTGACGCGGGGAAAAATACCATGGTGTCATGCACATCGTTTCTGTTAAGAGTTGGCACCCCACTACCGGCCTTATACCGTTTCAAGTCTATTTTTTCATATAAGTAATAAATGAACTTAGGGTGATTGCCATAAAATTTGGTTACCCACAAAGTAGTGTTATGAGGCCAAAACGCTGACTCTACATACTGAAGATTCCCGATTGTGCCTGATCTACCAGTAACAACGCCGGGACCCTTAACTTTGTATTCGTTATGGTAAGCTCCGATGCCGTTTGACATCATAACCGGATATACGCCAGGAATGATCTTTTCAGCGGGAAGGTCAAAACCCCTTTGCAACGGTGCAACCATGATCAACTTACGCTGTTCCCAAGCGGGCATCGGCACTACATGAAGCAGGGCAGACGGGATACGAGTGGCTGGCCGAACATACGCAATACATCTACCGGCAACTTGGGCACTATCATTTCCGTTGTTAGCTACACTTATCGCGATAAGTGTAGCTAACAACGATTGAAGCGACACCTTACAAGCCATGAGAGGTAGAACCGTTCCCCCTTCTATTTTGAAAAACTTGAATAAGTTAGTTTTTTCAAAATAGGGATGCGTCGAAAAGACGCATAAACGCACGAAAAATGCGGGCATCCGATATGCAGTGTTCATTGAATCAATGTATATCGGATGCCCGCAATTGTTTCAGACCAATTGAAGAGCCTTAGCTCAGCATCAGCCTCACGCCTTAACAACCTCCACGGCCAGCTCGGCGCCCTCCTTCACCTCGAAGGAGGAGGCCAGCGTCTCATGGGCGATCAGATCCTTGAACTGCTCGACCTTGGCCACGTCGGCGGCCGGAACGGTCAGCACCAGGGAGATGCGATCGGCGATGTCCAGATCGGCGGCCTTGCGGGCGTCCTGCACGACGCGGATGGCGTCGCGGGCGTAGCCTTCAGCCAGCAGGTCGTCATCCAGAGCGGTGTCGAGGATCACGAAGCCACCGGTCGGCAGAGCGGCGGACACCGAAGCAGCGGCCTCGGCGGCATTCTCCTCCTCCACACGGTTGATGAGCTCGTACTCGCCTTCGACCAGTTCCAAATCGCCGGACGGCGTGGAAACCACCGGAGCGCCGGAAGCGTTTACGCTCCAGTCGCCGGACTTGGAGGCCTTGATAGCGAACTGCACCTGCTTGCCCAGACGCGGGCCGGCAGCGCGAGCGTTCACGCGCAGCTCGTGCACGATCTTCAGACCCCGGGAACCAGCGTCCTCCATCGTGCAGAATTCGATATCCTTGACGTTGAGCTCGGACTTCAGCAACTCGTCGTAGGCCTTGACTGCGTCCACATCCTCGGCCACCACAGTGAGCTTGGCGAGCGGCTGGCGCACGCGGATCTTGGCGGCCTTGCGCAGGGACAGAGTGCCGGAAACGACCTCGCGCACCTTCTCCATCGCGGAGACCAGAGCCGGATCGTCAACCAGAACGCGACCAAGTTCGGTATCCGCACCGGTCTTCTCGTCCACTACATACGGCCAGTCGGCCAGATGCACGGACTCGCCACCGGTCAGACCGCGCCACACGGACTCGGCTTCCATCGGAGCAAGCGGAGCAAGCACGCGCATGAACGCCTCAAGCACGGTGTACAGCGTATTGAACGCGTTCGCATCCTCGTTCCAGAAGCGGTCACGGGTGTTGCGGATGTACCAGTTGGTGAGCACGTCGATGAAGTCGGACACCACATCGCAGGCGTCAGAAATCGCAAACTCGTTCAGCGACTTCTCCACACACTCCACCAGGCGGCGGGTGCGGGCCAGCAGGTAGCGATCCATCTGCGGCAGGCCAGCGACCTCGTCGGCACGCAGCTGACGAGCGTCGAATCCGGCCCCGCCGTTGGCCGCGTTGGCGTACAGCGTGAAGAAGTAGTAGGAGCTCCACACCGGCAGCATAACCTGACGCACGGTGTCGCGGATGCCTTCGGCGGTGACGATCAGGTTGCCGCCGCGCAGAATCGGCGAGGACATGAGGAACCAGCGCATAGCGTCGGAACCGTACTTGTCGAACACGCCGTTCACGTCCGGGTAGTTGCGCAGATGCTTGGACATCTTCTGGCCGTCGGAGCCAAGCACGATGCCGTGGCAGATCACGTTCTTGAACGCCGGACGGTCGAACAGAGCAGTAGCCATGACGTGCAGCAGATAGAACCAGCCACGGGTCTGACCGATGTATTCGACGATGTAGTCGGCCGGGAAGTGCTGCTCGAACTTCTCCTTGTTCTCGAACGGGTAGTGGAACTGCGCGAACGACATGGAACCGGACTCGAACCAGCAATCGAGCACATCAGAGATACGGTGCATGTGCGATTTGCCGGTCGGGTCATCCGGGTTCACGCGCGTCAGGTTGTCGATCCACGGACGGTGCATATTGACGTTGCCGTCCTTGTCGCGCGGGTAGTCGCCAAAGTCGGCCTTGAGCTCTTCAAGCGAACCGTACACGTCCACGCGCGGGTATTTCGGGTCATCGGACACCCACACAGGAATCGGAGAACCCCAGAAACGGTTGCGGGAGATGGACCAGTCGCGCGCGTTGGCGAGCCACTTGCCAAACTGGCCATCCTTGACATTGCCCGGGATCCAGTTGATCTGCTGGTTCAATTCCAGCAGGCGCGGCTTGATCTTGGTCACGGACACGAACCAGGAGGAAACCGGCTTGTAGATCAGCGGGGTGGCGCAGCGCCAGCAGTGCGGGTAGGAGTGCACGTAGCTCTTCTCCTGGAAGAGGATCGCGCGCTGGTCTTCGGGAATCTCGGCGAGCGGGCCGTCGCCGGCACGCAGGTTGCGCAGGATCGGCAGGTTCGCGTCGAACACGTACATGCCCTCGTATTCCGGGCACTGGGAGGTGAAGCGGCAGCCGGCGTCGAGCACATCAGTGCTCTTGACCCCGTGCGCGTTCAGCGTGTTCATATCGTCCTCACCGTAGGGAGCCTGGTGAACCAGGCCGGTACCTTCGACGGTGTCGACGTAGTCGGCGGTGAAGATCGTGTAGCCGTTCGGGCCGGGCACATTACCTTCGGTCTCGGCCTTCTCCCCCGCGAAGTATGGGAAGACCGGGTAGTAGCGACGACCAGCCAGCTCAGAGCCCTTGAGCTCGCGTACGACCTCGTAGTTCTCGCCGAGTTCCTTGGTGTAGTGCTCAAGCAGCGGCTTGCCGAAGTAGAACTTCTTGCCGGCGAACTTGCCCTCGGTCGGGCGCACCTCAACATAATCGATGTCGGCGCCGACCACGATGGCGAAGTTGGTGGGCACGGTCCACGGCGTAGTGGTCCAGAAGACGGCGTAGGCATCTTCCTCATCACGCATCTTGACGGCCACGGACACGGTGGTGTCCTGACGATCCTGGTACACATCGGCATCCATGCGCAGCTCGTGCGCGGAAAGCGGCGTCTGATCCTTCGGGCAGTACGGCAGCACGCGGTAGCCCTGGTAGGCCAGGCCCTTGTCGTAGAGCTGCTTGAAGGCCCACATCACCGATTCCATGTACGGGATGTTCAGAGTCTTGTAGCCGTGCTCGAAGTCGACCCAGCGGGCCTGACGATGCACGTAGTCCTGCCATTCATGCGTGTACTTCAGCACGGAGGCGCGGCAGGCGTCGTTGAACTTGTCGATGCCCATCTTCTCGATCTGGTCGACCGAGTCGATGCCGAGCTCCTTCTGCGCCTCGAGCTCAGCAGGCAGGCCGTGGGTGTCCCAACCGAACACGCGGTTGACCTTGCGGCCCTTCATGGTCTGGTAGCGCGGAATCACATCCTTGGCATAGCCGGTCAGCAGGTGGCCGTAGTGCGGCAGGCCGTTCGCGAAAGGCGGGCCGTCGAAGAACACGAATTCGTTCTGGCTGTGGTCGCCGGAGGGATTGCGCTCCACCGACTTCTGGAAGGTATCGTCCTTATCCCAATAGTTAAGAACGGTCTCCTCCATTTGGGGGAAGCTGGGGTTCGGCGCCACGTGTGCGGTCTCGCCGCCCTCGTTCGCCTTGGGATATACGTTTTCGCTCACCGTAAATCTCCTAGTTGTACTGTGCACTGGTCCTACAGGAGCATCATTGGTGGCGATTGATTCAAGTGGCCGCTTTAGTAGTCGTCCCGCCCGAACCCATCGTCGGATGATGTTCCTGCCTACGAGGACGATGACGAGCGTTTTGTACGCTCCGCACCGCGGTACCACCTCGCTTATCGCACCGGTTGCGCTCCGCCGAATTGTTGCACTCAGCGTAGCGCGGCCTGCACGACCGCTTGTGTTCGGCTGTCTCGGGCCGATCCCGTCGGTTCTACTAGGCGATTGCTGCCGTTCTTCCGAAGACTCCCCGCTGATAACGGATCACTGCCTCACAACGGTGCATATCCTAACACGCCACGCGGTCAAGTCTGCACGAGCCCGTTGTCTATTTAGAAGTGCAACGCCCTTGTTCGTTGGTTAATTCTAGCAGTTCGTCGGTGAACGCCTCGGCCGGCGTGCGGTAGCCGAGTACCCGCATGGGACGGTTGTCGGTCTCGTCCACGATGGCCTGCACGTCGGCGGCCATGGACGGGTCGATGCGCGTGCGTTTGGGCAGGTGGCGGCGGATCGCGCCGTTGCGGTTCTCGCTGCCGCCGCGCTGGCACAGGCTGTACGGGTCGGCGAAATACGTGGCCATGCCGAGCCGTTCGCGCAGCCGCCCGTGGCGGTCGAATTCGGTGCCGTTGTCGTGCGTGACGCCCGTCCTCGCGCCCGCGGGCAGGGCGGAGAACATGGCGATCTGGGCCGCGACGCTCGCGTCGGCGGTCTTGTCGGGCACGATGCGCGCCATGAGGAAACGGGTGCGTCTCTCGACCTCGGTGTGCAGGTTGCATCCCGCACCGATGACGCTGTCGGCCTCCCACTCGCCGAACCGGGAACGGTCGGACGGCTCGTAGGGCCTCTCGCGGATGGGCGTCCTGCCCGGTATGCGGATACGGGCCACGCCCCTGCCTCTCGCCCTGCGCCGCCGCCGGTGGCCTCTCGGCAGGCAGCGGGCCCACCGCTCCCTCCTCGTTCTGTCGGCGTAGACCCACCGGTACAGGGTCTCTGGACAGCAGCGCATCGTCTCGTCGCCGGGATGCTCCAGACGCAGACGGCCGCAGATCGGCAGCGGGGACCATCCGCGCCGCAGCCGTTCGGCCGTCCACGCCCATAGGCGTTCCGAGGCCAGACGGTACGGCCTGCGCGCCTTGGCTCGTCGACGGTCGGCCTTGCGCTGGACCGGCCGGCGATATAGTACCGGTGTGTTTTGTCAAGTTGTTATAGGCCAGTGTGGCGTGAGTTTTCCTTCCGAAAAAGCGGTAGGTTTTAGTCCAGTTCG
>PPYF01671939.1_pt1 | contig 10246 bp, 8 predicted proteins | sample 1559871 | NCBI WGS metagenome assembly PPYF01 (sample SAMN08240021, study PRJNA423297) | Human gut metagenome, whole genome shotgun sequencing project.
TTATCTGCGCTTTTGGCTTAGCAGCTGCCGCACCTCGCTCGCCGTATCGGCACTTAGAATTATGCGGTATTGCCATAAGTGCAACTGTTTATCCCGGATAGGAGTGCTCTGGCTTGAGCTTCCCAGCGGGATGGGTGGCTGCCATATAACAAATGAAAGGCAGGCGGCCTAACATGATGCGTGTGATTGCAGGTACAGCCCGCGGCAAAAACCTTGCTGCGCTACCGGGGGAGGATGTTACCCGCCCCACCATTAACCGCGTAAAGGAGGCAATGTTCTCCAGCGTACAGTTCTCTGTGCCCGGCGCGCGCGTGCTGGACTTGTTTGCAGGCAGCGGCCAGCTTGGCATTGAGGCATTATCCCGCGGGGCTAAGCGCTGTGTTTTCCTGGATGCTTCCCGCGAGGCGATCCAGATCGTGCTGGCCAACTGCAAAACGGCGGGCGTGTTTGCGCAGAGCCGGGTCATCCCGGATGATGCGTTCCACTTTTTGGCCACCACGCAGGAAGAGTTTGATCTTGCCCTGCTGGACCCGCCGTACCACCACGGCACGGTAGCCAAAGCACTGCCGCAGCTGGCAGCGCACATGGCCCCTGGCGGTGTGGTGCTGTGTGAAACAGAACTGGACGCCGAGCTGCCGGAACAGGTTGAGGGGCTTGTTTTGGCAAAACAATATAAGTACGGCAAGATTTTGGTAAGCCGCTATGAGAAAGAGGAACAGCTATGAATGTTGAGGAACTGCTGGATATGCTGGAGGAAACGCTGGAGGAGGGTACCGCTGTGCCGTTTGCCGCCGCCAAGCGTGTGGTAGATGTGGATCGCTGCCGCGATATCGTGGATGAGGTGCGCAATAACCTGCCCGATGAACTGCGCGACAGCAAAAAGATTGTGGCAGACCGCGAGCAGATTTTAAAGAACGCCCAGACCGATGCGGATAACATCATCAAGCAGGCAGAGGAACGCGCACGGGTACTGGTATCGGACAAAGAGATCACCAAGCGCGCACAGAAGATGGCCGTGGAGCTGGTGAACGCCGCACAGGCACAGGCGAAAAAGATCAACAATGCCTCTGCGGCTTATTGTGAGAATATCCTCAAAAACTCGGAGGAAGTTCTGGCCCGCAGTGTGGCGGATATCAAAAATACCCGCATGAACCTGCGCAACCTGGCCAGCCGCGGCCCCCATGGCCCACAGAAACCGAATCTGTAAAATCGGCCCCCTGTGCGGGCTTTGTGAAAGAGATCTGCACGGTTCCTGCCCCGCAAACAACAAATAAGGCAGCATTTGTGAAAACTTTATGGCCCGCAGCGCTTTTTGGCGCTGTGGGCTTGCTTTTTGCCCCGCGATTTGGTACTATATAAGTGTTCCAGTGGGTAAAAGTGGGCAGTTTGGGGTTAAAGTGGTGAGTTATCCACACATTCCACAGGGTTGTTAACCGCGAAATTCCGCTGAAACGCTAAAAAAGCGACAGTTCCAACCGGGAAGGGGGCGGGTTCGACAATGTTCATGGGTCAGTATGACTACGCAGTGGACGCAAAGGGCCGTCTGAATTTCCCCGCAAAGTTCCGGGATGGAATGGGCGAAACCTTTATCGTGACCCGCTGGCTGGACCATTGCCTTGCCGCGTTCCCGCCGGAGGAGTTTGAAAAAGTGGCCCAGCGCATTGCCGAAAAAGGTATGGTAAAGGGCCGCAATGTCAGCCGTATGCTGTATTCCTCTGCGGTGGAAGTAACACCGGATAAGCAGGGACGCATTCAGCTGCCCGCAAAACTGCGGGAATACGCCAACCTGGACCACGATGTGAGCGTGATCGGCAACCGCAACTTTGCGGAGATCTGGAACACCCAGGATTGGGAAGCCCGCCAGGCGGAAAGCGATGAAGATTTTACCGCCGCAATGGAAGACCTTGATTTTTAAGATGCACTTTGAGCAGGGGTGTACCCCTGCATGTTAAACCGTGTGAAACGGGGAAAGAGGAGAACACCGTGGAATTTAGTCATATCCCCGTTTTGCTCAGCCAATGCCTTGATGGGTTGGCCATTGACCCTGCCGGGATTTATCTGGACGGAACGGCCGGCGGGGCAGGCCACTCAAAGGAAATAGCAAAACGCCTGACCACCGGGCGGCTGATCTCGCTGGATCAGGACCCGGATGCGGTGGCAACCGCTACCGCAAGGCTAAAGGGCTTACCCGCCCAGGTGGTTCAGGCCAACTTCCGCGAAACTGCCCGCGTGCTGGATGAACTGGAGATCCCCTTCATCAACGGCGCGCTGCTGGACCTTGGCGTTTCCAGCCACCAGCTGGACGATGCCGAGCGTGGCTTCTCCTATCACGCGGATGCCCCGCTGGATATGCGCATGAGCCAGCAGGGGCCCACCGCGGCAGACTTGGTGAACACCCTGGACCGTGAGGAACTGACCCACATCCTGCGCGATTATGGTGAGGAACCGTATGCCTGGCAGATTGCGGGTAAAATCGTGAAAGCACGGGAGGAAGCCCCGATTTTGACGACCCTGCAGTTTGCGGACCTGATTGCATCCGCTATGCCGCCTGCCGAGCGCCGCAAGAACAAGAACCCCGCCCGCCGCAGCTTCCAGGCAGTGCGGATTGCCGTCAATGGGGAACTGGATGCCCTGAACGAGGGGATGGAGGCGATTTTCAGCCGCCTGGCCCCCGGCGGACGGTTCTGCATCATCACGTTCCACAGCCTGGAGGACCGGCTGGTAAAACAGAAGTTCCGCCGCTGGGCTCAGCGCTGCACCTGCCCGCCGGAGCAGCCTATTTGCACCTGCGGCGGGATGCCCAAAGCTAAACTGATTACCCGCAAGCCGATTGAAGCGGACGCTGGTGAGTTGGAAGAAAACCGCCGCAGCCGTTCCGCCAAGCTGCGCGTACTGGAAAAATTATAAGCGTGCCAGGAGGGAACATTGGCAGCGCGGCATGGCGCTTGTGACCATGCCGCACAGCTTAAGGAAAGCCGAAATTTTACGATACGAGAAAGGGGGCGGCGCCCATGGCTTCCACAGCAGCAGAAATTTCAACCAACAATCATTCCGGTTCCTCCCGCACACCGCGGGTGCGCGTTGTCAAGGGCGGACGCTACGGCCTGAGCAAGGCACGCCAGTTTGCCCGCACGGCGGGCACGGTGCTGGTCATTGCCATCTTTTTTGGTTTGTTTGCCAGCATTGTCGCCAGCCAGGCACGCATCACACAGCTTTCCGGCGAAATTGATGACGCCAAGTCGGAACTGACCAATGCCCAGAGCTATAACGACTATCTGTCCACCACCATGGATCAGATCACCAACAGCACCAGCGTCCAGCAGGAAGCGGAGGATCGGCTGGGGCTGGTTAAAATGGACCCCAGCCAGGTGACGTATGTCCGGCTGGAAGATGAAAGCGTGATCGAACGCGCAGCCGGCACAGCAGACAAGTTTTTTGCCGGTATCAAAACCGCAGCGCTCAGTCTGCTTGGCAGTTTTGACCCGTAACCGATCCGGTCAAGGCAATACCGCATAACTTTGGGTGCCCAAGCCGTCAGGTGGGAATCATGCGGTGCTGCCCTTACATTGCGCCAAAGCGTGCATCCCAACAGGAGCACGCTTTTTTTGCCATCATGGGCGGGCGCGTATTCGTGCAAACAGTCTTTTCTGTAAAGGAATGAACCTATGCCAAAGCAACCCGACAACAAGAATCAATCCACGCGTCATCACAACCGCCGCAGCCCGGAGCCGGGGCAGAATCATGCGCTTACGCTGAACGGACGCATCATGGTTTTGCTGCTGGTGATCGGCTTTATCGCTGCGGGGTGCGGCGTTCTGATTTATAAACTGTATACCCTGCAGATCCGGGATGCTGAGCAGTACCGTGTTCAGGCGGCGGAACAGCAGCTTTCCGATACCCAGATCCCCGCCACGCGCGGCTCTATTTATTCCGCTAACGGCAAACTGCTGGCCAAAAGCAGTGTGGTGTGGAACATTATTGCCAACCCGTCCAAGTGCAACCAGGATTATGTGGCGGAAGCCAGCCAGAAAATCAGCGAATTGCTGAACGGGAGCGTCAGCGCGGAAAAAATTCAGGAGCAGCTGAGCAAAACGAACAGCCAGTACCGCGTGATTGCCAAGGGCATTGATATGGTAACGGCGCAATCCATTATTGACTATGCCAACACCAAACGCATTACCAACGGCAAGGCGGAGGGGGATCCGGATGCCAAGTACGAAACGGTGCTTTCCATGTACAAGGAATCCTCCTCCACGCGGGAATACCCTAACGGAATGTACCTTTCCTCGGTCTTGGGCTTTTGTGATGACAGCGGCAACGGCATGTACGGCCTGGAAAAATCGTATGATGAGAAACTGGTCGGTACACCGGGGCGCAGCATCAGCAGCGAGAACGCATGGGGCTATGAACTGGCTAACGAGGAAAGCGATACCCATGCGGCTATCAACGGCTATAACCTGAACCTGACCATTGACGATACCATCCAGACCGTGCTGGAAACCGAGCTTTCCAACGCGATTGATGACTATGATGTGCAGAACCGTGCCAGCGCCATTGTGATGAATGTGAACACCGGCGCGGTGCTGGGTATGGCAACGGCGCCGCAGTTTGACCCCAACGATCCGTATAATATCACCGAACCCAAATTGCAGGCTATCCTGGATAATGCCGGAACGGCGCTGACGGAGGACGATATTTCCGTCCTGCAAAGCCGTTTGGGGCAGGACGCCGTAGCTGATATCATTGCGGACGGCGTTGTGGACCCCAACGGAACAAAAAGCATCGACGAAGAAGGCAACGAAATCGACGTTCCCAGCGAAAAAAGCCAGCTGCAGGGCATGATCCGTGAGGCCGAATGGAAGAACAAAGCCGTGACGGAATTGTATTACCCCGGCTCAGTCTTTAAGCTCATGACGGCCGCTGCGGCGCTGGATTCCGGCCTGATGGGGGCGGACCAGCAGTTTTACTGCGGCGGCGACCTGACAGTATTCCCCAATACCGAGTGGGAACACAGCTATCGCTGCGCCGAGGGCAACACTCACGGCTGGCTGGATATGGCCGGGGCGCTGAACCACAGCTGCAACCTGTACTTTATCCAGGTGGCGGAAAAAATGAGCGCCGAATTCTTTTATAACTACTACCAGGCGTTTGGCCTGACCCAGACCACTGGCATTGACCTGCCGTATGAGGCAAAGGGCATCTCCAAAACCCAGCAGGAGATGGAGCAGGTGGAAACGGACCTGTACTCCACCGCGTTCGGTCAGTCCCAAAAGCTGACCCTGATCCAGATGGCAGCCGCCGTGGCTTCCACCGTGAACGGCGGCTACCTGATGACCCCCTATGTGGTGGATAATATGACGGACGACACCGGCAACGTGGTATGGCAGGCTGAAACCGATATTAAGCGCCAGGTCGTCAGCGAGGAAGTCAGTGAGCAGATCCGCGCCATGATGGAAAACAACGTGGGTCACACCGGTACCAGCAATGACCTGGACTATCACGGTTGTGCCAGCGTTTATGTGGCGGGCTACCGCATCGGCGGCAAATCCGGTACGGGAGAACAGCTGGACTGGAAAGGCGCTTACAAGTACCGCCCGGACGGCGACTATCGTAAGGCCATCAGCTTTGCCGCCATCTTTCCGGCGGACGACCCGGAAATTCTGGTGCTGGTCATGATGGATGACCCGCGCTGGATCTTTGACTACGCTTCCCAGATTGTGGCCCCCGTTACCGGCAACATCATCAGCCAGATCGCGCCGTATCTTGGCATTGAACGGGATGCTTCTTATGATAGCAACGGCAGTGTGGAAGTGCCAAATGCCATTGGAACCCGCTGGACTTCCGCCCAGGTCAAGATGAACGCCGCCGGGCTTTCCCACCGGTTTGTGGATACCAGCGACGGCGATGTTGTGTATCAGTACCCCGCAGGCGGCACCGTGGTGCCCGCAGGCTCCACGGTTTACCTGTATACCCAGTCCACCACCGACGCCACCACCACCGTGCCGGATGCCACCGGAAAAACCGGAACCTTTGCCGCACAGATGCTCAAGGTTTCCGGCGTCAATGTGGCAATTTCGGGCAGTGCATCGGACCGTGTTGTCAGCCAGGATATTGAGGTTGGGAGTGTGGTGCCCTACGGCACAGTCGTTACCCTGACCACGGAACCCGACGGCAGCAGCGATGCCCAGCAGGATGCAGATACCCCGCAGGACGATGCCGCCCAGGACGATACGCCCCAGGACGCCGCTGGTGAAAACGATCAGGATAGCACGACCCAGGATGATACCGGCAGCGATGCCGAGCAGCAATAACCCCGGCCACGGCAGGGGGACCCCACAGCAAACTGAAACATGCCGCAACTAAACCAACCAAAAGGAGCGTGTTCCCATGAAACCCATGAACGCGAACGAACTTCTGGCCGGGCTGGCACTGGCCCGCCCGGTGCCCATCACCGCCGTCGTAACGGACTCCCGCAAGGTGCAGCCGGGCTGCATTTTTGTCTGCTTCCCCGGCGAGCGTGTGGACGGCCACGACTATGCCGCCAAGGCGTACCAGGCCGGGGCCGAGTATGTGATCGCCAACCATCCCGTGGAGGGCGTGCCGGAGGATCACCTTGTCATCTGTGAATCCAGCTACCTTGCCATGATCCGTATGGCATCCAACTACCGCACGCTGTTCAGCCCACTGATGATCGGTGTGACCGGCAGCGTGGGCAAAACCACCACCAAAGAGTTCTGCTATGCGGTTCTTTCGGCTTTTGGCAATACCTTAAAAACAGAGGGCAACCAGAACAATGAGATCGGCCTGCCCAACACGCTGTTCCGCCTGGAGGATACCACCCAGTATGCTGTGGTGGAAATGGGCATGAGCCACCTGGGCGAGATTGCCCGCCTGGTGCGCGCAGCGCGGCCGTCTGCCGGTATCATTACGATGATCGGCGTTTCCCACCTGGAAAATCTGGGCACGCGGGAGAATATATTGAAGGCAAAGATGGAAATCTGCCAGGGCCTGCCGGACGGCGCCCCGCTGGTGCTGAATGCGGACGATGACCTGCTGCCCACCGCACAGATCCCCGGCCGCCTGCGCCCGGTGTGGTTCGGCATCCGCTCCAGCTCCGCCGATGTGCGCGCCATCAATATTCATACCGTAGGGGAGGGTACCGGCTTTACCCTGGTGGATAACGTGGACGGTGAAACCTATGAGTTCAGTGTAACCATCCCCACGGCAGGCGTTCATACCGTGTATGATGCCCTTGCTGCTTACACTGCAGCCACCCGCTTGGGGCTGGAGCGTGCCCGCGCCGCCCGTGCGCTGGCCAGCTATCAGACCACCGGTATGCGCCAGAACATTGTGCAGCACGGCGGTGTGACCTTTATTGAGGATTGCTATAACGCCAGCCCGGACAGCATGAAAGCAGCCTTGCAGATTCTGCATGACCGCCAGCCCGGCCCCGGCGGCCGCCGCATTGCCGTGCTGGGCGATATGCTGGAACTTGGCGCTGCCAGTGAACCCGGCCACCGCCAGACCGGCAAATGGGCTGCCGATGCCGCCGACCTGCTGGTGGCTTACGGCCCGTTGAGCGCAGCCATGGCCGAAGCAGCCCGGCAGAAAGGGCTGCAAACCATCCATTGCCAAGCGGCGGAGGAAGTAGTAGAATATCTACGGCAGAACGTCCGCCCCGGCGATGTTGTGCTGGCAAAAGCCAGCCACGCCATGAAGCTGGATGATGTATTAAAGCAGCTTTACGCGGCGCTGCCAAACGCATAATTGCATATTTTGGGGGAATATCACATGGGAATGATCATTTCTTGGATGCTGGTTGCCGCGGCAATCGGTGCGTTTGCCGTTACGGCACTTTCAGGCTGTTTTGTAATTCCGGCACTGCACAAGCTGCACTTCGGCCAGACCATCCGGGAATCCGGCCCGACCTGGCATAACAAAAAACAGGGCACACCCACCATGGGTGGCCTGTGCTTCATCTTTGGCATTCTGGTGGCCTGCGGCCTGGTGTATGCCGGGTTCTACCGCTATGCACAGGACCTTTTGGGCATTGTGCAGGTGCGCGCCGCCTTGCTGGCGCTGTTCCTGGCGTTTGGTTCCGGCTTTATCGGTTTTCTGGATGACTATATCAAGGTCGTCAAGCACCGCAACCTGGGCCTGCTTGCCTGGCAAAAGCTTATCATGCAGTTCATTGTTACCGGCGGCTTCCTGGTGGGGCTGCACATGCAGGGCCTGCTGACCACCATCATTATGCTGCCCTTTATCGGTGCGGTAGATCTGGGCTGGGTGTATTACCCCATTGCGTTCTTCGGCATCATCTTTTTGGTCAATGCCGTCAACCTGACGGATGGTCTGGACGGCCTGTGCTCCTGTGTGACCTTTGTTTCCATGCTGGGCTACCTGCTGGCTGCCAGCATGCTCAGCTTTTATCATGTGGCCGTTCTGGCGGCGGCAACGGCTGCTGCGGCAGCGGGCTTCCTGGTGTGGAACTTCTACCCGGCCAAAGTGTTCATGGGCGATACCGGCAGCATGTTCCTGGGCGGTATGGTAACGGCCCTTGCCTTTATCATGGGCCGGCCGGAGCTGGCGTTCTTCTTTGGCATTGTGTATATCTGGGACGCCATGACCGTTGTGATCCAGCGCGTTTACTTCAAGCTGACCCACGGCAAGCGCATTTTCCGCATGACACCGATCCACCACGCATTCGAGATGCGCGGCTGGAAAGAAGTCAAGATCGACTTTTTCTTCAGCCTGATCGCCATTATCGGCGTGGTGCTGGGCCTGATGTACGTTTACATGGCATAAAATATCAGAAAGGGGGCTGTACCGCAAATGACGCTTGCCCAGCTTTTCGATTTGGCCTTTGGCAACATTGGCAGGTTTTTTAAGGAAATCGCGTTCAAAAAAGAGGAACGCGGCAAACTTTCCTATGGCCTTGTCGGCACGCTGATCCTTGTGTTGACTTACGGGCTGATCATGCTGTTCTCCGCCAGTTACTCCACCGGGTATTACCGCTTCAAGGGGGATATTTACCACTTTATCCGCCCGCAGGTAATTCTGGCGGTGGTGGGGCTGGTGCTGATGTATCTGATTTCCAACATCAACTACCGCAGCCTGCGCCACATGAACTGGTACTTATACATTTTAACGCTGCTGCTTTTGGTGTGGGCCCTGTTCAGTGAGCCGTACAACGGCTGTTACCGCTGGGTGTATATGTTTGGTACAACCCTGCAGCCTTCGGAGCTGGCAAAGTTTTCGGCTATTTTGGGTCTTGCCTGCTTTGCGGACCGGTATTATGAAAAACGGGGAACACTGCTTTATGGCATTGTGCTGCCCGTGCTGCCGCTGCTGCCGGTGGTGGTTCTGCTGTACAAAGAACCCCATAACTCTGCTATCATGCTGATCCTGCTGATTGCGGGCAGTATGATTTTGTGTGGCGGTGTGGGCCGGTTCTGGTGCATCCCGGCGGCAGGCGCGGCTGCGTTTGTGATTTACAAAATGCTGACCGGACAGAATAACTATGTTCAGCAGCGCCTCGGCGCATGGAACGGTGACGAGGGCGATATTTTGTACCAGACCCAGCAGAGCCTGTATTCCATTGCGTCCGGCGGGCTGACCGGCCTGGGCATTGGCAACAGCCGCCAAAAGCACCTCTGGCTGCCGGAAGCCAGCAACGACTTTATCTTTTCCGTTCTGTGCGAAGAGCTGGGCTTTATCGGCGCGGTGATCTGTATGGGCCTTTTTGCCGCACTGATCATTCAGGGCGTTATCATCGCCCTGAACTCGCCGGATTATTTTGGTACGATGCTGGGTATTGGCATTATGTCGCAAATTGCCTGGCAGGCCATGATCCACATTGCGGTGGTCACCAATGTGGCCCCAAATACCGGCATCAGCCTGCCGTTTTTTTCCTCCGGTGGTACCAGCTTGCTGATTCTATTATGTGAGATGGGCATTATACTAAGCATATCGCGGGCGGGCAACGCGCAAAACGCTGCGCGCAGCAAGCGCTCGCATGAAGAACTTGCCCGCCGGATGAACCCGCAGCGCCGCACCCACAAAGCCCTGCACAGCAACTGAGAATTCCCGCATGCCTGCGGAAGGCATTGTTCTCTTTGGTTTTAGATATAAGGCAATACCGCACAATTCCCGCCTTACGGCTTAAGTACCGCTCCGGCGGCTGCGGCACGGCATCTGCGTTGCCAAAATACTCGATAATACACAAAGTATTATCTGCGCTTTTGGC
>PPYF01158393.1_pt1 | contig 10244 bp, 9 predicted proteins | sample 1559871 | NCBI WGS metagenome assembly PPYF01 (sample SAMN08240021, study PRJNA423297) | Human gut metagenome, whole genome shotgun sequencing project.
AGGCTACAGCGTGGAGAAGTTGGAGAAGCGCATTAAAGACCTTTGCAACGAGAACGGTTTGGACGTTTCGGATTTTGTCGAAGTTTCTTCCATTACGGACGGCTCTAATTTGTGGTGATATGGCACGGAATAACGGAACTTTCAGATACACCGCTTTGCCCCTTGAAGCAACGAGGGATGAAGCAACGGGATTTTACACGGACGATGATGCGCCCGTGTGGGTGAAAGGCTGTGAGTGTCAAGTGGAGAAATTCATACCTGCCAAGCAACGATTGGGAACGGACGGGCAAATGTATTCATACACCTTTGATGTGTTTTTACCATCCTACTTTGAGGGTGATTTGAGTATAGGCGCACGTGTGGAAGTGACTTTGGAGCGTGGAGGTGTGGATGAGTTCACCATTTCGGGAATAGATGATACAAACCCTAAATACATAGAGATATGGGGATAATGCCGATGTTTGACAAAGGGGCTATCTTAAACCCCGTGGCTGCTTTCCAAAAGCAACTTGAATTGGCTTTCGTAACCTTGTTAAAATACATGGGCGAAAAGCTGGCTAAGTATGCTAAGGATAGCCACAACTACCAAGACCAAACGGGCAATTTAACCAACTCTATAGGCTATGCCGTGGTACAGAATAAGGCCTACGTGGAAGCCAAAGGGTACAACGTGATTCTACCTGCCGAACTGAAAGCCAAAAGCGAACTTCCTGCCGAGATTAACAAGTTGGTGATGAAAGCTAATAAGAAAGCAATCGAATTATTCGGGAACGCAGCATGATAACGACTGAGGAAATAGCAACAAAGGTTTACGCCATGCTTCAAGCAAGCGAGGTGAAAAACTTCATTTCGGGTGTGATTGATTACGAGCGTAACGACTACACCAAAGAGGATGTGATAATTGTCCCTCATACGATAGACGGTGAAGCATCCGTGCGCTACGGTCAGATAAACGTGAATATTCATGTGCCGGATAAGGTGATAGCCAAAGGCAAGGGGCAAGCCGTTTACAGGACACATTTTAAGAGGCTCATAGAGATAAGGGCAAAGGTGGTTGAGGTGTTGAAAAACCATTATGAAAGTGGGAAAGGCTATAACTGGAACATAGGGCGGTTTAACCCACCGATTAAGGAGAAAGACCAAAACGAACATTTTGTTTCCCTTGCTTTGGAGCTTACAGTAAGAGAAAAGAGTATCAACTAATAAAAAATTAAGATTATGCCGATTTTAGCAACAATGGGGTTGAAAAAGATTTATATCGCCCCTGCCATGACCGATGGAAGTATGCCCGCAAAAGGCAACCAATGGCTTGATTTGGGCGATGTGTATCAAGACACTTGCAACTTGAAAGATGATTCTCCCGAAATCACGGAACATAAGTCGGAAACGTCAAGCAAGGTTATTACGTTGGTGGGTGAAACACCTACAAATGTGGAGCTTTCTTTGATGGACCCGGATTTGGAATTGCTTGCACGTTATTTCGGTGGTACTATTGCTGGAGAAAAGGGCAAGCGCACTTGGATTCGTCCACGAAAATTGGAATACAAGGAGTGGGCGTTATGGATTCAACCGGAAGAGGGCTTGTTTATCGGGTGTGCCAATGTGCGTATCATCCCGACATTCGAGATTACCTATTCTTCAAAGGGTATCTGCCTTGTGCCTATGACTATCAAGTTCCAATCAAACTTGCAAGCAAGCGAGGAAATGAGCGACCCAACAGTAGCATGACACTGAAAAAGTCTGAGAACCGATAGCCTCCTATCCCCGGATGGGGGGCTTTTTAACTTTTAAGACAAATGGAACAACTGAATAATGAACGTGAATTGACCCGTGAAGAACGCTTGGAAATCGAAGAAAAGGCGATACAGGCACTTGTGAACATGGGAGTGAAATTCAATGTACCGCTTAAAATTAACCCGGTAAAACCGCCACGCTTCATCCGTTGGTGGAATAAGCATTTTCCGAACCATGTAAAGATGTGGCGTGACAAACGTATTCCCAAAGGCTGGGATGTGTCCGAAACAGAAGTACCCAATGCCGCTTTGCAAACTATGGAGCGTGTATATATGCGCCACTTCCATTTGAAGCCTCTTTATTTGGGTACGATGGATTGTTTGAGGCGGTTGTATCTGAATATAGAATACGATGAGGAAAAGATACAAGCCGAACCCATACAGGAAAGCAAACGCCTTTTCAAGTATATTCCTCTGATGGCTGAGATTGCAGCCGTAGCCGTGCTTAACAATCCCGTGGTAGCTGACCCCTCTAAAGACAAAGAGGTGAAAGCCTTGAAAGCGTTTTTCATGGAACACCTTACATCTACCCGGCTTGAAAAGCTGGCAGACGTGATAAGCCAAATGATGAATCCCGGGGGTTTTACGTCCTCTATTCGGTCAATACGGGAGATAGGAACGACCAATCCGAAGAAACTCAAAGCAAACCGAGTAGAGTAATCGGGCTAAATAGCCCGTGGGGTAATCGTGGGGAAATTATCAAGTCCTTTGGCTGGACTTACGATTATCTGCTTTGGGGTATCAGTTGGCTAAACGTACAAATCATGCTGGCAGATGCGGCACGTGTGGAACAAGAGCCGGAGCAAACGGACGGAAACAAAGATGGTGGGAAGCCGCCTGTACAGCTAAAGACAAAGGATGATATTAAGAATTATCTGAAAGGAATAATGTAATGGATAATATAAACGGAGCGTTGGCGTTCAAAGCCACCCTTGATATAAATGATTTCAACGTGTCGGCACAAGCGATGGAAAGGAGTATCAAACAGGTTTCATCCACAGCCGTATCGGAATCGTCTGTGATGGATAACTCCATTCAGAGCTTTGCGCAAAATGGGGCGAAATACATTGTTTCCTACCTCGTTGGGCAGGGTATGGGGACTTTGCTTCAAAGTATCGTGCAAACACGTGGGCAGTTTCAACAGTTGGAAATTGCCTTTACAACCATGCTCAAAAGTGGTACGCAAGCAAAGGGCTTGATGGATAGGCTTATTGATACAGCCGCCAAAACTCCGTTTGACCTTTCGGGCATTGCGAGTAGTGCCAAACAGATGCTTGCTTACGGCTCAACCGTGGATAATGTGGTGGATGAGCTGGTAATGCTTGGTAACGTGGCTTCGGGCGTGGGTGCGCCACTACAGGATATTGCCTACCTCTATGGAACGCTACGGACACAAGGCAGGGCATTTACCGTGGATATTAGGCAGTTTGCCGGGCGTGGTATTCCCATCTATGAGGAACTGGCTAAAGTGCTTGGCGTAACCAAAGATGAAGTTTCCAGCCTTGTAACGGAGGGTAAGGTTGGCTTTGCGGAAGTAGAAAAGGCTTTCCAAAACATGACGGGTAAAGCCGGGACTTACTACAACCTCATGCAAGAACAAAGCAAGTCCCTAACGGGTATGATTTCCAACATGGGTGATGCGTGGGAACAATCGTTAAACAAGTTGGGTGCGGATAACCAAGATGTTTTTGCCGGAGCTATTGAAAGTGCTACCTATATGGCAGAGCATTTGGATGATATTTTGCGTATTTTGAAAGCCGTTGCTATAGGCTATGGAAGCGTGAAAGCCGCTATTGTACTGAATACATTAGCCACAAAGGGATATACGGGCGTTGCTCTTTTGGATAACACGGCAAGGCAGGCTAAGATTTCCTTAATGAAGTTGGAAGCCGTTGCTACTGGGCAGATGGTAGCTCAGACAAAAGCGATGGTTGCAGCCCAAAACAGCCATGTCGCAGCATTGCAAGCGCAACTGACGGTAGAGGAACACGCCAACATGGTAAAGCAGTTACGCATTGCCACCATTCAACAAATGCTTACCATCCAACAAGCAGAATACCTTTCCAATTTGAATCTAACGGCTTCTTCTGCCAATTATGAGGCGGTGGCTCTGAGTGTTCTTACCGTTGAACAAAAGCAAGCTCTAAGCAAGTTAGACTTGTCGGCTAAAAGTGCCGTGTATCGTGCCGCTTTGGAAAATGAGGTTGCCGTTAAGACACAAAACAGTGCGGCTACCTTAAATGCCATGCGTACCGATGTCAAGGCAGCAGCCGTAAAGATGGAATCGGCACGGGCTGATGCACTGGCGGCAAAGGCGGCTGTAGAACGTGCCTATTTGGAAGTGTACAGGGCACAACAGACTGGGAACGCTGAAAAGATAGCCATTGCCACTAAGAAGATGGAGGCAGCGGAGGATAACGCAGCTATCGCACGAAAGACGGCTTTAGCCACCCAATCCGATTTTTACGCAAAGAAAAAACTACTTGAAGCTACAGCCACCAAGCAATCCACAGCCGCTTCCGTGGCAGATACTACGGCAAAGACAACACAAGGGGCTGTAACTTCCGTACTGACTGCAATCACGACAAAAGCAACGGTAGCGGTGAAAGCTCTTTGGGCTTCCATGATGAGCAATCCTATCGGCTGGGTAATGGGATTGATAGGTGCATTAGTCAGTGTAATTACTCTTTTTACGGGCAAACAAAAAGAAGCGACCACGGCAACGGGTGAATTTCAAGATACCACGAAAAAAGAGATTGACGATTTGAATTTACTTTTTGCCGTATTGCAAAATACGGAGAAAGGAACTCAAACACATAAAAATACGATTGAAAAAATCAATGCCGTATGTAAACAATATAATAAGACATTGCTTGATGAAAACGCTACACTTGATTTACAGCGTCTTAAATATGAGGAATTGACTACAGCCATTCAGCAAACTACAGCCGAAAAAATCAAGGCTAAATATACCGAACAAGCTATGCAAGAACTGGTACAAAGCCAAACGGATGCACTTGATAAGCTGAAAGAGAATGCCGAAGATGCAACCTACAAAGAAATTCAAGAAGTTATGGAAACCACCCCGGAGGGTGTAACCGTTATGATGAATAAGGTTGTTGATGTGGCTTCAAGTTCTATTCGTGGAGCTTCGGGGGCTGTATGGGATGCGGTAGAATCTATGGCGGTAGAATCCGCAAACCAATTGAAAGGGCTAACAGGTCAAGCCTATACCGATGCGTTCAACAACTCATTGGATAGCATTGTTTCTGCCGTACAAAAGTCCACCGGGGCTACAGGTAAAGAAATGGATGCTTTCAAGGAAAATATAAAAACTTATCTTGAAAGTGTCGCACAATCAGCAAAAAAGGCAGATGAAACCATAGGCAAGGTAGATAGGCAACTTGAAAAATTCTATGGTAAAAAAGATACGACTTCTGTAACAGAGAGTACCGACTATGTGGCTATGTCGTTTAACGAGCTGGATAAGAAAATAGGTGAAACTCAGAAAAGTATTGATACCCTCAATGCCAAAAAGGTAAAGGTGGAAGCCGATAATACCCAACTGAAAGAGCTGAAAGACTTGTTGGATAAATTGAATGGTGCTGTAAACACCAAGAATACAAACCTTAACACGGAAAAGGGAATATCAGACCGTATCAAGCAGCTTAAAGAATTGCGTGAAGCTGCCATTATCGGTAGTTCTGACTATAAGAGTTATGATACGCAAATAAAGAAGTTGGAAGCCCGTTTACCCAAGCATACCACGGGGGATAAAGCGGATAGTGCCGCCAAGCAACTACGTGAAAGGCAACTTGAAGCTGACCGCAAATTGGAGGCTGACCGTATTGCAGTCTTGGAAGAGGGCTACGAAAAACGCAAGCGCACCCTTTCGCTCCAACACAAGGAGGCATTGGATAATATAGACAAAGAGGAAAAGGCTTTGGCTAAAGCTCGTAAGGATGCCGGAAAAGGTGGCTTATCTAAGTCTGAAAAGGACGGCTTCGATGAAAGGCGAACACTTGAAAACAAGAAATATGACAAAGCCCAAAACAAACTCTTTGACGGTGAAATAGAGTACAAGAAACAGCAATATGCCTTGTATTTCCGTTGGGTGCGTAACATGGGCGAAGATGTAGCCAATACCCAATTTGCCACGCTTTTAAAAGGCGGTAAATCATACAAGGAGTATGTGGAAAATGAAATCAAGGCTCTAAAGGATAAACAACAAGCCGGAACACTCACAGAGGGAGAAAGTAACCAACTTATTTCCCTTAATATGCAATACAATGAAATCACGGGGGCAAAGTCCGCTATGGATTCTTTCAAGGAATCTGTATCTAAGACCATTCAGCAAGCCCAAACACTTGCCGAGAAGTTGGAAGCCATAGCCGATGCAAAAGAGAAGCTGGCTAATGGAAGTTCCGGGCTTGTGGGTGCTGACGAAAAAGCGGAAGCCACTTTGTTTGTTTCAGAAGAAGATGAAAAGTTACAGGAAGAAGTACAGCAAAAGATACTTTCCTCTTACAGAACCTTTGAGGAACAAAGAAATGACATCCAAAAGGAATACGCCTTGCTGCGTGCTGCCGCTCAAAAGACGGGCGACCAAGAACGGATTAACCAAGTAAACAAGTCGGAGGCAGAAGCGTTAAGCACCCTTACCGCCAATATGTTAAAGCAATCGGATAGTTGGAAGAAGTTATTTGGCGATTTGGATAGCCTTTCTGTAGCTGAAATAGATAAGTTGGTGGCTGATATTGAAACAAAGCTAAAAGATGCGGATTTGAAACTGAATCCCGTAGATTACCGTGCTTTGATTGATAGTTTGAATCAAGCAAAGGAAACGCTTATTTCAAAGAATCCCTTTAAGGCTTTAGGCACGTTCTATGATGATTACATTGAAGCCAAAAAGAAGCTGGCAGAAGCCAAAGCGAATGTTGCTGCCGGAAAGGGTACGGATGAGGATGTGAAAAAGGCAGAGGCTGACATGAAGAAAGCCGCCAAAGGCGTAACCAAGTCCATTGAAACGATTACCGATACGGCTACCACGTGCGGCAATGCCATTGCATCCATGTTTTCTGATTTGGGACAGGATGATTTGGCAAACGGCTTAGGCACTGCAATGGAGTTGTTCGGGCAGTTGGGCAATGCCGCCGCCTCTGTAGGTAAAATGATGAGCGGTGACATATTGGGAGGCGTTACGGGTATGGTAAGTGCCGTTACTTCTGTAGTGGGCATATTTGCCAAATTGCATGATTCCAAGTATGAGAAGAAAATTCAAAATCTGCAAAAGGAAATAGATGCGCTGGAACAATCCTACAGCCGTTTGGAACGAGCCTACAATAATACTTATTGGGTGTTCAATGATAGCCAACGTGAAGCCTACGAAAAGAATATCCAACTGATTAACGACCAAATACGGGCTTTGGAACAAGAAGCCAACGTAGCAAAGAAGAATTGGGATTTTGCCCGTTACGCTCAACTCAACAAGGAGATTAAGGAACTCAACAAACAGTTGAAGAATGCGGAAGAAAACGGAGATATGTTTTCTATCTATGAGGCTCAGAAAAAGAACCTCAAACAGCAACAAGAGGATTTAAGAAAGCAAATTCAAGCTGAAAAGGATAAGAAGAAAACCGATAACGGAAAAATCCAACAGTGGAACGAGCAAATAGAATCCATTACCCAACAGATAGAGGATTTGGATAGGTCAATGATGGAAACGCTTGCCGGAACGGATGTAAAAACCGCCATTGATGAATTTGCCGATGCGTTGGTAGATGCTTATTGCAAAGGTGAGGATGCAGCGGAAGCATTGGGCGAAAAGACAAAAGAAGTCCTTAAAAAAGCGGTTGTGGAAGCGTTGAAACGTGAGTTTTTGGCAAAGGGAATCAATGATGCCGTTCTCTATTTGGGAGAATCCATGAAAGACGGGAAACTGACCGATGTAGAGAAGCGAGAATTTGAAAGGATGGTGAACGCTGCCGGGGATTTGTTCAATTCCGCATTGGAGGGTATTGGTGATTGGATTAAGGATGTGGAGGAAGAAACCGTACAGCAAGACCCCCTTACGGGTGCGGTTACTTCCATGAATGAGGAAACGGGCGGTGTGATAGCCGGGCGGTTGAATGCCTTTGTCATAAACCAAAGCGACCAAACCTCTATTATGAGGCAGGCACTTGTTTACCAAGCCGAAATAGCCGCCAACACGAAGTTGAGTGCATCAGAGCTGACGGAGATTAAAACTACTTTGAAGCGCATTGAAAATAAAGATAGTTCACTTTTATCACAAGGAATAGCATAGTTATGGAACTGGTACAACAACTTAAAGAGGATGGCAAGGCAAAGGGGCTTTGCCGGATGTGGCAAATGAAGCTAAGAACGGGGCTTGACTATGAGCAACTGATACAGCTTTACATTAAGGGCATAGATTTCTGTATATCGGAGAATTACCCCACGCTTGACTTTATACGGGAACACTTCAAAGGCAAATGCGAGGTTTACGGGGTGTTTGTGGATGATGAGGTTACGGATAAGGTGAATTTACCCGATGTGGTGCTGAATGGTGACTGCAAAGCTATGTTGGAGTATGACGGCTATTCTGTTTCACGGGTATATGCACGGCATGATTCCCATAGTGCCGTAAACGTGTCGGACAATGCGATTGTTACCATAGACGCTTTCGATAACTCGTATCTGTATGTGGCGGTAGCCGGAACGGATGCAAAGGTGCTTGTGAATCTGTATGGCAATGCCAAAGCGGATATAGAGGGAGTGGGGATAGAAGTTAGACAAATGAATAAAAATACTTACTGATATGGATAAGAACATGATTTTACACCTGCCTTTCGATGACCCGGACGGTAGTATAGCTTACGACTTTTCACAGTACCGCAACGATGCCACCTTATCGGATGGTGCGGATTTTTCTAAGAAATCTAAAGTGGGTAAATCACTTGCTTTGAATGGTACGGGCGAATGCGAAACAGCTCGTTCCATACCCTTTAGCGGTAATTTTACACTTTGTTTTTGGGTGCTGCCTGTTTCTCAAAAGTTAGGCTGGGTGCTGAATATGCCCGGTATAGACAATTATAAAGAGCAATGGCTTGATGTAATGCCCGATGGCTGGATTTTCTTTGCTTTCGTTAAGTCCGGCAATATGTTTACCGTCTATGAGAACACGACCCGGATATTCAGTGAAATATTACCAAAGACACCAACGGGGCTTTCCATCAACGACCAATCACTTTTTGGGACGAAAGCCTTGCTGGACGAAGTGAAACTGTTTGACGTGGCGAAAGAACCCCGTGAAATATTCGAGTTGCAGAAAGATACGGATGTGGAATATTTCATAGACGGAAAGAACTTCAAGGAGTTTGGGGTATTCGTTTCCAAAAGTGCCGGATTGGTTGGACGGTTGGAGCGCAAAGAAGCCTTGCAAGTGAACTGGGACAATTACCACGGTATTGTAAGGGATAAGAAGCGACCACGCTACAAGGAACGCAACATTACACTGGATTGCTTTATTGAGGCTTCGGGACGTGCCGCCTATGTGGAATGGGTAAACCTTTTCTTTTCCCAATTCGATGCGGAGGGGAACCACCGTTTGCGTGTGGACTATGACGGAAAGGCAAAGCCTTTGGTATATGAAGTGGAATTGCTGGATGAGGCAGACCCGGAAAAGAGCTGGGGACAATATAGCAACGATTTGATGGTGGGTACATTCCGTTTAAAGCTGGTGGAAGATGAACCTGTGAAAAAGGTGCTTAGATATATAGGTGGAACTGCAAACGGCAAGGCTACGATTACCGTCACTTCGTCCAAGCTGCTTAATATCTATTGGGGTGACGGCACGCACACTTACGATGTGTCCGGCAGCGAACAAACGATAGAACACACTTACGTTACACCCGGTGAATACGAGATAATCGTTTCGGGCGTGATTGAAGACATTGAAAAATTTGAAACCAATGCTATTGTGATATGGGAACTCTTGAAATAATCAGGCGCAACGGTGAAAAGGTACGCTTGTTTTCCAAAGAGCCGTTTTGTACGCTGAAATCAGCCGCTCAAAACAGTTCCTTAATGGGGGATGATAACGTACAGCTTTCCATTGTTTCCTCTGAGTTGCTTAATTTAGGCAAGGGAGATAAAATCATAGTGGAGGGTGAAGAATACACCATCCGTACTAAGGTGAACCGTGAAATGCTTTCGGACAACCATTATGTGCATGATGCCACTTTCTACGGAGTGATGTACGAGCTGATGAAAAGCCTGTACCGAAACACCGATGCAAACGGGAAATCCAGCAAAAGCACGTTTGACCTCACTTATAATATCCGGGACTTTGTAAAGGTGCTTATCTACAACGTGAGCCGTGACTATCCGGGCTTATGGGCTTTCGATGAAGCTAATTGCCCGGACACAGAACCACGTACCATTTCCTTTGCC
>PPYF01439581.1_pt1 | contig 10244 bp, 9 predicted proteins | sample 1559871 | NCBI WGS metagenome assembly PPYF01 (sample SAMN08240021, study PRJNA423297) | Human gut metagenome, whole genome shotgun sequencing project.
TGTTCATTGAGAACGGGATGAAATTGTCAAGGTACAAATCCGTTACAGCATTTTGTGTAACTTTTTATTGTTTTCATGAATATTTTAAGCTATAATGTAACCGAAGTACAAAAACTGACGGTAACGCTAACGGTTACGAATTAACGATTGGAATGAGGTATGATATGCCATTAAACTGGAATGATGAAACGATTCCATCAGAAGCAGATAAAACAACAGATATATTAGGATTTAAAGAAATCGGTGGTATCGGGCAACTGATTTACCACCCTTTCCGATTCAAGAAATATGAACTTGATATTGATAAAAGCGATGATTATTGTGCAACACCATTTTGCCGCCCCGGATATGAACCCATCTTTCCTAAAGAAGATTTTCTTTCCGGACAGGGACTGCTTACCAGCCTTTGCAATCTGGCAATGCAGATAAACAGCTTTGATAATAAAATTCCATATACACAGCTCATCATGGAATGGTGTACAAATAATATGCATCCATATAATATTGATTTCATTTATTCTGAATTGAATGAATCGTTTGATATAAATAGCTTCGATGCAGAAATGGTAGAAAAAGACGGAACCTTCGAGATTAACAACTTCTTAGATGACCTCGGGAAATTATATAATGCAGTCATGTTTTATGTTGCTCTCGAAGGTGTCTGTATTGCCGATGACGAAGCTGCATATGATTTATCCAAAGAAGGAAAATACTTTGAGGGCTACTCTTTCTTTGATAAATATAAGCATCCTATCGTTGCAATACCGGATGACTTAGATTATGGGGAGGCAAAAGGAAATCTCATAGAAGAAATGCGAATTGATAATGAGTACATTAAAAATCATCCGGCAGAAAAACCTCCAACCGGAGAATTTGCTACTACATCATATGACGATTACGATGAATTGCGGAATGCGCTTATTGACATCATTCCGGAATTTACCATGAAATTAAAGGTAGATCCCCGGCAATTATGTGCTATGATATTATATAAAATATGTTACAAGACACCGGAATCCCCCCTATGCAATTTCGCGAAAAAACGTGTTTGAGGGGGCATCGGTCTTTAGGATGAATAGTTACAAAGATAATACTCCCCATGGGGTAAAGGAGGACATACATAATGGCAGATTTCGAAGTACAAGAAAAAGACGGGAAAATATATTGTCCCTTAAAGAAAGCATGGCACGTATCAACACCAGAAGAAAGAGTTCGTCAATATTACATCGCTATTCTTGCTAACAAATATGGATACTCTCTTGAACAAATGGAGCAGGAACTTAAAGTAAATAACTCCAAACGTGGTCAAGGTAAAGCTCGCGCAGATATTGTAATTTGGAAAAGTGAACAGGACAAAAAAGACAAAAAGGCTGCTTTTATTGTAGTAGAGTGCAAAGCTGAAAATGTTAAGGTTCGAGTTGAAGATTATTACCAAGGATTTAATTATGCTTCTTGGGCACATGCAGAATTCTTTGTAACAACAAACGAAAAAGAAACAAAATATTTTAATGTAGACCCTGCATATTTACCTCAAAAATTAGATGAAGTTGTAGCTATTCCTACTGCTAAAGATGTAGATGATGCTGCAAGAATTGAACAACTCAAAGATCAAACCAAGCTTTTTACACGTGATGAATTCACAAAGACGTTACGCGCTTGTCATAACATAATTAGGAATAATGATAAGCTATCTCCAGAGGCTGCTGGAGAAACTTGAAACATTTAATCTATCCGATACGCAAGATGACGTTAAAGGAATAGCATTCGAAGAATTCCTAGGAACAACATTCAGAGGCGAATTAGGACAGTTCTTCACCCCTAGAACTATCGTTGATTTTATGACAGAGATTCTTGACCCTCAAGAGGGTGAGGTAATTTGTGACCCTACCTGTGGCTCTGGTGGATTCTTAATTAAGGCTTTTGAATATGTAAGAGAAAAAATAGAGGCAGATATCCGTTCAAAAAAGGATTCTTTAAGACTTTCCATTGAAGGGAATGACTACGATGCTCTTCCAGAAGATAAACAAGTAAAGATAAGTCATTCCATAGATAAAATGCAAGCAGCACTAAATACTGAATTAGATACTGGCATTGAGGGTAGTCGAATGTATCAGCTTTCTAGGAATTGCATTTATGGTACAGATGCTAATCCACGTATGGCTCGTACATCTAAAATGAACATGATTATGCATGGCGATGGTCATGGTGGTGTGCATCATCATGATGGGTTGCTTAATATTAATGGTATTTTTGAAGAGAGATTTGACGTTATCTTAACAAATCCACCTTTTGGTCAGAATGTGGATAGAGGTCAGCTCATTTCAGAAGCAGATAAATTCACTGACGAAGAAATGAAGAAAAAATATAAGAAAAAATATGGTGCAGCTTACGATGAAGCCCTAAAGCAGGTTGATGACCATATCGGCGAGTCATTACTATCTCTTTACGATTTAGGTAATATTTCTACACTGACAGAAGTTTTATTTATGGAAAGATGCTTACGACTTCTAAAAAAAGGAGGTCGTATGGGGATGGTACTCCCAGAAGGCGTTCTAAACAATAAAAACCTGCAGGCTGTTAGAGAATATTTTGAAGGAAAAGCAAAAATTATTCTGATTTGCTCTATCCCACAGGATGTATTTATAGCTGCAGGCGCAACTGTAAAACCAAGTCTTGTTTTTATGCGAAGATTCACAAATGATGAAGAATCTGAATATGCAAATTGCAAGTCTGAAGCACTTGCTGAAGTAACAGCTTTACACCAAGCAGAAATTGACAAATTAGAAGCTACCGCAGTTAGTAGATGAATACTCAGCTTATAGAATACAGAATAATTTATGGCCAGTTTTAAACAATGAAATAATCTATGCCCTGAATACCGACGGAAAATATTGTAGGTATATTGGTAGTCAGGAGGTGGTGTTGAATGAGCAATAAACCAGCACTACTTTCAACTGTTCCTTTTTCTTCATTTTCCCAATGGGATGTGAAACAGTTCTTTTTTGCAAAGATACTTTCAAAATATCCCGTGGAGGAATTAGGAAAACATTTAATTCATCAAACAGAAAAAATACAACTATCTGATGAGCCTACCAAAGAATTCACCATATTAGGCGTGTCAAATAAAATCGGTATGTTTGATGCTTCTACTGAAAAAGGAAGCAAAATTAAACAAAAGTACCATGTTGTAAAAGATAATTGGTTAGCCTACAACCCATATCGAATTAATGTAGGTTCAATAGGAATAAAAACACCTAATTTGAAAGGTAGGTATATAAGTCCTGCATATGTTGTTTTTAGTTGTAAGGATACTATTCTACCTGAATATTTGTGGCTGATGATGAAAAGTGATTTCTTCAATAAGCTTATCAAGGATTCACTATATACAAAAGAAAGGACGATTAGAGACCATATACAATAGTTTTAAGTATCAGGAATATTGTATTAACGATTTGCAAAAGGAATCACTATTTGGACTTTCAGTGAAGGCTTCTTTAGATAAGAAAAATGGTATGATTCCTGTATTAAGGATGTCGAATGTGATTAATGGAGAACTCGATTTTTCAACATTAAAATATTTGCCTGCAGATTGTGCATCAACTGAAAAAGAGCCTCAAAAGTGGATTTTACGTAAAGGAGATTTCTTAATAACGAGAACTAATGGTAGCAAAGATTTGATAGGAAAAGCCGCTATTTTTAACAGTGACGAAACATATACGTATGCATCTTATCTCATCAGATATCGTTTTGACACAACTATTGTGTTACCTGAGTATGTAAATATTTTATTTATGACACCTCTTGTTCGAGAACAAATTGCAGTTATGCGAAGACAAGGAGGGGGACAATATAACTTGAATAGTGACGAAATTGGAGCTATCCGCCTTCCAGTTCCCTCTATACCAATTCAGAAACAAATAATAAAGAAATTCTTTGATGCAAAAGATGAAGCCCAAATATATTATGATGCAGCCACTAAATGTCAAATCGAGGCAGCCGTAGATTTCGAAAAAGAAATATTCTCTTAAACTAAAAAAGCCACAATCCCGGTAGTCTCCCTACCAACAATTGTGGCTTTTTATGTTCAAAGTTTTGTATGTGTGCCATCGCTTAGTAGTCCCTTACTACTAAGGATTTCTCCCCCACACCTTTGCCTTTATCCAGATTCCGCCCATGAGCCTTAGTAATCGAAACCGTAGTAATTCCAAGGCTTTCTGCCATATTCTTGTTGATTGTCAAGTAAAATTGACCCACTTTTACGTTTAATTCGTAAGCGCTTAATTTTTAAGTATGAATAGGGTAGAGGGAGAATAATTATCTCGCCCCTCCCATTGAACCGTACGTACGGTAAGCGCTTAAATGGTTCTTTCCGTTATTGGTTGAAATTAATGTATTGAAGTTATATAATATATTCAAAATATATTTACTAGGAAGGTTATCTGTATGGACGAATTTATTAAGTTACTTGACCCAGCCTATGAACTAATACAATATCGCATAAAAGAAAATAAAGTGATTTTTCATATTGCATCAACAATAACTGAATTAGAATGTCCGTTTTGTGGAAGCAAAACATCTAAAGTTCATTCTATTTATCAAAGAGAAATTCAAGATCTTCCTATGCAAGGAAAAAAGGTCATCCTGTTAGTCGATACCAGGAAAATGCGATGTATGAATCCGGACTGTTCTCACAAAACTTTTTCAGAGAAACATCCATTTGTGACTGCTAAATCGAAAAAAACGAACCGGTTAATCCAAAATATTTTATATACATCATCCCAGCTAAGCTCGTTGAATGCTTCTAAACTTTTAAAAAGTGAAAATATTACAGTTTGTAAAAGCAGCATCTGCGATCTGCTTAAAAAAAATGCCATCCATTGTGGATAAATCTTCTGTAAAAATGATATGTGTGGATGATTTTGCGCTCCGTAAAAGATTCTCTTATGGAACAGTTATGATAAATTTAGAGAGTCATCGAATTATTGATATGATTCCGTCAAGAGACACAAATGATGTCTGCAACTGGTTGAAAACGTTTCACAATATCGAAGTTATTTCAAGGGATGGAGCCATTACATACGCATCCGCTGCTACAAATTCTCATCCTGATGTCATACAGATTAGTGACCGTTTTCACTTGATAAAGGGACTTTCGGAAGTTATCTGTAAATATATATTTCGTGAGTTTCCTGCAAGGGTTGAAATACCATTAACAGAAAGCATTACGGATGAAATGAAAGCATTATATAACACTGCAAACCGGTCATTGCGTATAAAATTCGCCCATGAAAAACGCAGGGAAGGACTGACCATATCGGATATAGCGTTATTGCTACATTCTTCGCCTAAAACAATCCAAAAATATCTTGCTATTCCAGAAGACCAAGTTCCTAAAAGCAAGGAAATTGCCAGGGAACGGCAACATCAGCTGGCAGTAAAACAAAAAGAACAGGAAATAGAAGAAGCAAGACAGATGGCCTTGGCGGGATATCCCATTGAGCAGATTGCCACTCTAATGCATCATCCCTATAAAACCATACAAAATTATTTAAATCCTGATTTTTCAATTACGAATGGACACTATAATGTTCGAATTCCAGGGAAATTAGCTCCATATGAAAGGGAAGTAATAGAACTCAGAAGCAAAGGATTAACTTACCCTAAAATACATGATATTATTTGTAAAAAGGGATATACAGGCAGTGTAGCTTCGTTACGAATGTTTATGCAAAAAGAAAGAACACGAATGTATGAACAGAACGAAACAGAGAAGCCGCATTCTGAATATGTGCAAAGAAAATCCTTATGCCAGTTGGTTTATAAAAAACTCGAGGATATCGGTACAATCACAGCCAAACAGTATCAGGAAGTATTAAAAAAATATCCTTTATTAAGTGAGCTGTATGCATTAACCAAAGAGTTTTGTAATGTCCTATTTTCTAATAATCCTGCAAAATTAGATGAATGGATCAATGAAGCACAAAAATACGATATCCCTGAACTTCAAACATTTATAAATGGCATAAAAAAGGACTTAACTGCTGTAAAAAATGGAATTATATATTCGTATAATAATGGCTTAGCAGAAGGCAGTGTAAATAAAATCAAAGTTATAAAACGAATAATGTATGGGCGAAACAGTTTTGAATTATTGAAAGCGAAAGTGCTATTCGGAGAACTCTTTCACGTTAAATTCAACTAAGCACGGAAAGAACCAATTAAGCGCTTACTACGTACGGGTCTCGTATACGGCTCTACAACTTATATTCCAACTTTTGCTAAGTAATAGGATAAGGGATTGAGCAGACCAGCTCCATCTTTTATCCTATTTTCAAGTAAATCTTTACTGATAATGAAATTCACCACGTTCATTCCACTTCTTCTGTACCACCCAAGTCTTGAATTTGCAACTTTATGAATATCTTCCTGACTGAATCCGTTTCGGTTCTTCCTGTTTAGATAACTTAGGTTTCTGTAGATGGTTTTCGGCTTCTTCCATTGCTTCATGACTATCATTCTTATTTTGTGTCTTAGCCATTGTCCAAGCTCTTCCACAAATTGCTTCATCAACCCGATTCTAAAGTAATTAATCCATCCTCGCACAATCTCATTTACTCGCTTGATTGTAACCACAAGAGGTCTTGCTATTGCTTTCCCTCTCTTCAGATATTCACTCAGCTTCTTTTTAAGCTTCTTTTTCTTTTCATTGGTAGGTTTTACTTTCCACTCTCCACCGTTTTTCAGAAATGTGAATCCTAGGTATTTGCTTCGCATCGGTCTGACTACTTTCGTTTTTGCTGCATTTACTTTTAGAAATAGTTTCCGTTCCAGCCAATCACTTATGGAGTTCATCACCCGGTTAGCCGCCATTTCACTTTTAGTGAAAATTAATACATCATCTGCATACCTTGTAAAGCGGAGTCCTCTATGCTCCAGTTCTTTGTCCAGCTTGTCCAAGTAGACATTTGAACATACGACTGAAAGAGGACCTCCTTGCGGCACACCGGTAATAGTTGCTTTTTCCAAGCCGTTTTCCATTACACCTGCTTTCAGATATTTCCGAATCAGATTTAATGTGGTACTGTCATTTACTTGTTCTCTTAGTATCTGAATTAATTTGTCGTGATTTACCTTGTCGAAAAACTGTTCTATATCTATATCCACTACCCATTCATACCCATCATTCAAGTATTCCAATGCCTGTCGAATGGCATCATGACAACTTCTTCCGGCTCTGAATCCATAACTATAGTCACTGAATATCTCTTCATAAATATCAGATATAGGCTGTGCTATTGCCTGCTGGATAGTTCTGTCAAGTGCTGTGGGTATTCCCAATGGTCTTTTCTTACCATTGTCTTTCGGAATGTATACTCTTCGGACTGGTTTCGGTATATATGTTCTGTTTCTAAGAGATGTAACGATTTTCTCTCTGTTCTCCCTTATATAATCTCCCAGTTCTTCTACAGTAACTCCATCAACACCACTCGCACCTTTATTAGCAACTACCTTTTTATAGGCTCTGTTCAGATTTTCTTTTGACAAGATCACTTCAATCAATTCCATTGTTGTTACTCCTCTGACTTATCCTAAAATTCATACATAACACCCCTCTAAGTATAAACAGTATTCCTCGGTTACGTTCCTACTTTTCCTGTCCACTCGATTTCTGGCTCATGTATTATTTTAAACATAACGATTCGTACTATAAATCGTTTCAGTCCTTCGGCTTTCGCCTACTATGACATCATCTGACTCCCTCTCTAAACCTTTTTCGACCATACCTTTCAGTATGTGAGTAGTGTCTCCCGAGGTAAGACGCTAATCTTTCGTTCCACAACCTCTTGATTTACAACTTCGGTTTACGTTTACCTTTTGGGCTTTGGTTTGTCTAGCAACCTTACCCACCTAATCGCCTTATCAAGTTTCTGTACGTAGGCTCAAGAACTTTGTTACACCACTTCCTTCATCCATACCATTACTGGTACCGACTTGTGGTTCACTACACTTGGCGGTAAATACCCGTGACTGGACTTTCACCACTTTTTGCACTTTTACGACAGCTCTCACCTCTTGTTCATATTCAAATGATTTTCGCTTGTACCAATACGCTCCATTTACAGCAGAGAAGCGTTTTGTAAAATCAATATACTGTACTTTTCCTATTTGTATGGACGGGTCTTTTCCAAGTGCTTCATATAGCTGCTGGCAAGTTGTTTGAATTACAAGCGCATTTTTTACATTTGTAGAGTATAGCTTCCACATAGCCTCGGATTCATATTGATCACAATGCCAGCAGCTTACAAATGTGTTTTTCCTTTCAAACTTACCTCCAGTTTCCATTTCAGATAGTAGTCGCACAGCATTTTCTTCTATGTATTGGTCGGTTAAGTCTTTTGGATTCATACCCGGAGCAGTTTGTATCGCCTGCTTGAAAAAATCAAGATAAAAATTATCCCATTTTTCTTTTCTCTCTGCAATTCCCTTTGCTCCTTCAAATATATCCTCAAACGATTCTAATGATGGAAAATATAGCTTTTTCTTTCCAATCAAAGAAATGAACTTGCTTAAGTCCATATATCGCCAGAGTTTGGCTGTTGGCAAAACCTCCTCATATTTTGGTTTCATCCAGTAATAGCGAACAACGGTTTCAGAAAGTAGCTGGGAACAGTCATCACAAAGTACCACTGGAGCTTTATCTGCAAGATAACCTAAGTGTGCCGTCATGCCATCTTGGAACTGCTTTCCACAATTGGTACAAGCTTTTCTGTGTTCATTATAGTAAATATCCAATTCGCGAGTGTGTTGATGCGTCATTTCTTGCATAACTTTCACCTCGGTTTCTTTTGGCATATTATAACAGAAATTATCGCATTTGGGAATACAGATGTTCCTTGAGTTGATATAAAAAGCACATAGGGAGTGCATTCGCCCCCCTATGCTTGCCTTGTTAGTGTCTTAGCTTCTGTGTTCCACGCGGTAATTGACGTATTTTCCGCCGGTATCGGCCAAAAGCACCGTCCCGTCATAGGTTTTGCCGGTTTTCATAGAATAGAGGCCCTTTACCTTTGCTTTTCCGTCTTTGAGCAGTGCGGCGGCGATCTTCGGGGTGAACACTTTCCTGCGTTCCTCAAAAAATCGGTCATTCTTCCACATGACAAATTGACAGGCCCGGTTTCCACAGTAGTAATTTTTCCTGCCCTCGTAGACGGCCTCGCCGCAGCGGGGACACGTCCCAATTGCCACGCGCTCGGCCTGAAACAATTTCTGTTTATCCTCGCTGATGCAGGAATAGGTTTTCACTAGCTCCCGCGTCATGGCCTCAATACCTGCCATAAACTCGTCCGGGTCAGCCTGCCCCTTGGCGATCTCGGTCAGACGGCTTTCCCATTCAGCGTAAGTATGTAATCATCCGTATCTGTTTTTTCGATTTTTATTCTGGTACAATCTCTTTAAAAATCAGGAGGTATTCTATACACTATCCAGTTTAGCGGTCTTAATTACAAGAGCGATTGTTTTCTGTGTTACTTCCTCTTGCATAAGTACCTCCGATCTGCATCTTCCTGTGTGTATGCTCCGCTAAGGCGGAACATACAGCCGATGTAATAAATACCTCATAATTCTCCTTTCCGCTTCTGGACATCGTGTCCAAAAGCAATAAAAAAAGGACAGCTACAAATCTCTCGACTTATAACTGCCCTGACGCTGTTATATATATTATCTATAAAATTATTTTCTATTGTATTCTTATTTTTTTCAGACAATTATCATCATTCGAATAAATCTCATTAACGCAATTATCAGCTAGCTTCTGATTGCAATTTTTTACAATAGAAACAAATTCTTGATTCAATGGTATATGTATATTATGATTTACCTCTGCCATTTCACTTAATTTATGTGTTACTATCAGCTGAATTGCAATTCTTGGAGAAATCGGATAATGGAATATAGTCATTTTATCCATTTCAGTTCCCGTCAAGTTTATTATTGGTGTATCACCCGTGACAAACGGAACATCAGTTTTATTTTCAAAAAGCAGAATACTAGTACTAAAATTCTGTGTTATATTCAATGCCATTCGTTCAGCAAAATACGTGGCTACCATATTTACATAAAAATTAGTATCTAAATCCTTTAATTCCTCTCTTTCCTTTTTAAGTTCTAGGCGTTTGCGAAACGCCACAAGCCGCATAAATACGGCATTTTTTGTTACCTATAAACAAATAACTCCTCACCGGATA
>PPYF01594277.1_pt1 | contig 10244 bp, 10 predicted proteins | sample 1559871 | NCBI WGS metagenome assembly PPYF01 (sample SAMN08240021, study PRJNA423297) | Human gut metagenome, whole genome shotgun sequencing project.
CTCCCAACAGCATGATTTAACCATTTTTGAAATTCTTGTGCCAACATCCACCGATATTTTCCTTCTGCCAGATAGAAGGAGATTTCTTTTTTCGATCCCAAATATTTCAGACTTCCGCCCTTGCCGTTCCAAGGCTGTTCCTCCTGTGAAGGCTTCTTTAAAGTCTGATGAGCCGTATCCTCCCCCAATGTTTCCACTGCAAGCAAAACCTGACAAAGCTTTTCCTCCTTCTCTCCCCTGCTTCGCTTCTGGAGACAGGTCTTTAAAGCTTCCGTCAGCTTCTCCCGGGTAAAATCTTCCCTTAATATCTGAACTGCCGGATTCCCTGACAGATTCCAGCTGCAGGAAGCTGACTGCAGGCAGATAAAAATAAGACCTGAATTCTCCTCTGTCAGTTTCTGGCAAAAATATGTATTTTGAACCGCACACATCTCCTGGTCTGCCAGCACCAGCTCCGGCTTCAACCGCCTGATATCCTCTATGCACGTCTTCAGATCTGTTCCTGCGCCAACCACCTCACCTCTGACAGCAGTCAAGGAGGACAGCATCGCCTCTATGGCACAGACAGTAATCCTGCTTTGAACTGCCAGATAAATACTTACTTTTTTCATGATACATTGATACTTCCTTTTTCTTTTTCCTGAATAAAGGCCGCTTTCACTGCCTCTAAAAGTTCTCAGTGAAAGCGGCCTTGCAATTACGCTTATACCAGCCCGGCAGCTGCAGGCAATGCCAGGCTTACTGCAGGTACATAAGTCACCAGCAGCAGACCTATCAAAATTGCAACGTAGTACATCAGCATATACGGCATTACTCTCGCCAACGTGGTATTTCCTATCTTAATTGATACAAACAGGGTATTGCCCACAGGAGGAGTAATGTTTCCAATACACAGGTTGTAAACCAGAATCAGACCAAACTGAATGGGATCCATGCCAAAGGTCTTTACGATAGGAAGGAACAAGGGCGTAAAAATCAGAATCGCCGGAGTTACATCCATAAAAGTACCTGCAATCAGCAGAATCACATTCATAATCAGGAGAATGATGATCGGGTTGTTGGTCAGGCCAAGCAGCGCTGCGGAAATCGCCTGAGGAATCTGGGTAAATGCCATAACCCATCCCATAATATTGGATACACCAATCAGGAACACGATCATACCGCTCATTTTTGCACTGTCAACTACAATTTTCCAGAAGGATTTCCAGGTAATATTCCGGTAAAAAATACCAAGAATCAGAGCATATACCACTGCAATAGCGGAGCCCTCTGTAGCTGTAAACACACCGGCAATGATTCCGCCGATTACCACTACAATCAGAGACAGAGCCGGTATCGCCCGCATGGTTGCTGTAAACAGATTCTTCCAGTCAAATTTTCCTGGTGTTCCCTGATAGCCCTTTTTCTTTGCTATAATGACTGCAACCACAATACAGCATACCGTCCAGAGAAGTCCCGGTATGTAACCGGCCAGGAACAGGGCTGCTACCGAGGTTCCTCCGGAAACCAGAGAATAGGTAATCAGCGCATTAGAGGGAGGAATCAAAAGTCCCGACGGCGCTGACGCTCCGTTGGTTGCGGCACATACCGCCTTGTCATACCCCTGCTCATCCTCACCTTCGCGAACCATGCTTCCTACTGCTGCCGCTGCTGCAGAGGCAGAACCGGAAATGGCTCCGAACAGAGCATTGGCACCTACGTTGGTTACTAACAGGGCGCCGGGAAGCTTTCCCAGAAGCGCAAGGACAAAATCAACCAGACGCTTGGCAATACCGCCTTGATTCATAAGATTTCCTGCCAGAATGAAAAACGGAATTGCCGTAAGGCTGAACTTGCTCATTCCCACAAAGGTTCTCTGTGCACCTGTCAGGACAGACACATCCATCGGAACAATCTGGAGAATCGCTGCCAGGGATGAAATACCGATTGCATAGGAAATCGGAACTCCGATGACCAACAGCGCAATCAAAACAGTCAGAATAATTACCAAAGATTGTATTGCCACAGACTACGCCTCCTTTCCCTTCTTCTCGCCGCTTTCCTCCTGATGATGGAGATCAATGGTGCCGTTTACAATTTCCACAATATTGATCACCGTGTAAATAATATTCAGTACGCCGCTCAGGGGAAGTACAATATAAAACACGCCGACAGGAACACCCAGAGAAGAAGTCATCTGTCCCATAGCAAGGCTGGTAATCTGAACACCGCCGAAAACCAGAATGACCATGGCAAACAGACAGCCGATTACCTCTGCAAAGATAGCAAAAAACTTTCGTCCGCCCTCTCCCATCCGATCCACTAAAATAGGAATATTCATGTGCCCCCGTTCTCCCACTACGATAGATGCGCCCAGAAGAGCCATCCATCCAAACAGGTAAGAAACCATCTCCTCAGACCAGGAGGATGGATTTTTCAGAATATAGCGGGTAAATACCTGCCAGCAGGTCAGGGCTACCATTGCCAGGAAGCTGACTCCTGCCAGCACATTTAAAATACGATCTAATATTTTTCTCAGTTGACTCATGGCTCCCTCCTATTCTGCCTCAGACGGATATTTTTCATTATAAACCTGAATTGCGTCATAGATTGGCTGCAGAGACGGGTTTTTCTGAAGCACAGACTGGTGAAGCGGAGAGCAGGCTTCCACAAAAGGTGCCTGATCCGGATAAATAAACTCCACATGCTGCTCATTTGCCGCCTTGTTCTTTGCCGCGTCTACAGCCTTTACCCATTCTTCCCGCTCCACCTGATTTACCAGAAGATAGCCTTCCTCAAATACTGCCCGCTCTTCTTCTGTCAGGCCTTCAATAAAGGCGTTATTGCCAATCAGAATATCCGGCACCATCTGATGCATATCATACGAATAATACTTACATACATCTCCGTGTCCGTTGTCAGTCAGCGCCATTTCATTATTCTCTGCGCCGTCAATGATATTGGACTGAAGGGCCGTGTATACGTCTCCAAATCCCATAGGCGTAGCAGAGCCTCCTAAAAGACGCATCATCTCAATATTGGTTGGAGACTGCTGTACTCTGATTTTCAACCCTTTTAAATCAGCCGGACTGTGGATAGGCTTGTTCACAGTATAAAAGTTTCTGGTTCCGGCATCCAGCCAAGTCACTGCCGTAAATCCAGCCTTCTGGGTGGATTTAAAAATCGGATCCGTAACCTGAGGATCATCCATAACATGGTGATAGGCCTCCGCACTGGCAAACAGATAGGGAAGATTAAAAATTTCATAGTTTTTACTGAAGGTTTCCAAAATGGCATTGCTGGCAACGCAGAAGTCAATGGCGCCGGTCTGAGTCAGCTGCACCATATCGGTCTGAGAGCCTAAAAGCTCACTGGGATACACCTCTACTACATATTTGTCTCCCAGCTTTTCATTCACAAAGGTCTGAAAAGCAGTCAGGGCAATATGAGTCGGGTGATTGGTGGACTGGTTGTGTCCGATTCTGACAATCCGTTTCTGCTCATCTCCGGCACAGCCTGTCAGCAGGCTTCCCGCAAGCGCCGCTGCGCAGAAAACAGCCGTCACTTTTTTAAACCCTTTCATAAATAGAAATCCCTCCTTTTCCTGAAAGTAACTGCATCCCATCTGTTAAAATGAGATAGCTTAATCATATCCGCTGACTCGGTTATTGTCAATTATTTTGTTGTGATCCCATAATATTTTTGATTAATTGTGTTACAAAATTGTTAATTTTAGATAGAAATTTACTTTTTCACCTTTTTTCCGTCCTATGCAAATATTCCATAACCGCCTGCATTTCCGGTGAAACCCATTTTTCCCGGTGATAAAGCATCTGCTTCCAAATACACACAGAAATCTCCGGTACCGAAAAACGAATCATCCGTCCAGCCCTGACAGACGCCTCTGTTACAAAATCCGGCAGAAAGGAAATTCCCATTCCAGCCTCTACCATACTGCAAATCAGGCTGGTATCCCCGATTTCCAGGTAAGGCAGCAGCTCCAGAGAATGGCTTGCCAGATATTCATCCAAAAGCTTCCGGTAGCTGACATTCTTTTCTGTCAGAATCGCCGGACAGGAAATCAGCTTTTCTGCTGAAACTTGTTTTCTGGCAGCCAGAGGACTCTCTGATGATGCTACAAAGTGAACCGACACCTCTTCTTCCGATGCAGTTATATAGTTTCTGTCATAAATATGAGTGTCCAGAGTATACACCAGATCCACTTCGTTCTGATTCAGCATCCGAAACATTTCCTCCGTTGTTCCTGTCGTCACTGTCAGAGAAATGTCCGGATACCGCCGGCGAAAGCTTGTAAAATCGCGACAGAACAGCTGCGTGCATAGGGAAGCCGCCATGGCAGCCCTTATTGTTCCCTTCAGACATCTGCTCTCCCCCGCAGCCCGTTTCATATCTTCCGCTGCCTGCAGCATCTCATGAGCCAGCCTCTGAACGCTGCGGCCCTTTGCCGTCAGCTTGACTGTATGGTGAATCCGCTCAAACAAAGGCACCCCCAATTCCTCCTCCAACTGCCTGATTTGAAAGGATACGGTGGACTGCGTGTACCCCAGCCGTTTTGCGGCTTTCGTAAAGCTTCCCAATTCTGCCACCTGAATAAAGCTTTCCAGATTTTTCAGTTCCATATTCATTCCCACCTTTTTTATTAATCGAAATTTTCAATAGCAACCAGTCATATAATCAATTTTACAAATATCCCTGTTTATTATATACTATTTACTGTGCTTCTTCAATGCGGTAAATCGATTAAGCGTTCCATTGCCGCAGTGCATGAAAGAAGCTCTTTTTGTACCGGAACAGATGCTTCCGCTACAAAAGAAGCCGAACAGGCCGGCATATTACACAGGAGGTTTACACTACTATGATTATCAAACTAATTGAGGCAGTCTATGGTTTTCTCTGGGGCGATCTGATTACCATTCCTCTGCCCGGAGGCGGGGGCCTTGGGCTCTCCCTTTTGGTGCTGCTTCTGATACCCACAGGAATTTACTTTACCCTGCGTACACGTTTTCTTCCTATCCGCATGTTCCCGGATATGATTCACGCTATGACCGAGAAAAAAGAACGGGATGGCAGTGCAATTTCTACCTTCCAGGCCCTTGTCGTTTCTACCGCTACCCGAGTAGGCATGGGAAACCTGGTAGGCGTAGTTGCCGCTATTTCAGCCGGAGGTGCAGGCGCTGTGTTCTGGATGTGGCTTACTGCCATTATCGGTTCCTCTACCGCTTTTATTGAAGCTACGCTGGCCCAGCTTTACAAAGAGAAGGATCCTCTCTACGGAGGATATCGGGGCGGCCCTGCTTACTACATCCACCATTACATTGAGAGAAAGCGGGGCGGCGCTCCCCGCCGTTACAGTATACTGGCTGTATTGTTTGCCCTGTCTGGCCTCATCTGCTGGTGCGGTATCAGCCAGGTAATCAGCAACTCTGTAGCATCCTCTTTCCAGAATGCATTTCACATTCCGCCGATTTACAGCACTTTGATTCTGGTGGTTCTGGCAGCTGTGATTGTGCTTCGGAAAAATGCCACTGTCAAGGTGCTTGATGTGCTGGTTCCCATTATGGCAGCCTGCTACTTTATCATGACTGTATTTTTAATTCTCCTGAACCTGGATCAGATTCCCGCTGTCTTCTCACGCATCTTTTCTGAGGCTTTTGGTCTTCGTCAGATTGCTGCCGGCGGCTTTGGAGCCGTTGTGATGAACGGTGTCAAGAGAGGATTGTTTTCCAATGAAGCCGGTTCCGGCTCTGCTCCCTGCGCCGCTGCCGCAGCCAATACCAATCATCCGGCTGCTGTAGGTCTTGTACAGGCCCTGGGTGTATTTATTGATACCATTGTTATCTGCAGCTGCACTGCCTTTATTATTTTACTGGTTCCGGAAGAGATTACTGCCGGACTGGCCGGTATGGACCTGATGCAGGCAGCTATGAACTACCATGTAGGCGGATTCGGAGTTGTATTTATTGCCGTCATTCTGTGGCTGTTCAGCTTTTCCACCTTTATTGGAATTCTGTTTTATGCCCGCAGCAATGTAGCCTACCTGTTCGGAGACAACTGGGCTTCCCAGACTGCTTATAAAGTGCTCGCACTGATCATGCTGTTCATCGGCGGACTGGCCGCCTATACCTTTGTATGGGATCTGGGTGATGTCGGCGTTGGACTGATGACCGTCTTCAACCTGGCCATTCTGTTCCCGCTTTCCGGTGAAGCGCTGGCCTCTCTGCGGGATTATGAAAATACCTATAAAAAGAAATAAAAACGAATCTCGCCTGCGGCAAAATGATTTTCATCTGCTGCAGGCGAATTTCTTTTTTCCGGATTTATTCTTTTATACGCTCTATAAGCTCCAGGTAGAATTTTCCAATTTCTCCATTCAAAACCCTCCACATATGCTCCTGACTCTCATATAAAAATAACATATCTGACACAGCAAGCTGTTAATTGTAACCAGTCAATCTGTCTTGGGCTCCTTCTCTTCCAAAATATCTGCCTCGTCTGCTGTTTCCCGCATCTGCAATTCTTTCTCTCCAAACTGCTGATACAATGCCACATGATCATAGATACAGCGCCAGCTGCTGGAAGCATCTGCTGTTACACAGATATATTCCTTCCCACTGTGAGATTTGCCGTAGCTGGCTGCACAGCTTCCCGACTGAGCCACATATCCTGTTTTGGCGCTGAGCACCTCTCCACCTGTATCCTTATCCTCAATCCGCCGCAGAAACCAGTTGGAAAGAAGAAGTCCCTCCGGATGCTCCGTAGTCGGTGAGGTTGTATAGGTACGGGCAGAAAGCACCTCTTTACAGAACGGATTGTCCAGAGCCGCTTCCAGAATCATAGCCATATCGTAAACCGTACAATGATGGTTTTCATCATAAAGACCTGCACAGTTGGTAAAATGAGCAGTCTCTGAAAGTCCCAGTTCCTCGGCCTTCTGGTTCATCTGGCTGACAAATGCCTCCACATTTCCTGAAGTATAGGAAGCCAACGCGAAAGCAGCTTCCCCTCCGGATGGAAGAATCGTTCCATAAAACAAATCTCTGACTGTTACGATTTCCCCTGCCTCAAAGCCTGCATTACTGCATTCGTTGATATAGCTGTATTCGGTTGCCTCTTTAGAAACCGTCACTGGTTCATCCAGCCGTTCTTCTCCCAGCTCCTCAGCCGCCACCAAAATAGTCAGAATTTTTGTCATAGAAGCAGGATTGATCACTGTGTCAGCATTACGCTCAGCCAGAATCGTATCTGTTTCCAAATCAATAAAAATGCCGTAATTACTGAACACATCTCCGTTCATAGGCTTTGTCGCCGCTGTGGTTTTTGCAAAATAAGTTTTCTCCTCTATCGCCGGTTCTGTCACTGGTTCTGTTTCCGGTTCTGTTATCGGCTCTGCCGCCGATTCTGTGAGCGGATACTTCCCCTCTGCATTCTTCTGGCTGGAAACTGTGGCTGTTTCCTCAAAGTCCCTTTCCTTCCCTCTTCCAATCAGACCTGCAATCCCCACGCAGGCAGCCAGTATCGCGACCGTCCCAGCCCCCAGAAGCGTGTATACTCGAATCCTTCTTTTTCTTCTTTTTTCCTGTCTCATCCGCATCATCTGTCTTCGTCGGCGGGCCAGATCCTCCTCCTGAGCTTCTCTTTCCACTGGTAATTTTCTCTCCCTGTGTCCCTCATTATGCCTGTTCATTCTGTTGCTTTGCTTCCCTTCTGATTTTCCCGTTTTTATTTTTCATGCAGGATACCATTTTCTATGATATAAAAATACTGCACAGGTCTTCTTCCCATGCAGTATTTTTCCGGATTTTTTATACAAAACAATCCCTTATCACTTCACACGGTATACATAGTGATCCTTGCGCGGCGCAGCCTCTTTCAGAGGAACTGCCCTGTATCCAAGAACACAGTTTCCGATTCCCTCGTAATCTCCCTCAATTCCCTGTTCCTTCAGAAATTCCTTCCATTCTGGACGATCAAAAGTTTCTTTTGCCCGGTGAATCCAACAGCTGTCTACGCCCAGCGCATGAGCTGCCAGCATAAGATTTCCCATAACAAGACTTCCATCGTACACATAAGTCGGGCGTTTTTTATCTGCCAGCACTACCAGCACTACCGGTGCACCATAAAAGGGATCGGAATCCACTCCCATGATTTCCGCATTCACCTCAGACAGCCTCTGCCGTACTTCTGGGTTCGTAACTGCCAGTATAACCGGAGACTGCTTTCCCATACCTGTTGCAGCGTAGGTTCCTGCCTTTAATATCTCTTCCAGTACATCCTCTGGAATCATGTCTGGCTTATAGCCGCGGCAGCTTCTTCTGGTGATCATATTTTCTATGACAGTATGCATAAAATATCTCTCCTCTCTACCTGCATTTTTGATTCTATCCACTTTATCTTAATCGTTTTTCTCTTAAAAATCAATCTTTTCTTGCATTTTATCCAATGCCCGGTACAATGCCGCCACATGAACTGCCTGAATAAATTCTCCCTCTCTCAGACCATCAATTACCTGCTGTCTGGTCATTTCAAACACCTCCAGAGCCTCCGTTTCATCCAGACTCTGTTTTCCCACAGGTCTTGCATTTCTTGCCAGATAACACCAGGCATAATTGCTGGCTGTAGCTGCATTCGGCGCTATTTTACAGAGAAATTCCATGGACTCTGCCTCGTATCCTGTCTCCTCCCGAAGCTCCCTTCTGGCTGCCTCCATCGGTTCTTCTCCCGGCTCAATAGCCCCTGCCGGAGGCTCTGTCATAATCATCTCCGCTCCAGGCCGATACAAGCGTTCCATCAAAAAGCTGCCGTTTTCCGTCACAGCCACAATCACAGTAAAATCATTGGGACAGGTTACATAATAGGGCTCAATGACGGTTCCGTCCGCCAGCTGATAAGACCGGGACTCCAGATGAAGCCACCTTTCATCATAAAGTATCTGCTTTTCCTTCAGTCTCCATGCAAGCCGTTCTTCCTGCTGGGAATCATTCTTCATTTCCTTCTCCTTCTCCTTCCCCTTCCCCGGAAACAAGTTCCATCTTCTTCTGAAAATAGACCATATCTGTCAGCAGCTTTCCACATTCATAAATAGGATGATCATAATTCTTCGTAAAAAAATCCGGAATTCTGTGAGATCTGTGAAATCCGCAGGCTTCATAAAAAAGCACGGTTGCAGGCACATCTCCTGTTCCTGCCTGAAGAATTCGAAAAGAAGAATTGTAGGTCTTTTCCAGAAAAGCTATCATTCTTCGTCCCCAGCCCTGATGCTGGTATTCCGGCGCTACAGCAATGTTTTTCAGCTCCAGGATCTCATCAGCTTCGGCAGTCACCACACAGACTCCAGCCGCTCTGTTCTCCTCTGCATCTTCCTCCTGCAGAATATACATATCCCCCTTTTCCAAATACCTGTCAATCATGCTTTCCTGTTCATCCCCCAAAAGAAGCAGCTCCAGATATTGCTTTTTATCTTTGTCTATTTTTCTGATTTTCATTTTTTTCACCTTTTCCATGTCTTTTTTCTTTCTCCCTGCTCTGTTCAAAACACAGCCTCCATACCTCTTTTTTTCAGAACAAGTGTTCCTTTGAAAGAAAAATCGCGCATCCTGTAGCCCCAGATACCAGGCCACAGAACACGCGAAATGTTTTCTCAATTTAACTGTTCAGAACGTAAGCTTTTTCCTCCAGTTTTCCCGCCGTCCTGAATCATCACTCTCAGTTAAACCGTTGTTTTTTCTCTCTTTTTGATAACCGGGAGAATCAGTCCCAGGGCAGTCAGCACAAAAGGAGTGATTACGTTCAGTGCAGTTGAGAACATATCTCCCTTTACATACATACCCATGATACAGCAGGCTGCAGTAACAAAGAAGCACCAGATACCAGCTGTTAAAGCAAGGCCCTGATTCTTAACAAAACGATATTCCGGATGGAAACGTTCTGCTGCCTTTCTCAGAGCAATATATGCTGCAAATACCCACAGATAACGCAGAGGCATGGTTACAGAGTTCAGCTTGTTCAGCTGCGCCAGAACAGATGCTGCGCCCGGAACAACAGACTGAATCAGAATAATACTTCCGGACAGTACAGCTACCATACGAATGCCGTTGCTGTAAGCACCGTATTTATTTTTCTTCAGCAGCTTGGAGGGAATAAACTGTTCTGCATCCTCATTGTCAAGCAGCATCCGAAGCGGTGCATCAATACTCAGAACCAGAGTAGAGAACTGACCAATTGCATTACATGCAGCGTAGATAATC
>PPYF01114993.1_pt1 | contig 10243 bp, 7 predicted proteins | sample 1559871 | NCBI WGS metagenome assembly PPYF01 (sample SAMN08240021, study PRJNA423297) | Human gut metagenome, whole genome shotgun sequencing project.
CCGCCGTTCTGGTCGGTATGCTGATGCTGGGCAACCTGATGAAGGAGTGCGGCGTCGTGGACCGTATCCAGAAGACCGCCGGCAATGAGCTGATGAACATCATCACCATCTTCCTGGCTCTGTCTGTTGGCTGCACCACCTCTGCAAACACCTTCCTGAACAGCCGCACCCTGTTCATCATCGTGCTGGGCCTCATCGCATTCTCCTTCGGCACTGCTGCCGGTGTTCTCTGCGGCAAGGTCATGTATATCCTGACCGGCGGTCAGGTCAACCCCCTGATCGGTTCCGCCGGCGTTTCCGCTGTGCCTATGGCTGCCCGTGTTTCTCAGAAGGTCGGCCAGAGCGAGAACCCCTCCAACTTCCTGCTGATGCACGCAATGGGCCCCAACGTGGCCGGTGTTATCGGCTCCGCCGTCGCTGCTGGTATCCTCATCAACATCTTCGGCTAAGCATTTCCTGAGATCCCCGCTCCATCGTGGTATTGACTGCGGTGGGGCGGTTTTTTGTCTGCATTGTTTTTGTGTACAACTTTTTTGAAATGTGATATACTATATTTTAAGTGATATATCCAGAAATGATTGAAAAGAACAGGTGAAACAATGGCAACAGATCTCGCACAACAATTCTGCGCTTTGCGTGATACGTATATCGAAAAGCAGTTCGGACGCCTGAACGATATGCAGCGGGAGGCGGTGTTCACCACCAACGGCCCTCTGCTCATCCTCGCGGGTGCAGGCAGCGGAAAGACCACCGTGCTGGTCAACCGCATCGCCAACCTCATCCGCTTCGGCTCGGCCCACGGCTCCAGGTGGACGCCCCGGGAGGTGACGGAGGACGATGTGAAAGCCCTGCGCACCGCCATCATGACCGGCACCGACGCCCCGTCGTGGCTGGACGGGATGCTGCGGAAGGACGCCGTCCGGAGCTGGAACGTCATGGCCATCACCTTTACCAACAAGGCCGCCGGTGAGCTGAAAGAGCGTCTGCGCCGGATGCTGGGCGGGGAAGAGGGCGACGAGGTGTTCGCCTCCACCTTCCACTCGGCCTGCGTCCGCATTCTCCGCCGCTGGGCCGAGGAGATCGGCTACCCCCGCAGCTTTACCATCTACGACAGCGACGACTCCCAGCGTGTCATGAAGGCTGTGTACAAAGAGCTGAGCGTGGACGACAAGTTCTTCCCGGTCAAGAGCGCCATCAACCAGATGAGCCGCTGGAAAGACCAGCTCATCAGCCCCGCCGAGGCCCTGAAGACCCCGGCCCGGGACACGAAGGGCGCTCTTGCGGCCAAGGTCTACGCCGCCTACGAAAAGAAGCTCAAGGAGGCCGGTGCCTTCGACTTCGACGACCTCATCTACCAGACGGTCATCCTGCTGTCGGAGCACGAGGACGTGCGGGAGTTCTACCAGAACAAGTACAAATATCTGCTGGTGGACGAGTATCAGGACACCAGTGTGGCTCAGTTCCGGCTCGTGAGCCTGCTCACCGGCCCGGAGAAAAACATCTGCGTCGTGGGCGACGACGACCAGAGCATTTACCGCTTCCGCGGCGCGACCATTGAGAACATCCTCAACTTCGAGCGCATCTATAAAGGCACCAGGACCATCCGACTTGAGCAGAATTACCGCTCTACGTCAAATATCCTGAATGCCGCCAACTGTGTCATCCAGCACAACACCGAGCGCAAGGGCAAGACCCTCTGGACGAAGAACGGCGAGGGCGACAAGGTGCAGGTCTACACCGCCGAGAACGAGCAGGACGAGGCCAGCCATATCGCGGACGTCATCGGCCAGCACCTCAAAGAGGGCGGACATCTGGCCGACCACGCCATCCTCTACCGGATGAACGCCCAGTCGGCCCCCATCGAAAGCTACTTCACCCGTGCGGGCATCCCGCATAAGATCGTGGGCGGCCAGCGCTTCAACGACCGCAAGGAAGTCAAGGACATCCACTCCTATATGTCCATCGTGGCGAACCCCCGGGACGATGTCCGACTTCGTCGAATCATCAACGAGCCTGCGCGCAAAATCGGTGCGACGACCATCGAAGTCATTGCTGACCTTGCCGCCCAGCAGGGCATCAGTATGCTGGATGTCATCTCCCATGCCGACCAGTACGCCAAGCTCAGCCGCGCCATCGCGCCGCTGTTCAAGTTCTGGGACATCTACCAGAAACTGCAGGAATCGCTGGAAACGAAGACGCTGGACGAGTTCGCCTCCGATGTCATCGAGATCACCGGCTACCGCGCCATGCTGGAAGCCGACGCCGCCAAGGGCCACGAGGATGCCGCTGACCGTCTGCAGAACCTCGGCCAGCTGGTCAACAATGTCAAAAGCTACTGCGACCAGCACGGCGAAGAGGCCTCGCTGGAAGGCTATCTGGAGGACATCGCCCTCATCAGCGACATCGACAGCTACAACGAGAGCGCCGACCAGGTGGTGCTGATGACCATCCACTCGGCCAAGGGCCTTGAGTTTCCCTATGTATTCCTCATTGGCATGGAAGAGGGGGTCTTCCCCAGTGAGATGAGCAAGTATTCTGAGGCTGACCTCGAGGAGGAGCGCCGCCTGGCCTATGTGGGCATCACCCGCGCCAAGAAGGAGCTTTACATCTCCAACAGCGTCACCCGGATGCTCTATGGCCGCACCCAGCGCAACGAGCCCAGCCGCTTTCTCCGGGAGATCGAGCCGGAGTACATCGAAGAGACCCGCAGCCCGGTGCTGGAACAGCGCTCCCGTCTGGGCGGCTGGGGCAGCGGTTACGGCAGCGATACCGTGCCGGGCGGTGCGTCGGGCTACTCCGGCCCCTCCGGCTGGGGGCGTGCGGCCTCCGGTTACGGCTCGGGCTATGGCAGCCGCGGCGGCTATCTGAATAAAGAATATAACGCACCAATGTCCAATAGCCGAGGCTTTGGCTCCGATCACGCGGGCCGGGGAAGTGCTTCGTCGGGTCATGGCGGCTGCAGCTCCGGTTTGGGAAGCAGCGGCTTCGGCTCTGGCTATGGCCGTCCGGCAGCGCCCAAAGCGCCGGTCAGACCCGCAGGCGGCGGTGTGACCTCTTCGCCCCGTCCGGCAGCGGCATCCACCGGCCCCAAGCACTATGAGCCGGGCGACATCGTGGAGCACAAGGTCTTCGGGCGCGGCAAGGTGCTGAAGGTCAAGCCCGCCGCCGGCGACCAGATCGTGGAGATCAGCTTCGAGAAGGTGGGCGTGAAGAAGACCATGGCCAACTTTGCGCCCCTTGTGAAGATAACGACGGAGGAATGAGAAAAAATGATGACTGTCCGATTGATAGCACATACGCCGGAGCCGGAGAAGGTCGTGGCGGCTGCGGCGAAGCTCTGCTACTCCGACGCCCACATCACCGACCTGCTGGACGGGCTGGATGAGGAAAAGACTGCCCGCTTCCTGACCATGCTCAGCGATTTGGGCCACGCCAGCCCCATCGAGCACGCAAGCTTCACCTTCGGCATCGAGGGTGTCAGCCGTACCCTGCTGGCCCAGATCACCCGTCACCGCATCGCGTCCTTCAGCGTCCAGAGTCAGCGGTACGTCCGTCTGGACGATTTCCGCTACGTCATCCCGCCCGAGATCGAGGCCATCCCCGAGGCAAAGGCAGCGTTCATCGAGAGCATGAACGAGGACGCCAGGCGCTATCTCGACCTCGTGCAGAAGCTGGAAGACGGCCACACCGCCCGCCTGATGGCCGAAGGTCTGCCCGAAAAGCAGGCCCGGGCCAAGGCTTCCAAGCAGGCCAACGAGGACGCCCGCTTTGTCCTGCCCAACGCCTGCGAGACCAAGATGGTGGTGACCATGAACGCCCGCAGCCTGCAGAATTTCTTCCACCTGCGCTGCTGCAACCGCGCCCAGTGGGAGATACGGCAGCTGGCCGAAGAGATGCTGCGGCTGGTCTACCCGGTGGCACCCCATATCTTCCGCACCGCCGGCCCGGCCTGCGTGTCCGGCCCCTGCCCGGAGGGCAAGATGTGCTGCGGCCGCACCGCCGAAGTCCGCGCCCGGTACGCCGCGCTGAAAGGGGAGAAGGCAGAATGAGCAAGGGCAGGCTTCTTGTCATCGAAGGGCTGGACGGCTCCGGCAAGGCCACCCAGGCAAAGCTGCTGGCCGCCCATCTGGCCGAGAGCGGTCGAAGGGTGATGGAGATCACCTTTCCGGACTACGAGAGCGATTCCAGTGCGCTGGTAAAGATGTACCTTTCCGGCCGGTTCGGCGAAAAGCCCGACGACGTCAACCCTTATGCGGCGTCCAGCTTCTATGCGGTGGATAGGTACGCCAGTTATAAGACCAAGTGGGGCAGCTTCTACGAGGCGGGCGGCATCGTCATCGCCGACCGCTACACCACGTCGAACGCGGTGCATCAGTGCTCCAAGCTCCCGCCGGAGCAGTGGGACGATTTCCTCCGCTGGGCCTTTGACTACGAATACAAACTGCTGGGCCTGCCCGCGCCGGACGCTGTGGTGTACTTACAGGTAGACCCCGCCGTGAGCCAGAAGCTTATGACCGGCCGCTATCATGGCGACGAGAGCAGGAAGGACGTCCACGAAAAGGACATCGAATATCTGGCCCGCAGCCGCCGTGCCGCCGAGTACTGTGCGGCGCATCTGGGCTGGGCCACCGTCCATTGCACGGAAAATGGAGCCATGCGCACCATCGAGGAGATTCAGGCCGAGGTGCGGGCGCTGGCGGAAAAAGAGCTCGGATAACCGCGAAAATGGGAGGGATACTATCGATGTATCGTTTGATGCAGCCGTCGGATGAGGCGGCAGTCGTGGCACTGTGGCAGAAAGAACGCGGCGACAGCGCCGAGTTCATCAAGACGGCTCTGGAAAAGTTCGCCGGGGCGGAAAATATCTACGTCGCTGAGGAAAATGACGAGATCGTCGCTGCGGCGCTGGCGGTCCCCGTCACCCTCAAGGGACGCAGCGGCAGCTACCTCTACGGCCTCTGCGGGCAGGGAAGCCTGCTTCTGACAGGACTCGTGGACTATCTCTGTGCGCAGCAGAAGCTGCGGGGCGCGGGCTTCACCGTGGCCGTTCCGACCGGACAGGAGCAGGCCGCGCTGCTGGAAAACAAGGGCTTCCGGCGGGCTTTTGCCCTCCGCTGCCTGCCCCGGGAGGTGTCCCGCAACCTGTGGAGTCAGGCGGAGTTCGACTCCGTGACGGCCCGCAAGCTCTGTGAGCTGCGGGAGCGCTTCTATCCCGATACCGTCCAGTTCCCGCCGGAGCAGATGGCCGTCGTGCTGACCGACCTCTACGCCCGGGGCGCGACCATCGTGTCCAGCGAGAAGGGCTACGGCATCTACTTCCGCCGGGAGGACACCCTCTATTTTGTGGAGCTGATGGCCGAAGACGACCGCTCTGCCGAGGTGCTGATGGAAGCGGCCCGGGAGAAGGAAGTCATCGTGGAGCGCGCCGTCATCACAGTGGGCGCGGCTCAGAACCTTTTCCTCGGCGAAGGCACCCGGCAGGACTACGGCATGATACGGTTCGACGCGGAGCCTTTCGATGTGGAAGAAAGCTATATGCGGCTGATGATGGAAAGCTGAACGGAATGGTAAAGGAGTGTGTACATGGCACACGATGCAAAACATAGAAAAAGCAGAAAAGGCGGCGCAGCGAAAATGATTCTGATCGTGCTGCTGATCCTGGTACTGGCGGCGGGCGGCTGTCTGCTGGCCATCCGAAAAGAGATCAACGGCAGTGCTTCCGCCGGCGAACCGGTGAGTGTGAGCATCCAGCAGGGCAGCGGCGTGGCAACCATCGCCCAGAAGCTCAAGGCGGCGGGCGTCATCAAGTACCCCCACGTCTTCCGCTGGTATGCAGGCAAGCAGGGCGCGGCAGGCAAGCTCCAATACGGCGAGTTCGACCTCGCCCCCGGCAGCTCCTACGACGACATCATCGAGGCACTCTCCGCCTACGCGAAGGCCGACAGCGTCCGGCTGACCTTCCCCGAGGGTACGACGGCCATCGCCATTGCGAAAAAAATGGAGGATGCCGGGCTGTGCAGCGCCGAGGACTTCCTCAAGGAGGCCAACACCGGTGATTTCAGCCAGTACAGGTTCTGGCAGTACGTCCCCGATGACAAGGACGCCCCGGACCGCTTCCTCAAGTGCGAGGGTTATCTTTTCCCGGATACCTACGATTTCCTGAAGGATGACACCGTCCATCATTACGTTGAGACGTTCTATTCTCACTTCGACAAGCAGATCACCGATGAGATGTATGCCGAGATGGAAAAGCAGGGGATGACCCTCTCCGAGGTGGTCACTCTGGCGTCCTTCGTGCAGGAGGAGGCCGGCAACGATCAGGACGATAATGTGGCGCAGGTGTTCCGCAACCGTCTGGCCGAGGGTTCGCCCTACCCCAAACTGCAGAGCAACACCTCCAGCTACGTCCAGAGCGACGCCGACAACAACTACCTCTGGAACTGGGTCGCGCCCTACTACGGCGGCTGGGACAGCATCCCGGAGAACATTCTGGAAGCCTACGACACCTACACCTGCACCGGCCTCTCCGCCGGCCCCATCTCCAACCCCGGCATCGCGGCCATCCGTGCGGCGCTTGACCCGCAGCCCGACGATGAGGCGAAGGACGCCTATTTCTTTGTCACCGACCTTGCCGGTCACTACTACTACGCCCGCACCTACGCAGACCACCAGAAAAACTGCGATGAGGCGGCGAAAGTTAATAAAAGTATGAAGTAAAAGAGGAATACCATGTTACAGATACCGGAACTTCTGGCCCCGGCAGGCGACCTCGAGCGCCTGCGGTATGCCATCAACTACGGCGCGGACGCCGTCTACTGCGCTCTGCCCGAGTTCGGGATGCGCTCTGCACCCACCAATTTCACCCCGGAGCAGCTGAGCGAGGGCGTCATCTATGCCCACGCCCGGGGCCGCAAGGTCTACCTGACCATGAACACCCTGCCCACCAACGAGGAGGCTGACCGTCTGCCCCAGGCCATCAAGGACGCTGCCGCCGCCGGTGTGGACGCCTTCATCGTGGCCGACCTCGGCGTGTTGGACGCCTGCAAGACATTCGCGCCCGACATCGACGTCCATATGTCCACCCAGACCGGCATCACCAACTGGGCCGCTGCCCGCGCCGCCTACAACATGGGCGCGAAGCGGGTGGTGCTGGCCCGGGAGATGACCCTGCAGGACATCGCCACCCTCCGCGACAAGACCCCGCCGGAGCTGGAAATCGAAGCTTTCGTCCACGGAGCCATGTGCATGAGCGTCTCGGGCCGCTGCCTGCTCTCCAACTACATGGCAGGCCGCGACGCAAACCGCGGCCAGTGCGCCCAGCCCTGCCGCTGGAAGTACTATCTCAGCGAGGAGACCCGCCCGGGCCAGCTCTATGAGATCGGCGAGAACGAGAACGGCAGCTACATCCTCAACGCCAACGATCTGTGTACCGCGCCCTTCCTCGACCTCATCTGCAAGGCGGGCGTGGACAGCCTCAAGATCGAGGGCCGTGCCAAGACGTTCTACTACGTCGCCAGCGTGACGGCGGCCTACCGCCGCGCCCTCGACCAGTATCTGGCCGACCCGATGAACGAGAACTTCGAGCTGCCGGAAGAGGTTTTGGATGAGCTGACCCGCACCAGCCACCGCCACTATTCGCCCGGCTTCTACTTTGGCCGGGAGCAGGCCCGTCAGGCCACCGACAGCGCGACTTACATCCGCGAGTGGGAGTTTGTCGGTACGGTGGACGGCTGGGAGAACGGCGTCGCCAGCTGCCAGCAGCGGGGCAAGTGGAGCCTCGGCGACACGCTGGAGGTGCTCTGCCCGGATGGCCGCAGCATCCCGCTGAACCCCGCGTGGATCAAGAATGAGGCCGGTGAGCTGGTGGAGTCCACGCCCCACGCGATGGAGCGCTATACCATCCCCACCCCGGAGCTGCCGCCGATGAGCCTGCTGCGCCGGAAAGTCTGAAAAAACTGCGAATCCAGCGGATGTGTTAGAGCGATAGAAAAAGAGGGTCTGCTATGAGCAATGCGGTAAGCAACAAGATAACCGGAAAAGAATATTCGCTTTCCAAGATATTCAGCTCGGATTTTGAATATCATATTCCGGGCTACCAGCGTCCTTATGCGTGGACAGAAGATGAAACTGGCGATTTATTCAATGATCTGTATGGATTTTTCCAGACAGAGAACACAGAAAATTTCTTTCTGGGCAGTATCGTCCTGATCAAGGACGAGCAGGACCGATACGCCGATGTCATTGATGGACAGCAGCGCCTGACCACATTGTCTATCCTGTTTGCAGTTCTGGCTGATACATTTGACAACGAAGACTATAAGGTGGACTGCAAAAAATATTTGCAGGAGAAAGGCAATGTGTTGGAGGGGATCGAGGCCCAACCGAGGCTATTTCTCAAGGAAAAGGATCAGCCATTTTTCAATAAGTACATCCAGAACATTCAGCTGGACGCATTGGGGCAGTTGGACCCGGCGCAGTTGGACACCGAAGCAAAGCTGCATATCCAGAAAAACTGCGCTGTGCTTCGCAAGAGTTTTGCTGAAATGTTCAGCAATGACGATGACAGGCTGAGATTTACACAGTTTTTGCTGACCCGCTGCTATCTGGTGGTCGTTTCGACGCCGAGTCAGGAATCAGCGTTCCGTATTTTTACGGTCATGAACAGCCGAGGCCTCGACCTACTGCCGACGGACATTATCAAATCCACAGTTATTGGCAGCCTTCCCAAAGAAAAGCAGCAGGAATATACGGAAAAATGGGAAGGACTTGAGGAGTTGACCGGACGTGACGGGTTCAACGAGGTATTTACGCATACCCGGACCATCTTTGTAAAAGAGCGCCAGAAAAAGACCCTTCGGGAGGAATTTGAAGAATATATTTTGAAGACAGTATCTCCGAAACGACTGATCGATGACTATCTTGTACCCTATACGAATGCTTACGTTCAGCTAAAAAATTGCGAGTTCACTGCTACACATCATGCGGACGAGGTAAACGGTCTGCTTTTCTGGCTGAACAAGACAAACAACTCCGACTGGATGCCGCCTGCTATCAAATTTCTCGCAGAGCACCCGAATGATTCGGAATATGTTCTCTGGTTTATCCGAAAGCTGGAAAGGCTGGCATCTTATCTGCTTGTGACAGCGCAGGACGTCAACCATCGTGTGGACCGGTACAAATGGCTTCTGGTGGAGATGGAGGGTCGGCCCGACAGCACATTGACCTCTCCGCTGAGAAACATTGAGCTTACGGATTGGGAAAAAGAACATTTCCGGAAGACACTGGATGGCGAGATTTATACGATGACAGCGCAGCGCCGCAACTACATCATCCAGCGGCTGGACTCTTTCATGAGTGACGGTGGAGCATCGTACAATCAGAAGCTCTTTACCATCGAGCATGTCCTGCCGCAGCATCCTCCCGTCCATGGAAGTTGGCCAGAACTTTGGCCGGATGAGCAGGAGAGGATGTACTGGCTCAACCGTATCGCAAATCTCGTGCCGCTGACCCGGCAGAGAAATTCTGCGGCACAAAATTATGGCTTTACGACCAAAAAGGAAAAATATTTCCAGTCCAAAGGCGGCACGAGCTCCTATGTCCTCACAACGCAGGTTATCAATGAACCAAAGTGGACACCTGATGTTGTGAAAAAGCGACAAGAAACGCTGAATGAAGTCTTTGCAGAAAAATGGGAGCTGAGTCCCTCCCGGCAGAGTGAAACGGACGAAGGCCTGTTTCTGCTGGCTGGTCGCGGGAGCAGCGCTATGGGGTATCCCATCGATAAAGACTGTTTTCTGGTATTGAAGGGCAGCCGCATTGCCCCGGACGTGACGAGTGGATTGCCCCAGAACTATGTGGAACAGAGAAAGACTCTGCTGGAGATCGGTATAGTACAGAGTAACGTATTTACCGAGGATCACGTATTCACCAGCGCCTCTGCTGCGGCATCTATTATTCTTGGCCGTTCGTCCAATGGCCGCAGAGAATGGGCGAAGCTCGATGGCCGCACGCTGGCACAATCTGGACACTGAAAACCACATCATAACGCAAAAGCGCCCTCGTCAGTGCATTTCTGACGGGGGCGCTTTTGTCTATAAAGATTATTCCGGCTTGACCTGCAGCTCCTGCTCGCAGTAGATGCAGCGATACTTGCCGTTGGAGCTCAGCTCGAAGATCTGGTCGCACTCTTCCTCGATGGAGGAGATGCAGCGGGGGTTCTTGCACCGCACGATGTTGACCAGAC
>PPYF01130571.1_pt1 | contig 10243 bp, 13 predicted proteins | sample 1559871 | NCBI WGS metagenome assembly PPYF01 (sample SAMN08240021, study PRJNA423297) | Human gut metagenome, whole genome shotgun sequencing project.
CCTTCGAGGCGGCGGCATGGACTCCATCAAGCAGATGCTTTTCGATGGGACACGAGATTTTACGACGGACGCGGGGGTGTGGTAAATGGCGAATCTTTTATTTCCATTGAATGCCCGACGTGTGAAGTGGTCCTCGCAGGTCGAGGACGACTGGGACGTAGCGGAACAGACGGCTGCCAGCGGGAAGCGGCGTGCTATCACTTCGCAGACGCTGCCGGGCTGGCAGTTTACCATTGATTTTCCGGCTCTGACAGCAGAAGAGAAAGATACGCTCTTTGCATTCCGTTCCCGTGTAAAGGGGACGCTTATTCCATTTTTCTACAAGGATGCGGAGAACTACCATTGCGAGAAAGGGCGGCTGGCAAGGAACGGCGATGGGTCTTACCAGCTGACGGCAAACATGCATGGCCAGCAGGAACCGGCGTATTATGCGGATAAGCTGGCGGTATGGGTAGACGGGGCGGAGTGCACGGCGCAGGAGTACACCATCGATCGCGGGGCGATTGTATTCAATCATCCGCCGAACACGGGGGCTGTTGTCACGGCGACTTACGATTATTGGTGGAAGGTGGTATTTGCGAAGAAGGGTATCACAGTGAAGCAGAAATTCGTGAATTTATTTGAGTGCTCTATTGCATTGAAGGTGGTCCGATGAAAAGCGTAACAGAAGAGCTGGCCAAGTATCTCAATACGCAGAAAGAAATGGTGTCGTGTGATTTGTATGATCTCACACTTTTTAGCGGGACTGCATATTATTTCACCGATGCCGACCATGATGTGACCTACGGCGGGCATACGTACCTGCATAATGCGATCATGCTAAAGAGAGAGCAGACGAAGCTAAACAATGTTGTTTCTGTCGATTCCATGACAGTATCTATTTATGCGACTATCGAGGACAAGCTGGGTGACAAGCCGATCCTCCTAGCGGCGCATGATGGAGCATTCGACCGGGCGACGCTTGCCATGAGCCGCTGTTTCTTTGATTTAGACGGAAACGCAATGGGAGCCGTAGGATTGTTTTCGGGGCTGACAGAGGTCAAGTCCTGCGGCGGCCTAGCCATGAAGCTCGCGGTAAAGAGTAAAGTACAGGGCATGTCGCAAGAATTTCCGCGGCGCAGGTTCTACCCGCAAGGTACGTATGCCAATAGCGGCGGCACTGTGTCATCCAGCAAGGAAGAAGATTCTGCGTCTGTCGTTGCGCCGTTTGTCCCATTGAAAGAGGTGTTACTGTGAATCCTATCGTAGAAGAGGCCTACACATGGCTTGGGACGCCGCATGTGAACCAGGCGAAGGTCAAGGGCAAGGGTATTGATTGCGGCATGCTGCTCATCGCCTGCCTCGAAGGAGCGGGATACATCAAGCGTGGGGCTATCAAGATTCCCCCGTATTCCAATGAGTGGCATTTGCACCATGGCGAGGAATGGTTCCTCAAAGTGGTAGAAAGATATTGCGCAGAAGTTCCCGTGGATGAGATGCAGCCAGGGGACTTTTTGCTATACAAGTTTGGCCGCTGCGTGTCGCATGGCGCGGTATATATGGGGGACGGACGTGTCATTCATGCCATGGTGGAACGTGGCGTCATCCTGTCAGATGTCAATGACGTCATGTTTCTGACAGCCAAAGGGAAATCGCGACTGCATGGTGTGTATCGGTTTAGGAGGTAGTCATGGGCTTATTTGGTGGCCACAATACGACCATAAGGGAAAATAAGATTTCCAGCTTCACTGTCTCCACGGCCGAATATGGTTCAACCGTTCCAGAAATCCTTGGTACAACGCGCATCTCTCCGAATGTCATCTATTACGATGACTTCACCGCACACGAACACAGGCAGAGCCAGAAGAGCGGCAAAGGTGGCGGGTCAAGGACGACGACCATCACTTACACCTATACCGTGGCGGTGATCCTAGCATTGTGTGAGGGGCAGATTTCCGGCATCGGCAAAATGTGGAAAGACAAGAGCCTATACCAGTATCCCAATGGGGATATTGGACTCACGCTTTTCGATGGGAAAGCAGACCAGAAGCCATGGGCGTACGTGGCAGGGAAGCATCCGGACAAGGCGCTCGCTTATCCAGGCTTAGCCTACATGGCAGGGGTGATTGACCTCGGGGATGGCGGCTCCATGCCGTCGTACAATTTTGAGGTGAAAGGCAAACTGCTGGAAACGGGGGACGGGATAGACGTGAACCCCGCCGACTATATCCTCTATGTGCTGAACAAAATCGGCCTTGGCGGGATAGAAATCGATGGGATAGAGAACTACAGGCAGTACTGCAAGGAAGCAGACATGCTGATTTCTACGCCGTCCGATAAACTGGACGCGAAGGCAGCCCGAGAGATCATCAATGACATCGCCAACATCACCAACGCTTATATCTTCTGGTCAAATAACCGGCTAAAGATTGTGCCGCGCGTTGATCGCCCCGTGGGGAAATGGAAACCGGACAAAACAATTCGATGTAACCTGACGCCGGATGATTTCATCCCACAGACCGGCGGGGTGTGTGTTTCCTATAGCCGCAAGGATTCATCGGAGATTTACAACCGCATATCTGTGGAATTTCTGAACCGCGCGAATGCCTATGAAAAGGAAATCGTCAATTACCAGGATAATGACGACATCAAGGATTTTGGGGTGCGGCAGGCGTCCACGACGCAGGCACATTACCTGTATACCAAGACCCGCGCCGTCAGGCTGGCGGAGGAATTGTGCCGCAAGAACAAATACGAACGGGTGAAATATACCTTTAAGCTAGATTGGGCCTTCTGCCGGCTAGAACCCGGTGATCTTGTCATGCTAAATGATCCGCTCATGGGGATAGAGAACCAGCCGGCTATGATCGACAGTGCGACTGAAGACACAAATGGTATCATCACTTTCACGGCGATTTCGAGAGCAAAGGACGTTTATAGCGGGGCGGAGTACAACGTTCATTATAACGAGCGACCACTTATTGATTTCAACCCGGATCCCGGCATCTGCGAACCGCCTATGATTTTCCAGCCGCCTGCACTTATGACCGATGCGGACAACGAGGTGTGGTTAGGCACCTGGGGAAAGAATCCCAATTGGGGCGGATGCTCCGTCTGGGGGTCTGATACTAACCAGTATTACAAGAAGCTGGGGACCATCGAAAATCGCGCACGCTATGGGACGCTGACGAAACCGCTGAACAGAGAAGACACCGTGCTTGAAATGGCACTCAATCAGGATGCATTCACCTCCGTAGATGCGGAAAGTGCTAAGAACGGGGATACTGTAATGTACATCGACGGCGAAGCGCTGTCTTACCAGACCGCAGAGCTTTTGGATAACGGAAACTGGAAGCTATCCGGATTGGTCCGTGGGCAATTTGGTAGTGAAGCAGCATTCCATGCATCCGGCACACAGATTGCAAGGTGCGATGAAGCTTTCCTGCGTTCCGGCTTGAAAAATGCCTATGTTGGTAAAACTGTTTACTTTAAATTTACGGCATTTAACATCTTCGGCGGCATGGAACAGAGCTTGGCTGACGTGCAAGCGTATGCGTTTAAGCCTGTCTCGGTGCAGATTCCACCGCCGGACGTCACAGCCCTGAACGCCGAGAAGCTGGCGAATGGCATTCGCCGGTATTGGTGGAAATATACGTATCCAGAGCCGAATGACGTGGCAGGATTCATGCTCAAATACACACAAGGTAAGGAGCTTAATTGGGACACGGGGATACCCGTACAAGAAGGATTTATCACAAACCAGCCGTATGAGACACAGACCGTCCGACCGGGTACACATGCGGTCATGATTAAAGCCGTGGATCAGAACGGGAATGAGTCGAAAAATTTCGCCTACTGCCTGCTGGAGATGGGCGACCTATTGCAGGAAAACGTGCTTTTCGACAAGGATTTCGGCACGGATCATTGGGCAGACATCAAAACCAGCGGCCTTGTACTGGCAAGTGAAGGCTGTATCCATGCGAAAAATACATCTGCCATGTGGCACGAAGCAGGCATGAGATTGTGGACGAAGCTTACTGCGTATATGTGGGATACAGCCTTCGTGGCTTACGAGGTGACGGGAGAATTCGTGGCGCCGGCCTCGGGGCAGCTCTGGCTGACTACGGAAATAGAAGGCCCCGCCATTGTGTACTACCGGCAACTCCTCAAAGGCAGCACCGCCGAGGAGCTTTGGAAGCAGTGGTCAGACAAGGTGCTGGTACAGGCGAGTTCAACGATTCAAGTCAAAATCGTGGCGAAGAATTCCAGTATTCAAGAAACCATCGTCAAAGGGCTGCATGCATATATTGATGTACCTGACAGGCAAGAGCACTTCGAAGATTTATACGTACCGGCCGCGGGCATCGAGCTGCCCATCACGACGCCGAACTACATGACGACCGCCGTGCGCATCGACGCCGTGCAGGGGAGCACCCTTGTCAGTTATCCCAAGATACTATCCCGCACGCCATGCCGTATAGCCTTACTGAATGAGGACGGCAATCAGGTGGCAGGTACGGCAGATATTACATGGCAGGGGTTCGTTAATGAAACAGTTTAGCTATAGGAGGTAAAAATGGCAGACGTATTGAAATTACAGTCAACAGTAGGCATGTTCGACTATCCAGATCCAGCGAACCCGTCAAAGGGGACTACAGAACAGCAGTATATCGAATTTGAAAAAAACAAGCACTCCGTGTTATCCAGTCTGGTCACGGATGAGCTTTGGCAGCCAAGCACAGTTTATAGCGTCGGGCAGGTGGTCAAAAGCCCAAACATGCCCGCGAACGTTGTTGCAAGAGCGGTCACCGCGGGGATGAGCGCAGCTGCGGAACCCGTCTGGAGCAGTGCGGGGCACACCATGGCGGACGGATCTGTCGTGTGGGCTATGCTGTATCGCACGATAGATTATGCAACACAGAAAGAAGTCACGGAGGGGACGAATACGACGAAAATCGTGACCCCTGCCATGCTGGGGCATACCATACAGGTGGACCTTGCCAGCACCAAAAGGGTAAACATCAACGAGGCCGGTAAATCAGTCACCCCGGGCATTACCGGCATTCTTCCAGTAGCTCATGGTGGTACCGGCCTGGACCATCTGCCGTACACGCCAAACGGCAATAACAGCGTTTGGGACGGCACCCATTTCCCGGCCATTGGTGGGGATGGGGTAATTGAAATCGGCAGTATGGTAGACTTTCACGAAAAAAGTGGGGACACCGCTGATTACTCTTTGAGACTTGCCAGCTCTGGTGGGAAACTGCTTGTCAACGGCACTGACATTATGAGCTACATTGCCAACGTTCAATCCCAAGCTGGCGTCGTCGCGGGCAACGTGAGTAATGCCAACGCATGGTGGGTAAAGCTCGGAGGGACAATTCCGCTCATTATACAGGGTGGATATAACCAAGTAAAAAGCACTGTTACATTTCCAATATCCTTTTCTAATGCGGCTTTTGGCGTCATGGCTGCCGTGGCACAAGATGATCAAGAAGCCGCACAAACATGGTCATATACTGCTGGAAATTTCTACCTTTTCCAGCGGTATTCGGGCCGTTGGGCACATTGGATAGCGGTTGGTTTTTAGTGGTTAAATACCTACAGAAAGCCATAATAGATTTTTGTTGCCAATATCAAACCCGGAGTAATACACGAAGAAAGTAGTGTTATAAGTCTTGATATTTTCAAGTCCTCTACCGCTACTGTTTTCTGCATTTACAACGGGCGTCCCTACAATGCTTAAAACCGTAGAATAAGCGATTGGGAAGGGAACATATACGTCAGTGCGTTTATCAACATATTTATATCCACCCTGTCTAGTAACCAACGATGAGCAGAAATGAATCTAGGTTTTTTACGCTGTCCCCTTGGTCTGTATAATCCCATGTTACGGCAGTATTCGTCCTGCTGTTAATCCTAGGATTAAAGGCCCAATGAAATCCTATTTTCTGAATCCATATACCAAGAACGGTTGAAAGAGCAATGGGGTAGGTAAATGAACCGGCAGAGCTGTGTCCACCCTGTTCAATATCCGACGCATAGCACAAATCCATGTTGCTTAACGTTATCACCCACATTCATATCAGTAATTCCAATAGCGGTGTTTGTCAGCCAGTAATTGATACTTCCGGTAGCACTTGCTCCCAAAGCATTTGTAGGGAAGGCGATTGGGAAATTATAGGTATTTGTAGAGTTGTAATAGATACCCTGTATAAACGCATTCCGACTACGCCTCTTAAACCCCGATTTTATCAGATATCGGTAAAATACTATCCGCCATTTATCCCTACTTTCCCCAAAATCTGAGTAGCACATTAGTATCAAGATTTACCCAGTCACCATCGCACATCTGTCGCTCCCCATCCAGCCAATCAGTAGCAGGTAAGTATCACAGACACTCTATAGCTTTCCGAAGCTGCCGGAGCGTCTTGTGCGTGTACACGCCGTTGGTTACATCACCACGGGCATGGCCTAGTATCATCTTTCGGGCGTTGTCATTGACATCTGCACCGTCAAGCAGGGTGGCACAGGTATGGCGGGTATCATGAGGCATATGCTTCTCCCCGTGGACGAGTTTCATGATTCGCCTAAACGTCCTTGCAAAACGGCTATAGTCGTAGGGCTTGCCATGGACGTTCACGAGATAAGGCCCTTCTGAAGCAAGGCGCTTTTCAATCAAAGGCCATATGAGGCGATGAATGGGGACGATGCGGATACCGGCGGCAGTCTTGGACTTAGTGACACGCAAGAATTTCTGTCTGCGATTAATGTCGGACTTGAGAAGGTTCCTAAGCTCTCCATTCCGCAAGCCGGTGTAGATGAGAATCAGCACCAAGTCAACGTCCGGTACTGTAGAAACCAGTTTCCACAGCTGATTGATTTTCCGGCGACTGATAGCATGGTGAGGATTTACCGGCTTGTTCCGACCAATGTGAATAAGGTTAGAAAAGTCGCGGCTTGTATACTCCATCTTCCTTGCGTAAGCAAAGACAAGTGATAGCAAGTTCCTTACCTTCTTTTTGCTGGCGTAGGAAAGGCATGTCATGCCGTCGATGACGGCCTGAAGGTCCTTGTACCTTATATCCTCAACTGGACTGTCATAGAGGCTTGTACAGTGCTTATACGCTGATTCGTAGCCTTTTACTGTTGATTCTGTAACACGAAAGTATTCGACGTGCTTTGGTTTCCAACGTAGGTATAGCTCTGAAAATGTGATTTTAGAAAGGCGGTGCCGGTCATGCGATTTATTCCAATCGACTTGAAACGCAAGGGCTTCCAGCTTACTAGGGAAGTAACTTTTTACCTTCTGCTTGCCACCCTCCGTCACCACGAACTCCCACGGGTTCCGCCGTGAACCGCTTAAATGTTTGATGCACCCATAACCATTTGGGTTTTTCATTTTTTAGACCTCCAATCATATTGATGGAGGTTATTTTAATGGAAGGAGATAGTGAGATGGAAGTTTCAATCGCTAACCCTACACTTACCTATTTGTCTATCTATGACGCAGCAGGCGAAAGAGTAACGTCCTTTGTAACTGGTGTACATGGTGACACGGTAGAAGAATTGCAGGCCAAAGCGGAGGCAGAATATCCGGATAAAACCCATGTCGTGCAGGACGCTTTGACTTATAACAACGCCTTACAGCATGACCTGCTTTACAAAGATGGAGAGTATACGCCGCGGCCTGAGCCGACAGAGGCTGAGAAACGCGAAGCAGCACTCACGTCTCTTGACGCGGAATACTCAGCTAAAACCAGCGAGGTCGAAGCCGAGATGACAAAGGCTAAAGCCGTCGAGGATGAAGATTATTATTCGGATCTGAAAACCGAGAGAGAAGAGCTTGTCGCAGAGTATACAAGGAAGAGAGGAGCAATCTAAAATGGAACGGTGCTTTTTATGCCACAAAAAGATGGACAAGAAAACGGGGCTTTGCACAAATCCCAAATGTGTAAGGAGTAAGCCGCTTGCCGAAAAAGCGGAAGTGAAAGAGGGGACCAAGGTGAAAGCCAATGAATCTGAATGAGATCCGTATCTGGGTAGGAAAAGTGTTTGACGGGCTGTACATCGGCTGGCCATACAAGACGGCTTTGGGCATCGTATTCCTTGCTCTCGAACGGCACCTCGAGCTCTTTACCGCGTTCGCCTGCATCGTGTGTGTAGATTTATTCGCCAAGTTTATCGCACTGTCCTATGGCTATCTTGCGCAGTCCATGACGGAGAAACCATCCCTCGTTGATTCATTCAAAGGGATACCGGCAGCGCACCGGGCGGGCGTCATCAATAGCCACGCCATGAGGACGCAGTTTGTCGAAAAGATTTCCGTGTACATGCTACTTGTCGTGGCGGGCGCACTGGTGGACTTCATGCTGGGGCGAAGTGAGTTTGCAAATCTAGTGATCGCTTACTTGGCATCGTCCGAACTGCTGTCCATCGTGGAGAATCTGGATGATGCAGGGGTGTCTGCTGTGCATGATTTGGCCGGGCTGATTAAGAGGAAGAGGGTGTAAAAATGAATGTCGTCGATTTATCAGATTGGAATGATTATATCAACTGGTCACATATGATTGACGAAGGTGTAGAGGGCGTTATCGTAAAAATCAGCGAAGGGCGCACACTCTCTGAACTTCACGGAAAACACATCGCCGGCGCATCCGCACGTGGCCTTCCGTGGGGCGTTTACTGCTACACACACGCACAGACCACAGAACGGGCGGAAGAAGAGGCAGCGGTCGTCATTGACGCACTGGAAACTTTGGGATACGGCGCGCCGCCCTTGGGGATCTGGATCGATGTAGAAGCCCCAGAGACTATCGGACAGGATAGGGAAGATGTGACCGCCATCTGTAGTGCCTTTATTTCCGCATGCAATACTGCCGGTTATTCCGCTGGAATCTATGCCAGCATCTCAACATTGACAGACTGCATCAACGTTAATGATCTGGCCGACTATGTGCCGTACTGGTGCGCTCAGTATGCCGAAAAATGCGACTTCCTGGATTATTACCCTGACAATAGACTTGTAGGGTGGCAGTGCACAGACAGCTACATTATAGACGGGAACACTTATGATCTGTCAGTTTGGTACTAGGGAGGCTAGAAATTGTGGAGTATAAAAAACAGAAGCTGTGTGCTGTTGCTCTTGCTTGCGTTCTTCTTCTTTCCGGCTTTGCATGGTTCTTCTGTGCAGGCAGAAGCGATGTATCAGATATCAGAGAGCGAGCTGACAACACTAGAGCAGAACTTACAGACGCTCGAAGCGCACAGCAGTCAGAAGCAGGAGCTATTGAATCAGCAGCAGAAGCAGTTAGCCGAAGCTCAGAGTCAATTAGAGACAGCCAACAGACAGCTGGAGAAATCCAGAGAACTGAACAAACAGACGCAGAAATCATTAGAGAGAGCCAATCAATCCTTGACCGAGTTAGAGAAAGAGGCACAGCACAAGATTCAAATTAAGACCAGGCAAAGGAATCTGTGGATTTCTATTGCCGCAATCTGTGCTGCTGCGGCCATTGCTAAATAAAGGCAAAAGAAAGGCGGATGCAGAGATGCATCCGCTATTTTTTAATGCTTTTAATCGAAATGATAAAGTCAATATGTAACAGAATGTAACAGACTCCCAAAAAATAAAGTATTTATCGGATTATTTTCAGTGAAATCTTGCCACACTTTTTGCCACAAAATCATAAAAAGTCAACCAAATACTGAGAACGTACGAGGGACACCACTGACGTTATGAGAGCACTGATAATTATAGATAAAATCTAGCAAATCTAGGATTCTGGAACACTGTAGGACACTGTGGGATAATGAGAACGGAATTACTTCCGATAACATTAAATTATCGGAACCTACAAATTCTCCCTAAAACAGCCAGGTCTCTCTCGTAATGCTTTTACCCCTCTCATATGTTCTTTTTGGTATTGTATTACTGAAAACTGGCTGAGGATCTATTTCCTCTATTTGGATACTACAAATACAACAACCAATTCTATTTTTTATAATGACTCCAAATTAAATAATCACCTGTATCTATCAGCTGATCATTTAATTTGGAGTCTTATTGATTTGAATCCCGGGAATGTCCATGCAGGTCATGAACGAATCTCCCGCTGTATATCTGTACTGCACAACCCCTCTGTATTTCTATTCTTTATATTTAGAAATAGCTTTTCGATTTTTAAAGGCGGATTGTATAATTAAGTTGAACACTTAAAAATCCATAGCGAACCCTTGTGGTAAAATGTAGTTGCACAAAAAA
>PPYF01029454.1_pt1 | contig 10242 bp, 8 predicted proteins | sample 1559871 | NCBI WGS metagenome assembly PPYF01 (sample SAMN08240021, study PRJNA423297) | Human gut metagenome, whole genome shotgun sequencing project.
TGCGCGTGCTGCGCTGTGTGCTTTCTACTACAATTCCGCCAAAGGCTACTTCCTGACCGTCGGTCACCTTGGCATCCTCACGGTCGGCGAGACGGAATGTTGTACCATAGTTAAGCTCTATGTAGTAAGGGTCGAGCGGATGAGCCGATAGATACATTCCTACCAGTTCACGCTCCTTGTCAAGACGCGTAATCTGCGACCACTCCTCAGCCACACGCAATCGCGGACGAGCCTCGGTGTTGAGTTGCTCATCATCGAAGTCGAATAGCGAGGCTTCCTGCTTGCGTAGCGCATTCTGATGCAACGCACCATAACGCAAAAGCTGTTCGGGAGCAGAATCGCCGGGATGGCCGCCGCCATCGTCCACAAGGTCTTCGCGCTTGAAGGTTCCGAAGCAGTCAAATGCACCGGCAAGTGCAAGATTCTCGAACACGCGGCGATTGATGGATTGCGCCGGAACACGCTCCACGAAGTCGTAGATATCTTTGAACGGTTCATTACCGCGTGCCTTAACTATTTCATCCACTACAGTATCGCCAATGCCGGAAATGGCCGACAGACCGAAACGGATATCGCCGCCTGAAGTAACACCGAAGTCGCGCACCGATTCATTAACATCAGGGCCTTTAACCGTGATGCCCATGCTTTTGCACTCATCCATGAATCCTATGAGCTTGGTTGAGTCCGAACGGTTGTGTGTAAGCACGGCGGCCATGTATTCTGCCGGATAATGAGCCTTGAGATAACCGGTCTGGTATGCAACCCATGAGTAGCAAGTGGCATGACTCTTATTGAAAGCATAGGAGGCAAACTTTTCCCAGTCGGCCCAGATTTTTTCAAGTTTAGCAGGGTCATGACCATTTTCCTGACCGCCCTTCATAAATTTGGTCTTGAGGGCGTTCATCTTCTCAATGAGCTTTTTACCCATAGGCCCCGGACGATACAGAGCATTCATGGCAATGAGGTCTTCAAACTTCGTGGGCTGAAGTTCACGCAGATATTTCTGCATACCGGCCGATTCAAACTGGAATGTACCTATGGTGCGTCCGGCTGAATAAAGCTCGTAAGTCTTCTTGTCTTCAATATCGATTTTCTCGATGTCAATGTCTTCCCCGGTGTGAGCCTTCACATTAGCCAAGGCCGTCTTTATTATAGAAAGCGTTTTCAGTCCGAGGAAGTCCATCTTGATAAGACCTGTTTCTTCAATAACAGAGCCCTCATACTGAGTGACAAGCAATTTGCCTTCTTCCTTATCGTCGGCAGTAGACACCGGCACCCAGTCGCTAACATCGTCACGACAGATAATCACACCGCAGGCATGTACACCGGTGTTGCGCACATTGCCTTCAAGTTCGCGGGCATACTTAAGAGTAGAACGAATCAACGGATTGCCACTCTCAAGCTCGGGTTTGAAGTCGGCGACATACTCATAGCAGTTCGAAAGAGTCGGCTTCAATTCTTTGCCGTTCTTTTCGGGCATGTGTGCCGGGATTAGCTTCGTTAGGCGGTTGGCTTCGGGAATAGGGAGCTGCTCTACGCGTGCAACATCCTTGATGGCACTTTTGGCAGCCATTGTGCCGTATGTAATGATATGGGCCACATTTGGCTCACCATATTTCTCAGTGACGTATTTAAGTACCTTGCCACGTCCGTCGTCGTCAAAATCGACATCGATATCGGGGAGCGAAATACGGTCGGGATTAAGGAATCGCTCAAACAGGAGGTCATATTTCAATGGGTCAATCTGAGTGATTCCCAAGCAATAAGCCACTACCGAACCGGCAGCCGAACCACGACCGGGACCGATTGACACCCCCAGCTTTTCACGTCCTGCCCTGATGAAATCCTGCACAATAAGGAAAGCTTTTCATAACCACCGAGCTTCTTGATTTTAGCCTCGGCATCTTCTTGCGAAAGCACCACGTTACCTTTTTCATCGCGTGTGAACTCATTGAAAAGGTCTTCTTCAGTGAGCCTTTGTCTATACTCTGCTTCGGTACCGAAGTCTTCGGGAATAGCATAGTTGGGCATAATCGGCTCATGGTCTATGGAATATGTCTCGACTTTGTTGATGATTTCGAGAGTATTCTCAATAACTTCGGGAATATCTGCGAAAAGCTTGCTCATTTCCTCAGTGGTCTTAAACCATTCCTGCTTGGTATAGAGCATTCGCTTGTCGTCGTCGAGGTCTTTTTTAGTTGAGATACATATAAGATGGTCATGAGCCTCAGCATCTTCCTCATTTATAAAATGAGAGTCGTTGGTGGCAATAAGCTTCACGCCGAATTTGCGGGCGATACGGATAATCTCAGGTTCAATTGCTTTCTGCAACTCGTAAGTCTCGTGGTTTGCACGGGTCACCGTAGCCTTATGACGCTGAAGTTCCAGATAGTAATCATCGCCCAAGAGGTCCTTCCACCACTTGACACAATTCTCGGCCTTCTCTATGTCGCCGGCCATTAACATCTTGGGTATTTCACCGCCAAGACACGCCGACGAAATTATCAGCCCCTCATGATGTGCCGCTATCGACTCATGATCGGTACGCGGGTGGTGGTAGAAGCCCTCAGTCCAAGCCTTGGACACAAGCTTAATAAGGTTGTTGTAACCCTTCTTGTTTTTAGCAAGCACCACAAGGTGACGTCCCGTGTCCTTCTTATTGCTGCGGTCGTGCATATCGCCTTCGGCCACATACATTTCACAGCCTATAATAGGAGTGAATATCTTGGCTTTGTTTTCCTCAACCTGCTTTTCAAGCGACTCTATTGATTCGCCATCAGCGGGGGTGGCGCCATCCTTAAGTTCTTTTATACGTTTTTCAGCATCCTTTACTGCACCTTTCGGCCCCTTGTTCTTCTTGTTAACATAGTTGATGAACTCCTTTATGCCATACATAACGCCATGGTCGGTAATCGCGACTCCTGGCATACCGTCGGCAATGGCCTTGTCGACAATACCGCTTATAGAAGCTTGCCCGTCAAGCAGTGAATACTGTGAGTGGACGTGAAGATGTACAAATTTGCTCATGGTAGATGATTGGAGTGAAAAACGAAGTCAAAGGTACGAAAAATCCCCCGACAGGCAATGGTCTATCGGAGGAAAACTTATTTACATTATTGGCAGAAACCGGATTTTTTATTGTTTATTTTAAAGCTATACTTTAAGAGCGGCCGTAGTTTTACTTTAATAATAAATATCGTTATGCCTTAAAACCAGCACTATACCGAGCATGAGCCGCCGTTATCACCACATAGGATTAAAAGGCTTGGAAACTTTAAGTTTATTATTTACACATTGGAAAAAGTCGCTGTGGTCAGTAGTGTCGAGCTTCAGTACCGGTGAACCGGGTTTAAGCATAAGGTCGCTCAGGTCAATATAAAAAGCACCTAAAGAATCAGCGAACTTAAAGTAATAACGACCGCGATTTAGGTCAGATACAGAGCGCCATTGGCTTGAGGAAAGTTCCGGTTGCCCTTCAATCTCATATCCGAAAGGAACACTTACATTGTCAATTACTGTCATGAGTTCATATAATGCCCTGTCAGAATCTACCTTGGTAGGAACGTGATGTATGAAATAATCTCCGCGAACAAAACGGTCGGCCGAGCGTACGGTTCCCGGCAGCATATTCATGCCACCTACACCTTCCCAATAGCCATTTATGGCCCGCATTTGCTGGAACATCGGGTCGTTAGTAAGCATCTGATACTGTTTACCTCGATACAAATTCATATTGCCGTTGTCAAATTCCATAATCAATGTGTCACCGGTGCGGTCGGTAAATCCCCAATGCAACATCGAAACCGTACCTCCGTCGAAAGTCTGTCCGGCAATCCCGAATTCATTAACCTTAAGCCATTGCTCTACCTCATCAACAGTTGCGAAATTATCGAGGAAATAGCTTACCAATACTGCAAGACTCATCACCGGCATATCAGAGCCGGCTGGAGCCTCGCGATACTTCGACACCTTACAGAACAGTCCGTTCACGGCAAGACCGCATTCGTTCATTCCTTCAGTCACACCTCCGTCATAGCCTACAGCCAAGACAGAGCCATATTTGGAAGTCCAGGTCAACAGTGGACCGGTATTCATGCTTTGCTTAGCCATGCCGGCCGGATAAACATACAGGTTTGTAGGAATAGGCGTGCGCCAATCAAGAGTACGTCCCACCATCACAACATCGGTGCTATCGCCTCTGAACACTATGCGCGAACAAGGCTTGGCAGAAACAGCCGACAATACCACAGCCATAATTACAGCTAAAGCTTTTATGAGTTTCATAGATTTAAATTGTTTTTTTGTTTGATTTTAAATATGCTGTTTAACTATATATTATTAATATCTACCACATCAGCGCCAACACATCATTAAGTGTTGCAATATCTATATCGAAACCAAATATACTCTGATTAATCCACAGGATTAGGATTCATTGTAATATAAACTCTCCAGAATAGCTAAAAGTTCAAAATTTGTTTGCTCCTCTACGAAATAATCCTTACCTTTGCCTTATGTCCTCGAATCTATAATCTAATGAGATATATCAGCACATCCGACCAATCAATTACCGACCTTCGCGGAGCTATAATGCACTGCATGGCTCCCGACGGCTCACTTTATCTCCCGGAGATGCTACCGGTGATTCCCAAGGCATATTTCAACAACATTCAGGAAATGAGCCTTCAGGAAATTGCATTCGTAGTCGTAAGCACACTTCTTGGAAGCGATGTCGACACTACCGCTCTCAAACATATCGTGGACATGTCGTTCAACTTTCCGATGCCGGTGTATCCGTTGGCTAACAATCTCGACATACTCGAACTGTTTCACGGACCGACCATGGCATTCAAAGATGCCGGCGCACGCTTTCTTGCCTACTTTGTAAGCCAGTTCCACAAGTCTAACAGCCGTCGTCCTATGGGACTTGTGGCAACTACAGGAAATACCGGTGCAGCTATAGCAAACGCATTCATGCGCCATAAGGACAAGCATGTAGCCATCCTCTTTCCACGCGGAGCCATGTCGAGGGCGCAACTTGCCCAGATTGCTATTAAAAGCCCTAATATTCATGTAATAGAAGTAAGCGGAAACATATCTCAATGCAAAGAAATTATTCGTACAGCCATGAGCGACCAGTCGCTTGCTGAACGAATGATGCCGGTATGCGTCAACACCAATAATTTCTTGCGTATAGTGCCTCAGGTGGTATTCTTCTTTCATGCTTACGCCATGCTAAAGAACATCCACGGCCATGCTGACGGATTTACCGTATCTATTCCCTGCGGTTGCCTGAGCAACCTCACTGCCGCAGTCATTGCCAAACGAATAGGTTGTCCCATAGGCAAAATTGTGGCCGGATGCAACGCTAATGACGATTTCGTAAGAGTACTTGAAGGCGAGTTGCCTCCGGAAAAAGTACACATTAACAACCGCCCTACCCTGGCAAGAGCAATGGATTCGGGCGCACCTACCAATCTTCGCAGAATTCTTCATCTTTATAACAATGATATAGAAGCAATAAGAGAAGACATTACCGGTATCTCGCTTTCCGACGATGACATTGCCGATACAATCAACGGCACATTCGCCCGTCGCGGATATCTTACCGACCCACATACAGCAGTCGCTCTCGGAGCGCTGTCACGTTCGGGAATAGACTACTCGGACGCCCCGGCCGTTGTTCTCGCCACGGCACACCCTGCCAAGTCGCTCGACACCATGACGGCTATAACCGGCCGCTCGGTTGAACTGCCCTTGCAGCTTACGCGTTTTATGACTGACCCGCATTCAAGACAGATGCCTGTCAAAATTCCTCCAACTTACCCAGCACTAAAAAAATACCTGTTTTCTATATAAATCTTAACGAAATGGCTAATAAACGACAACTCAAAAAGCGCATCTCATACGTATGCGGAAATCTTGCCGGAGACCTAATCCTCGCTTCTTACTCCATGAAAGACATCGACCGCAATGCTGTAAATAAAATCCTTACAGAAATTGCAGCTTTACAAGAAGACTCTCGCGCAAAGGTATCTTTCAATTTCGACAAGACAGCAAAGGCTTTCGACAGCGTTCATGCATACAACAAAGCCCGCAAGGAATACCATGCCAAAGCTTTCGGACAGCTCCGTAAAGACTTTTCTGAACGCGCTATGGCTATAGTTAAAGAAATGAACGAGCTTATTCCCGCCGAAGTGCGTAAGGCTGTAAGCGAAAACTAATACGATAACCACAATGAATTTATCAGCCCGGATACTTAAACTCTTTGGATGGACAGTATCTATTACTGTTCCCGACTCTCCAAAATGTCTGATATGCGTAGCTCCACATACGAGCAACTGGGACTTCGTGCTTGGTAAGCTGGCGTATGCTGCCGTGGGACGCAATGCCGGGTTTCTGATGAAATCACAGTGGTTCTTTTGGCCGCTCGGTTGTTTTTTCCGCGCCATCGGAGGTATACCGGTGGAGCGGAAAAACAAAACCGTATCGCTCACTGAGGTCGTAGTCAACAAATTCAACAATTCACTTAGACTGCAACTGGCCATAACACCGGAAGGCACACGTAGCCGCACCTCTAAATGGCATACAGGATTCCTCCATATAGCCATGCAAGCCGATGTGCCCATTCAGCTTGGTATAATCGACTATGAGAAAAAGAGTATTATGATAAATGACATATTCATTCCGACCGGTGACATTGATGCCGACTTGAAAGCTATTAAAAACTTCTACAAACCTTATAAAGGGAAACACCCGGAAAATTTCTGTACAGACTAATGGCCGACACCATAAACATAGCAGCAATAGCTTTAGACATAGTGTGGGGTAACCCTGAGGCAAATCTTATTGCAGCAGAACGCCTGATTGACAAGCTACCGGGAAATACCGACATAATCGTAGTGCCGGAGCTTTTCACTACCGGATTCATACAGGACAAGACAGTACTTGACGAATTGTCTTCATCCGTATATACTGACCTCACCCTGCAAAAAGTCAAGGCGTGGGCTCGGAAAAGTGACAGTGCCGTGTGCGGCTCCTTTTCGACCGATGAAAACGGCTACATCTATAACCGGGCTTTTTTATAACTCCCGAAGGCAAATCTTACTTCTACGACAAACGTCACTTATTCTTACTCAGCGCAGAGAACCGCATATACACTCCCGGCAAAGAAGAAATTCCTGTATTCAGTTTCAGAGGATGGAACATTTCCATGATGGTATGCTACGACCTACGGTTTCCGGTATGGTCACGCAACCGCCACCATAAATATGACATGATGATAGTGCCAGCCAACTGGCCTACCGCACGTGGATACGCGTGGGAACACCTGCTCATAGCCCGTGCCATAGAAAATCAGGCTGTCTACATCGGCTGCGACCGCGGTGGTCATGACGACTATGGCGAATACGACGGACTTATAAAGATACTTGACGCAAACGGGCGTCCTATACAGCACGTGTTTAATGGCACTGAAGAAAGACCGGTCATTGTCATTGCCTCTCCTTCCCTGACCGACCTTCAGAAAGCACGTCGCAGATTGCCTGTTATAGAATCGGCCGACGATTTTCAGCTGATTATCAATTGATGGTTACACTCCCATAATGAGACTTTCTTATATAAAATGATGTTGACGCGAATCAATATCTTATGCAAAAAGATGACTAAAACACACATTAGACCAATATTATTCGGCTTAGTAACCGCGATACTCACTTTTATCACATTCCCGGCAAACGCAGCATTCAAAGATTATTCTGCAGTGATGGAAAACCTAAACCGCAAACTCGCCTCCGGCTGTTCAGCCGAAGACAGTATTAAAGTGCTTGCAAATATGGTTGACATCACATTAATCCGACCGGTTCTGTACAAACCAGATTCAATCACTCGTCTTACTTACAATGTAGCTGTAAACAACAAAGACTATGCTACAGCCTACGAAATGCTGCGTACTCGTGCCAACCTGTTCTCAAGTCGTATCGACAGCCTCAACCATTTTTTAGAAGACGCCAAGAACCTGCCTCCTCATACACAAAAAGCAGAAACTATAACTTTCATAGAAATGAAAAGAAACAGTTTCTTTACATTTTATGAGGAAAACGATTCTGGCGACAAACGCATTGACGAGCTACTGCGCAAACTGATAATCAATCAGCCTGAAGACATCTACGAACAGATATATCTGCTCCATGCCATCTGCCTGCACCTGTACCGCGATTCTAACGGCGAACTAATGGTAAAGTATTATGAAGACCTCAACAGGCTTTTGGATAAACTTCCGTCTGATTGCTATTCACTGCGCAATCTTACCACCGTAGAATCGGCTATAGCATATTCTCTGGCAGGAAAAAAAGAGAAATCTATAGAAGCTGACAAGAGTCTTTTACAGATTATCGACACTCTCAAAACCCACTATAATGCTATAGGTCGTCCTTACAGAAACTACGGAGCCAACAAATACATAATTTATACACGAATGCTCAGTAATTGGGAAAAGCTCACACCCGACGAAATAGAAGAGTACTATAAGTTGGCTATGAAATTCAAGGACGAGGACGTAAGAGCATACAATACTTACAACCAGTTGCCACAACCTTCAATATTCTATGCAGCAGCCAAGAAAGACTATAAAACTCTTTATGAGCTTACAAAAGGACGTTCCTGCTCTGATTTGTCAGCAATCAGAAAACACGACATATTGCGCTACATGATGCTGGCTGCCGAAAGCCAGGGCGATGAAGACATGATGCTGAAAGCATCTAAAGCATACATAAACGTTCTTGAAAAGCGGGCACAACCCACCAATCACGACCGTGAGCTGCAAGTGCTGTATGAAACTTATAAGATGCGTGAGCAAATGGCCTCCAGCGAGATAGAACGCCAGGACGAAATCAACAAACTGCAACATTCCATTATAGTGATATGTGGCATAGCTCTCATCGGCCTCATTATCATGGTAGTTTTCCTTATTCGTCTCTACCGTCACTCGCGCAAACTCACCAATACACTTTTTGAGTCTAATGAAGCTCTTAAATCTGAAAGTTGCGCCCTGCGGGCTTCACAACGTGAAGTGATTAATGCGCGTGATGCCGCTGAGAAAGCTAACGAATTCAAATCAGACTTCATCCAAAATCTCAGCCATGAGGTTTCTTCTCCGCTAAGCACTATCGTGGAGTATTCCCGGCTGCTTGTTGACTGTACCGACGCTGCTAAAAAGCCTTATCTTGAGAAGTATGCCAAAATGATTACCGACAATGCAGAATTCCTCAATTCAGTAATAAACGATGTATTCCATCTTTCTGAAATAGACAGCGACTCGGTAACGATTCATCGCAAACTTGTCGATATTCGAAAAATCATCGACATTTCTGTCGATATCGTATCAAGCTCGCTCAAACCCGGAGTCGCAATAGAAATAGAATCTGAAACTCCGAATATCGACACGTTCACCGACCCTAACCGCGTGAACCAGATACTGAACCATGTGCTTGAAAATGCAGTCCGATATACTGACAAAGGCCGAATACTCATAGCATACGACTATGTGAACAACGGCAAAGAAATAGCCATATCAGTCACTGACAACGGCCCAGGTATCGCTTCAAAATATAAAGAGCATATTTTTGAAAGATTCGTCAAGCTAAATCCCAAGGACGAAGGCATCGGGCTCGGATTACCCATATCAAGACTTCTTGCAAGACTGCTTGGAGGAGACCTTGTACTTGACACCACATATTCACACGGCGCAAGATTTATATTAACGCTCCCTTATACAATGAAGTAAATCAGGAGTGTTAGATACACTCTAAGGCTTGCTTTTACCTACAGGAGGCTCTGTAAGCTGAATCTTTATCACTGTGGTGCGGGAAAGGCTTCTTGCTATGGCATCGTCAAAATGCTCCATATGGCAGGGAAGAAAGCGTTGACACAATAAACGCAAAGCTTCCGTTTTTTCTTCATCTGAAGAAACTGTTTCTGCCCTGCCTATAGCCACAGCGGAATTATAATATTCCGTGAAATTCTGTTTATCCTCCTCATATTTAGGGGTACACTTGCTCACGGCTGAAAGACTGACTATAGGACACGACTTCAGACATTCGATTTTTTCGCCCTCGGCTGCACAATGAAAATAGAATGTGTCGCCCTTACGGACTAACGAAAGCGGTAGTCCGTAAGGCGTACCGTCGGGTCTGGTCATGCTAACGGTTATGTATGGAGCTTTGTCAAACACATTATATGCCC
>PPYF01029601.1_pt1 | contig 10242 bp, 9 predicted proteins | sample 1559871 | NCBI WGS metagenome assembly PPYF01 (sample SAMN08240021, study PRJNA423297) | Human gut metagenome, whole genome shotgun sequencing project.
TCTCCCGAAGATAGTCCGTAAATCCACGATACAGCAGGCGAATATCTGCCAGCTTATAATAAAGTCTTGACGATTCTCCTGCCGACTCCATCACGCGCTCAATCTCATCTTCCCCAATATCATATTGAGTAAATTCGGAGATCACTGACTTTACTTCACTGATATATCCCTGCTTCTTCATATGTCCGCCAAGCATTTTCAGTTCGCTCTCATAATCGCCGGCAATCTTTCGAAGAATCAGATTCTTTCCCTCATCATCCAGAACAGGAAGTCCTCCGCCCCCTGTCTCTTCAAACACACGATAAGCAAGACGTGCAAAGCTAAGCACGTCTATATTCATGATTCCTTTGCGCTCATGCATCATCACCAGATCCTTCTGTGTCTGCATGGTAAATTGCTCCGGCACCAATACAATATAATTTCTCTCAGGATATTTCATAGATTCCTGAATGACATGTTGATATAAATAACTTGATTTTCCTGACCCTGATGGTCCAAACACAAATTTTAAAGGCATAGGATTTCCCTCCTATGCCTTAGTATATCATATCTCTATCTTATACGCTTCTTAATTTTTCTATGAACTCATTGCTCAATGTCAGCTTCGCAACATAGAACACATCACCGGTCATATATACCGTCCAGTCGTCTTCCACTTCTACCTGAAGCTCTCCGCCCGGCATATGTACCACAACTTTGTTGTTCGTCATACCAAGCTTGTAAGCAACACCTGCTGCCGCACACGCTCCGGTTCCTGATGCCAGTGTATAACCCGCACCTCTTTCATAGATCTCAATGGCGAGATTCTCTTTGTCGATTACTTTCATGATCTGTGTATTGATACGATTTGGGAAATATCTTGCAATCTCCGCATAATCTCCGATCTTAGTAACCAGCGGTTTGGAAATCTCTCTCATTGGAATTACACAATGTGGATTACCGATGCTGACACAAGTCACCGGATATAAAGTTCTTCCAAATACCATATCCTCATTGATCACTTCACGACGTTCCCCGGTCACCGGAATATCATCACTCCAGAAAGATAATTTACCCATAGATACGCGAAGTCTGCTGCCGTCCTCATTTAAGAACGTAACTTCTACCGGACCATTTCCTGTGTGCAGAACAAAGTTTTTCTTCTGAACATAGCCTGCGTCCTTCAAATACTTGGCGAAAATACGAACTCCATTGCCACTTGTCTCCGATTCACTTCCATCCGGATTCCATACTTTTACATACATGCCTTCTTCTTTCTGAATCGGTCCTTCCAACACACCATCAGAACCAAGACCTGCATTACGGTCGCAGATCATCTTCACATTCTCCGGTGTAAGTTCAAATTCATTTTTATTTGGATCGAATACTACATAATCATTTCCGAGTCCATGATAACGTTCCAATACAACTTTCATATTCTACCTCCGGTTTCGGGAATTTCTCCCGTTCATTCATATACATCTAGTACTATCATAACAGGCATGATTCGTCATTTCAAGAAAAAATCACATCGGTTCCGATACTTTTGCGTACACCTGCACCGGTACATACGCTCTTACAAAGATCCCGTCTTCCCGGTATTCTTCCGTTTCCAGTTCTCCGTACTTGCGGATCAGCTGAAGCTTTGCCGCATCACTGTACGGATATACCCTCTCTAAAAATACCTTCTGCTCCCGAAGTACTGCCTCGATCGTCTCTTGAAGTTCGATAAGTCCGGCTCCCGTCTTTGCCGATGTTTTCACTGTATAGTCCGCCTTGAAATCACGGATTACACTGTCCTCTTCCAGTCTGTCCTGCTTATTAAAAACCGTAATGATCGGTTTATCTTTCACTCCCAGATTCTGAAGCGTTTCATAAACTGTGTACATCTGACTGTCCATCTGAGGGCTGGATGTGTCCACCACATGCAGGATTATATCTGCATACTTCGCTTCTTCCAGCGTACTTTTAAAAGCTTCGATCAAATGATGCGGGAGTTTCTTAATAAAACCTACTGTATCTGTCAGTAATATTTCCTGTCCTTTTGGCAGTTTCAAACTTCGCGTTGTAGGATCAAGCGTTGCAAAAAGCTGATCTTCTGCCAGAATATCCGCTCCTGTCAACGCATTTAAGAGTGTGGACTTTCCTGCATTTGTGTATCCTACGATAGCCGCTTGTCTGCCTGTATTTTAACTGCGCAAGTTCTACCTGAATCTTTCCTTCACTGGTAGAGGCTCTCCCCGCAAAAATATCGAGGATCACCAAGGTACGGTCCATTACTTTGACATCCAGTTCATCTTGAAGATTCTTCATCTGCACCGGAGAAAGCTCATCATCACAAATAATACCTGTTGCGTCCAGCTCCCACAACAGGTCTTTGATTTCGTCTATTTTTCCTTTTCCAACGTAGGTTCCGGGATGAATCTGCTCCCGGCTCTGAATGACCTGTCCCACTGTCTGAGCTCCTGCTGTCGCTGCAAGCTCCGATAATTCCTTCAAAGAATCTTCCACATCATCCTGCCCCGGAAGACCGACACCTACGAGGAGTACTCTCTCTGATTCCTTCTTTAATTCGATCATACATATCCTCTGCTATCTTGTCTCTAAAAATTCTGCTTCCTTTTTCGCTTCTTCATCCTTCGGATATTTGTCCGTATATTTTGCAAGCCTTTCTTTCGCCTGTTCCCAGTCTTCCATTCCTTCACATGCGACAATCGCATTGTACTCCATTTCCTGCTTCAGCGCCTTACTGTTTCCCTCAGCTTCCAGCCCCTTCTCATAACAGGATAACGCCTCTTCATAATTTCCAAGCTCCAGTTCACAGGCTCCGAGAAGATTGTAGATTGTTCCCGTCTTTTCTGTTCCTTCCTTTAACGCCTGCTTCAGTGCCTTTCGCGCTCCTTCGTAATCCTTCTGTTCAAAACAGGCTATCCCAAGTCCGCGGCAGGAATCTGCCAGATTCTTTTCTTTCTCAACTGCCTTCTTAAAATTCACTTCTGCTTCTTTATATTGCCCGGCTTCCAGCTGTTCCATTCCTTCTTTATATGGATTCTTCCCACAACCAGTCAAAAGGATCATCAGCAACAACACTGCTGGAAATACACGCCATACTTTTCTCATACGTCCTCCTATGCTACATATCTTACTACTCCTGCCGCATTCAGAATCGCGATAAACACAACTGCAACTTCTGCAATGATCGCCTCCCACATTCCGAAATATCCAACAACTGCAAAAAATAATATCATAAACTTGATTGCTAATGCAAATGTAATATTGTGATTCACTACACGAAGAGTTTCTTTGGAAATGCGGATCGCATCCACAATTTTAGACAATTCATCTTCCATCAGCACAATATCCGCCGCCTCTATCGCAGCCGCCGAGCCAAGCGCTCCCATCGCAATCCCCACATCTGCTCTGGCAAGAACCGGAGCATCATTGATACCGTCTCCCACACATACAAGACGTTCTCTCGCATCCTGCACCATAAGGAAATCTTCCAGCTGTTCCAGCTTATCTCCCGGCAACAGATCCGTATACGCATAGTCCATATCCAGTTCCTGCGCAGTTTCCATAGCAGAACTTTCTGTATCACCGGTCAGCATGACAAGAACACCCTGACATTTCTCCTTCAGATATCTCAGCGTCCATCTGGCATCCTTCTTAAGCGCATCCGAAATAATAATATAACCTGCATATTTCTTATCCACCGCTATATAGATTACGGTTCCGGTGGATTCAACCTCGTCCATCGGAATCTCATATTTCTCTAACAGATGATAATTCCCAACAAGAATTTTCTGCCCGTCATAAACCGCAGTCACTCCGTAACCCGGAAGCTCTTTTACATGACTGACCTGATCTTTTTCTACCGCTTCTCCGTAAGCATCCAGAAGCGCACGCGCAATCGGATGATTTGAATAACTCTCTGCATGTGCGGCAATCTCCAGCAATTCCTCTTCCCCGGTCTGTACCGGATGAATCTCCCGAACTGTAAATACGCCTTCTGTCAAGGTTCCGGTCTTATCAAACACAAATGTGTCCGCCTGCGCCAGATCTTCCAGATAATTTGCACCCTTGATCACGATTCCCTGTCTTGCCGCAGAGGCAAGCCCGCCAAGAAATGCAATTGGCACAGACATGACAAGTCCGCTTGGACAGGCAGCAATCAAAAAGATCAGACCGCGATATACCCATGTCGACCAGTTCCCGTAGGAAAAAGTAAGCGGCGGATAGATCATAACAAACAGCGCAAAGCAAAACATCACCGGTGTATAGACTCTTGAAAACTTCGAAATAAATGTCTCGCTCTCAGATTGTTTCTTCTGTGCGTCTTCTACCATGTCCATAATCTTAGAAACCGTAGAATCATTGTATACTTTTACAACCTTTGCTTCCAGCACACCACTAAGATTAATACATCCACTGTAAATAAAGCTGGACTCTCTTGCTTTGCGCGGCATTGACTCTCCGGTCACTGCCTTCGTATCAACCATAGAAGAGCCTGTCTTCACAATCGCATCCACCGGAATACGTTCTCCCGGTTTTATGACGATCAGATCGCCCACTTCCAATTCTGAAGGCTGTACCTTCACTTCCCCGGCTTCTGACTTCTTCGTCGCATACGGCGGACGGATATCAATCATTTCTTCGATGGAACGCTTTGCACTATCTGTAGAATAAGCTTCAAATATCACACCCAGCTCAAAGAGAAGCATGACCAATACACCTTCTGTATATCTCCCGATTCCAAAAGCTCCAACTGTTGCCAGTGTGATCAAGGTATATTCTGTCAAAAACTTTTTCTGAAAAAATTTCTCGCACAGCACACGAAACACATCGTATCCGATAATCAGATATGCGATTAAAAACCATATGAACTTTGCCCAGTCGCCCATCATATTATGCGTAGTCGTTGCGATTGCACACACGTAGATAAATACTCCGGCGCCATAAATAATACTTCTCTTTTTCAACTCAGTCGTCATACTTTATTTCCTTTTTATAACTATATGTAAATCACTCTAAAATATGTTCCATTCCCTGACTGATGATATTCTGTATATGACCGTCTGCCAGCGAATAGTATACCGTCTTGCCATCTCTGCGGTTTTTTACCAGCTTCATCTGCTTCAGCACCCGAAGCTGATGGGAAATGGCGGACTGCGTCATGCCTAATGTCTCTGCAAGATCACAGACACACATCTCCGCCTGTAAAAGCACAAATAAAATCTTTACTCTCGTAGCATCTCCAAATACTTTATAAAAATCTGCAAGTTCTTTCAGCGTCTCTTCGGCCGGCATCTCTTTCAGCACTTCCCGAACCTTCTGATCATGAACAAACAGTTCTTCACAACATTCTACTTCTTCTCTTTTCATAGACTCCTCCCTTTCGATTCTATGAGCATTCGTCTATCTGTTAATTATGCCAAATGGCTGAAATCATTTCAACCATTTGGCACAAACGCAACCAAAATTAATATTTTCGTAATTTTTTCTTCAGATTTTTCATCATATCGTCTTATTTTCGATACAAAATCCGAATAGAATTCAGCACACAAAGCATTGCCACCCCGGTGTCTGCAAAAACAGCCATCCACATATTGGCATATCCTGCCAGACCGAGAATCATAACGAGAAATTTTACAGCCAATGCAAACACTACATTCTGCATTGCAATCCTGCCGACATTTCTGGCAATTTGTATCGATTGCGGAATCGCTTCCACAGAGGAAGTCATGAACACGACATCTGCCGCCTCAATAGCTGCATCTGCTCCGCTTCCCATTGCCGCTCCCACGTCTGCTCCTGCCAGAACCGGCGCATCGTTAATTCCGTCTCCCACAAATAATACCGCACCATGCTGCCTGCGGATATCCTGAAGGTGTGTCAACTTATCCTGCGGAAGCAGTTCTGCGTGCACTTCATCAATCTTCGCCAGCTTCGCAATTGCTCCGGCGCTATTTCTCTCATCCCCGGTCAGCATTGCAGTCACAAGTCCAAGCGTTCTCAATTGTTCTACTGCTCCTGACGCCTCCGGCTTCATTACATCCGCTACAACCAGATACCCTTCCAGTCTTCCATCGACAGCCAATAAAACTTCCGTTCCATAGTCTTCGTTCTCATAACTGTTCACATCTACGTGATAAAGCTCCATCAAATTCTTGTTACCACACAATACCGTGCCTTCCGGGAAAACTGCACGAATTCCTTTTCCCGGAATTTCTTCCACCTCACCCGGTCTTACCAGTTTCAGCCCTCTGTTCTTCGCCTCTGCCACAATGCTTACAGCTACCGGATGCGTAGAGGCAATCTCACAGTCCGCCGCCATTGTAAGGATCTGCTTCTCTGTCAACCGATGAAGACTGACTACCCTTTGCACATCGAACGTACCTTTTGTAATGGTGCCGGTCTTATCCATGACAACCGCTTTTATATTCTTCAATGCTTCGATCGCGACACCACCCTTGAACAGAATTCCTTTTTTAGAACCACTGCCGATACCTGAGAAAAATGCCAGCGGCACGCTTAACACAAGGGCGCACGGACAGCTGATGACAAGAAACGTAATCGCAGTATATACCCAGTGATTCCAATCACCTGTGAAGATAGACGGAATAATCGCTGTTGCCACCGCCAGAGCAACGACAACCGGAGTGTACACTCTGGCAAATTTTGTAATAAAGCGGTCAATCTTCGGTTTACTTGCAGCTGCATTTTCCACAGAATCAAGAATACGGCTTACCATCGATTCACTGAGAGGTTTCTGTACTTCAATTTTAAGAACACCCCCGGTATTGACACAACCGGAGTAGACTTCCACTCCCGGATAGACCCGAACCGGCACCGGTTCTCCTGTCACCGCCGAGGTATCCAGCTGGCTCGTTCCATCAATGATCTTTCCATCCAGCGGAATCCGGTCACCGGGACGCACCAGAAGTATATCGCCGATGTTTGCCTCCTCTGCCGGAATCATCGTAACTTCTTCACCATGCAAACGCCCCACTACTTCCGGTCTTAAGTCCACTGCATCCATAATCTGAGAACGGCTTCTGCTCACTGCAATATCTTCAAATAATTCTCCGATCCGATAGAAAAGCATCACACCTGCCGCTTCGGCAAAATCGCCAATGACAAAAGCAGCAATGGTAGCAACGCTCATAAGGAAATTTTCATCAAACACATGACCTTTTAATAAGTTCTTCCCTGCACTCACCACAATTTTCATTCCTAAAATTACATATGCCGCAACAAAGAACCACGGAATCACCGCTTCTGCCGCTATGCCTTCCAATAAAATTCCCCCAAGAAATAATACCGCGCCAAAACCAATCTGAAGAAAGCTTCTTTTATGCTCTGCAAAAGCAGATCTTCTTTCTCTCTTTTTAGAAGTCCCTGCTTCTTTTGGGACTACAACAACGTCTTCTTCTATACCGGAACAGATCTTTTGTATTTCAGGCAGAAGATTTTCTGTCTGGTCTCCGGCTACCGTTAACTGCCTGGTCGCATAGGTAATGACCGCCCTCTCAACATTCGGGAGTTCGTTGATTTTTCGCTCCATCTTTGCCGCACAATTGGCACATCCTAAGTTTTCCAGAATATATACTGTTTTCTTCCCTTCTACAGAAATAGCTTCCTGATGTTTCTCTTCCTGAGATATATGTTCATGCTCATGGTCATGTCCACAGCCGCAACTTTCCTGATGATGGTGCTCATGGTCATGTCCACAGCCGCAGCTTTCCTGATGATGGTGCTCATGGTCATGTCCACAGCCGCAGCCCTCGTGATCGTGGTGTTCATGATGATGTTCGTGATTCACTTTTTTTTCTTCCTGCATACCCCTGCCTCCGTCTGTAATAATCTTACGATATTCATTCTATATTCTTCTATGATTTCCATGACATAAAAGATAGGATAATGATAAACGTTATACATATGAACAGTTATTCATATGTTCATTTATATCATAATCTCATGCAGGGATAATGTCAATAACCTATTCGAAATTTTTAATATTCCAACTTTTTCTACCAAACAAACACATATCTCTCACTGCAATGCCCTAACTCTATTCCAACCTTCCGTGTTGTAGGTGAAATACAATATCTGCCTCTTTCGCCACCGCTTCTGAATGTGTCACTACTACTACACATCGATTCAATTCATGTGCATTCTTTTTCAAGATTTCTGTGATTTCCGCCGCAGTATCTTCATCCAGATTTCCGGTCGGCTCATCTGCCAAGATAATCGGAGCCTGACTAGCTAAGGCTCTGGCAATCGCCACTCGCTGTTGTTGCCCTCCTGATAGTTTCAGCACATTCCTTTTGGCTTCCTCATCACTAATACCTAATTTTCTTAAGATTGGCATAGGGTCTTCTTTGGCAGTCAAAAGCACATTTTCCTTGGGCGTCATATATTCAATCAGGTTATAGTTTTGAAATACAAATGCAACATGATTTTTTCGATGATAAGAAAGCCCCTTCTCTGAAATGTTCTCTCCCTCGCACAAGATCACACCTTCTTTTGGTTCATCAAGTCCTCCTAATAAAGACAATAGTGTCGTTTTCCCACAGCCGGATTGTCCTGATATAGCATAAAATTTACCACGTTCCAGTTTCAGCGAAATTCCTTCAAGCACCTTTTTCCTTTTATCATAATAATATCCCACCTGCTTCGCTTCTAATACAACCACAATTAACTCCTCCTTTCATTTCTAATCTATCTCCTCTATGAAATCATTCATTTGATGAAAGTATGTCTTTTGGATTCATTTTCACCACATTTATGTAAGATAATATTACAGATAATCCTATAAGCAGTGCTTCTATTACAAATACTGAAAAAATAAGGGTTGCTTTCATTCCGGCCACTCCTAATATCTCATTTCCCCAAAGCCTGTGATTTATATTCTTTATCACCACAACTGCACACGGTATTGCCAAACCAAATGCAACCAAATAGATCCACACACTTTCTATTAATAATTGTATAAAAATGCTCTTTTTTTCTATTCCCACTTCAAGATAAATACCTATTTCCCGTCTTCGATCTTTCATCCACATTGCTAAAATCAAATACAAAATCAAAGAACTCAATACCAATACAGAAATAATAAATGCAGACATTATTTGGGTCAATTTTTCAATAGGTTCTGCCGATTGTTCATATTTGCCATTATTCTGCTCGATTCTGTAAGATTCCGACGGCAACGTAATATCTTCTAATATCTTTTTCAATGTTTGCTCAAAATTCGCAGAATCCCGAACAAAAAAATTAACCCCATACCGATACCAGTCTACTTCTTCTCCTCGCAATTTTGTCATTACTTTATAATCCGTTTTGGCATCTACAAATATAAAATTATCCGGAATATTACGTTCTGCATTCCCGTCATTTCCCGAGGTATCATTAGAGATATTGGTACGATAAATGCCTTTGATCTGATGTTCAAAGATTTCTCCCAACGCAGCATCGTTCAATCCCTGATTTCCTTCTGTTACCCGACTTGTAAATGTGTCACCGATCTGTAAATGATTCTCTTTTGCAAGCGTTTCCGATACTAATGCTTTTCCTTCATCTTCTCCTTGAAGATGTTCTCCTTCTATCAATTCAATCTCTCCTGTATAAAATTGTTCACTGTAAAAAGAATTGGTACAACTTATAAAACGAGTCACTTGCGCTTCATCCTCCGCACCTTGTCCTGAAAACATCCCTGATGTCAGAACCAAATCCGGAACATTCATGTAATATACATCATTTCCATTATAGGCTAATATATTTTCTTCTTTCATAACGTCCCGGCAAAACTCATCTGTCAATTGCTCTGAAGAATTTTCCACTTCCCGATTCGGCATTATAGTAAAATATCCACTTAACTTTTCTTTCAACTGTCCCACCGCAAAGCTGGTCTGATTCCAAACCGTTCCTGCAACTAGTATGCTTAACACGCACACCCACATAATAAAAAATAAAATAATACTTCTATTCTTTTTTCTTGTAATATACAAAAAAGCTCTTTTGTATGGTTTCATCGAATCATTCCTTCCCTATACCGAGGACAATATATCCTTCGGGCGCATTTTCAAGATTTCTCTGGATGATACTATCGTAACGATTATCAACACGATCATTAATATAACCACTGTTGTTACAACATTCGAGTAAGTAAGATTACATGCTAGTTCCTCCGGTGCTTCTACTTCTGTCACAACTGTCAGCTGATCCACCAATGTCATATACTCTTCCTCTGATGCCACTTCC
>PPYF01130572.1_pt1 | contig 10242 bp, 6 predicted proteins | sample 1559871 | NCBI WGS metagenome assembly PPYF01 (sample SAMN08240021, study PRJNA423297) | Human gut metagenome, whole genome shotgun sequencing project.
CAAAGGCTATTGTGTACTGATTGATTTCCCATTGTGCTTTAACCGTCATATTCTCCGCCGGCATGGTTTCGGGGATTTCTTTATTCCAACCCTTAAAGGTATAACCTTTTCTTGTCGGGTTGGCGGGAGCGGCAATCTGCGTACCGTAGTCCTGTGTAATTGGTGCAATCTCACTTCCGCCGTTGGTATCAAAGGTTATTGTGTATTTATTCGTATTCCACACGGGATAGAGCGTCAGCGCCTCGTTTTTGGTATAAATATCTTCAAAGTCATATACCTTTTCGCCGCCGTCAACGGTTGCCCAGCCTACTTGCGTGTAGCCCGCGCGGGTGAACAAAGCGCCGCGCAGGGTAAGAATATTGTTGTGGGGTTTCATATCCGTCACCGCACTGCCGGTGCCGTATGTGCCGGGGAGGTAAATCACCTCATAGTCGCCAGTGATCGAAAGCATGGAAACATCGGCAGGTACGGTATCGCCGGGTTTATAGCAGTTCCCATTTTCATCCGACCAATACAGCTGCGCGTCTTCCGAAATGCCGTCCGGGCGGGGCAGTCCCTCGGCAGAGGGTGCAGTAAAGCTCTCGCTGCTTTTCACAATGATTTGAATATCCTCGGAGCTGCCGCCGAGCGTTCCGCCGCCAAGGTCAAGGGTAACGACCTTCAGCCCGTCAGAACCCAGTGTGTCAGGGTTCAGGACTTCAAGGACAGGGCGGAAACCGACGCTCGGGTCGGAGTACGTAGCATCGCAGTTGATCCAGAAGCGGGGCGAAGCGCACCCGCGAACCGCACGGCGCGACGCGTTGCGAGAAACAGTATCCTGTCCCCACAAATACAAATACATATCATTCCAGTTTTGGATATATCCGCTGTTCTTATTCAGCATCGTGTCCCATTCGTTGCTTTGGGGCACGCCGCGTTCGGAATTGCCCAAACCTATAAAGTTACTTCCCACAGACGGTGCGCGCAGGGTATAGTCCACGCCGCCGCTGGCATAATCTTTGCCGAAAATCAGACTTTTCGTATTTAAGTCATCCCAGCTTACCGTATGCGTTACGACATAGTCCGCAATGAATAGGCTGTGGGGATATTTATTCTTCTGAGCATACTCCTCGGTGGTTGCCATTTCCGATGTGAGCTTATAAGCGTTGACCGTGCCTGCATAGGTAAAAGGCACATAATGAAGTGTGCTGTCCGGCAGATTGCTGTTTACCGTTCCCGAAATATTCATTGCCGAAAGGTCAAAATAGTATCTGCCGCCGGGGGTGAGGGTAAACTGCTCGTCAGGCTGACTTTCCACCGTCAGCGTGACATCCGCAAAAGCACTTGCAAGGTCGGTCTTGCAGTCACCGTTATACTGCTCGCTGAACACCTTCATGGTATAGTCGCCCGGTGCAATGTCAGACGGGATTTTGATTTCAACTGTTCCGCTTTCGGCAGTAGGCTGTGCTACTCTGCCGTAATACTGTGCGCCGTTGTTATCCGCCAGGATGACAGAGATATATTCATTTTTCCCTGTGGTCGCCCCTTTGTAATTCAGCGTAACGGTATCGTCGGGGGCGGCGCTGACAGTTTTTTCCGTTACGGCAAAATTGCGTCTACTATCTAAAAGCGTCAGTTTCCATTCGTTTCCGCTGTATTTGGAAACTTCGGTCAGCCCTCCGTCAGGCTTTCCGCCCACAGCGGCAGATGCAAAAAGGACAGAGTTCAGATTTAAGTTAAAAGCGGGACGAACAGTCCGATAATTATTGAAAATGAGGACAGAGAACCCAGAGTATTGGACAGAACCCTCACTACGCACGACGGCGAGACGATATTTATCGGAGCCGGGGGAGCGCAGCCACCAACCGCTATCCACCCAATTCGGATGTGCAGGATTCAAGGCACGCAGATCGTTGTTTACAGCAATAGCCTCTTTTGCGGAAAGTGGCCAGAATACAGCGTTATCCACCTGCCCTCCCGCTACACAGTCGGTATTCTCTCCGTCGTAACTTCCGCTTGTCAGCGTCCGTTTCTTTACGGCAGCATTTTCTTCTGTCGTCAGCTTTTCCGCAAGCGCATCTATTGTGGCTTTCAAATTACTCGGTGCGTATTCGTTGTTTAATATGGTATCGACAAATGGTATAACCCCCATAGCGCCTGCCGCAAGCAGGGTAATATCCCCCTTTGAGCTTGTAACACCGCTTCCGTCATAGCCGATAACTCGCCATGCAGCGGGATTATTTTCATGGTTTTGCCCGAAATACACAGTCGGTGCGGTCGCTGTGTTTACATTTTTACTTAACACACTTAGTGGATCTGCACCAAGCTGTATCGCAGCAGAGCCCTCTGCCCCAACCTCCTCGGCGAATACGCTTATCGGCGTAAGGCAGAGCATCATGCATAAAGTCAGCAGGATACTAAGTATTCGTTTTTTCATTTTTCGCCACCTCCGTTATATAAATTTAATCAAGAGCGGTTATTGTAATAGTGCCTCTAAAGCCACCGAGATAAGTATTGTATGCCGAATTTTCAAACCACAACTGCAATGTAATGTCTTTATTTGACGCATCATACATTCTGTTGAAATTAAAGGAATGTTGATCATTGGTATACGGTATTTTTGCCCCGTCCCTTTTTATTCGGGTAAGCTCCCTGCACAGATCGTCATCATAACCGTCTGTCATCTGAATAGAGTAATTACCGCTGTTGTTAAATTCGTTTGAACCGACTTCGAGAGAACCGCTTAAGCAGACATTGTAAATATGTCCTTTTTTGAGGGTAATATTATTCATGTAGGATGAAATCAAGCCGCCCTTGTTTATTTTTTCGTAGACAGAAATATTGACACGACTGTTATTCAGTACTGTCCTCGGAGCGTTTGCCTCTCCGTAAAAATATCCCGAACAGCTGCCGTTCTGACCTGCATCACCCTTATCGCCTTTATCACCCTTTTCGCCTTTTTCACCGGTGTCTCCTTTGTCTCCTTTTTCACCGTCAGCACCTGTGGCTTTCACTCCCGTATCGGTCGTTCCAATCCACCAGTTGCCGTTTTCGCCGATGAACGGGGTGTTACCGTCTTTGCCGTCAGCGCCGTTTTGTCCGTTTGTTCCGTCCTTACCATCAGCACCGTCTTTGCCGTTTATACCGTCCTTGCCGTCTGCGCCGTCAAGACCTTTCAAAATTGAAAGATCGTAAAGGTTAAGCCATATTTCATCGCCGACATAACGCCACTGTAGGTTATTTTCATTTACACGGAACTCAGGTGTTTTTCCGTTTGCTCCGTCCTTACCGTTCTGTCCGGCATCTCCTTTATCTCCTTTGTCGCCTTTTTCACCGTCAACACCTGCGGCTTTTACGCCAATGTCGGTCACTCCGAGCCACCAGTTGCCGTTTTCACCGATGAACGGCGTATCACCGTTTTTGCCGTCAATACCATCGACACCGTTCTTTCCGTCGATTCCGTCTTTTCCGTCAAGACCTTTCAAATTTGAAAGATCGTAAAGATTTAGCCATATTTCATCGCTGACATAACGCCATTGAAGATTGCTTTCATTTACACGGAACTCAGGTGTTTTTCCGTTTACTCCGTCTTTACCGTTCTGCCCTGTGGGTCCTTTTATATCGGAAATGGCAACAAGGTTTTGCCAGTCTTCTCCCTCATAGCGCCACTGTATATATTCTGTTGTTCTTTGTACCTCTATGTTTTTGCCGTCAATGCCGTCTTTACCGTCAGTACCGTTTATTCCGTCAGCACCGTTTTTACCGTCAATACCGTCTTTACCGTCAGTGCCGTTTTTTCCGTCAAGACCGTTTATTCCGTCAACACCGTCTTTTCCGTCAATGCCGTCTTTGCCGTCAACGCCGTTTTTACCGTCAAGACCGTTCTTTCCGTCAAGACCGTTTTTTCCGTCAATGCCGTTTTTTCCGTCAGTACCGTCTTTGCCGTCAATGCCGTTTTTTCCGTCAGTACCGTCTTTGCCGTCAAGACCGTTTTTGCCGTCAAGACCGTTCTTTCCATTAGTACCGTTTTTTCCGTCAGTACCGTCTTTGCCGTCAATGCCGTTTTTACCGTCAAGACCGTTTTTGCCGTCAGTGCCGTTTTTGCCGTCAGTACCGTCTTTTCCATTAGTACCGTCTTTGCCGTCAAGACCGTTCTTTCCGTCAGTGCCGTTTTTTCCGTCAGTACCTCTGAGCGTGTTAAGAGCTACAAGATCGTGCCATTCCTCTTCGGCGGTATCTCTCCATTGGATTGCTGTGCCGTTGTTTCGCACCTCCGGCAACAGGGTTTTGCTATTTTCCGCCTTGCTGCATACGGCAGCGAATGCAATGCAAAGTATGATGCAAAGCACAAGACAGAGTGCGGTGGTAATACAGTATATTCGTTTTTTCATTTATCATTGCCTCCTCTCAAATATTGTGAACGGTATTTATCAGTAAACAGGGCAACACCCTGTTTTAAGACCTCCATTTGGGTTTTTAAATAATATTCATCCTCAAACATAGCATAGTGTACACAGGCACGGACAAATATAAAAATGAGCGGTGTAATCACCGTGTACGGAATGCCGATTTTCGGCTCAAGTCGCTTTGCATACTCGGTATAGCGCTCATTTACCCCCTCAAAGAATTTCTTGCCGTGCTCAATATATTTCGGATGAGTATAGACCTGATACATCAGCCGATATTTCTTGCCGTGCTTCTTTGCGGTCCAATACGGAACCTCTTTCACAAATCGAACAACATCATTCGGGTCGGTGGGAGCTTTTTCCATAAAATCATCCTCGACCTTTTCCATACAGTATGCAGTTGATTCAATAATCAGTTCATCAACACTGTTGAAATAGGAATACAGATTTCCCGTTGTACAGCCACACGCTGCCGCCAAAGCCTTGATGCCCGTACCTGTCAGCCCATTTTCAGCATAGCATTCAAAGCATTTTTCCATTATTTCCCTCTTACGCTCGTTGTGCTGTTCCTCTGTTGTTCTCATAAAGTTCGCTTCCTTTTGATAACTAATCGATTAATTAATTATAGTATAGCACAGAGCTACGGTAATTTCAACAATTAATTAAGAAAAAATCGCAAAATATTAAATTTTTATCGCATCTGTCGGAAACTTTACTACTATAGCAGTACCCTTTTCCGAACTTTCTTCCACACGAACCTTACCATTGTGCAGTGCAACGATTTCCCACACCAAAGAAAGTCCCAATCCAACTCCGCCGTATTCTCTGCTTCGGGATTTATCCACACGAAAGAAGGGCTGAAAAATACTTTCTCTGTATTGTTCGGGAATGCCGTAGCCGGTATCCGCAACCGTAATAACAAGCTGATTGTCTTTGTGCGTTACGGTAATATTCACTGTACCGTCAAAACGGTTGTAGCGTATAGCGTTTTCGGTCAGATTATATAACAAACGATAAATCAGCGTGTCACTGCCTGTCATAACAGCATCGCCCGTGCTTTCAAGTGTAACATTGTTCTTCTCTGCAAGGGGCGCAAGGTCAGTGAAAATCTCTTCTACCATAGGTCCTATCTCTATGCGGTCGGCACACGATACTGTGCGAAGCTCGCTCATTTCCAACAGGGTTTTTGTCATTTGCGTCATTCGTTCGGTCTGCTCACGCAACAATCGGAGAAACTCCGCCGTTTCAGGCGATACCTCGGGATGCTCTGCCGAAAAAAGTTCAAGCTGTGCCTGCATAAGCGAAAGCGGCGTGCGCAACTCATGTGCGGCGTTTCCCGTGAACTGTCGTTGAGCGGTAAATCCCTCATCAAGACGGTCAAGCATCCGATTGAACGACTTGACAAACTGTCTCAGTTCAGGCGGAACTTCTTCGGTTATCTTCATATCCGTCAAATTGTTAGGTTGAACCTTCTCAACCCGAGCGGTAAAAGTACGCAGAGGCTTCAGTGCATGCCCGCTTAAAAAATACGCAAGCACACCGCCTAACAATGTTGCCGCCGCCGTAATATACCAATTGGTAGCGATAAAGGATTCCTGTGCTCCGTTAATTACGATAGTCAATTCACGATCAAGCTTTTCGTGTTCGGGATCGAAAAAGTCAGGTTCTCCTTTGTCCGTATCACCGTAACCTGTAACATAAGAGCCTATGGAATCCATATAATGGCTGCCGGAATAGCCGATAAGAACATTCATAAAAATGCAGGTGGCTCCGATAAGAAGTGCTGTCATCAGAGTTATGCGCCATTGCAAGGATAACTTTTTCATACTTTTTCTTCCTCCATAACATATCCTTCACCAATGCGATTGCGAATCGGGTCATAGCCGAGTGCCGCACGCAGTTTCTTTCGTAATGCAGAAATATGTACTCTTATTGAATTGCTGAAATTGTCAACACTGTTATCCCAAACATGGTCGAGCAGTTCTTCCTGACTGACGGGACGACCTTGATTAAGAAGTAAATATTCAAGTATTCCGATTTCTTTTCGGGTAAGTGACAGCTCCTGACCGTCAGCAACGGCAACACGGGCTTTGGTGTCAAAAGCAACCTTTCCACAGTTCAAAACAACATTGTTTTGTGTAAACCGCCGGCGAGTCAGACTGCGTATTCGTGCCTCAAGCTCCTCCAAATGAAAAGGCTTTGTCAGATAATCGTTTGCTCCGGCATCCAGCCCCTCCACCTTGTCGGCAACCTCACAGCGTGCCGAAAGAATTAACACTCCGGTATCTTTGTCGGTTTGTCGCAGAGTTCGCAGTACCGTCATCCCGTCTGCACCGGGTAAATTCAGATCAAGTAAAACAAGATCGTACTTTTCTATTCCGAGCAACTCATTTGCTTTGTTTCCGTCATAGCAAAAATCAACGCTGTATGCCAATCTTTTAAGGCTGCGAACAATTGTCTCGCACAGCGCACGCTCGTCTTCAATTACTAAAATACGCATAGAAACTCTCCTTGTTGTGTTTTCATATTTCTTTGATAATTTAATTATATCATTATATCGCTCAGACATAAAGTTTTTGTTAAGTTTTCATTCTTAACAGGGATTTTACATCCTCTGTGCTACAATGAGAGCACAAAAGAAAGGAGTGACCGAATTGACTCGAAAGAAAAAAGCCGTATTTCAGATCGTGCTGATTATCTGCGGAATTACGATGCTGTGTTACGGAGCTCTGCGTGGAGAGGCAGAAACCGTGTTAAGCAAGGCAATCCGGCTGTGTTTGGAGTGTGTGGGAATTGGATAACAAAGAACCGAAGAAAAAAAGAGGCGGTGTATCGCAGTTTCTCTCACGCTTTCGATGGCTTATTCAAGCAGGAGCAACTTTGCTGAGTAATATTCATCTGCCGAATTTATTCAAGGGCAGAATTTATCAAGGCAAAGGAAAGGCTGTTTGCGTTCCGGGACTGAATTGCTATTCCTGCCCTGCGGCATCAGGTGCATGCCCGATCGGCTCGTTTCAGGCTGTGGTGGGTTCGTCAAAATTCAGTTTTTCATATTATATCACAGGATTCCTCATATTGATAGGAGTTCTGCTCGGGCGTTTTATCTGCGGTTTTTTGTGTCCGTTCGGATGGCTTCAGGAACTGTTACATAAGATACCGACAAAAAAGCTTTCCACTAAAAAGCTGAAGCCGCTGACATACATAAAATATGCAGTTTTGCTTTTTGCTGTAGGTTTGCTGCCAATGCTCATTACAAACGATGTGGGTATGGGAGATCCTTTTTTCTGTAAGTATCTTTGTCCTCAAGGGGTACTTGAGGGGGCAATCCCTCTTTCCGCCGTCGAGTCGGGAATCCGTGCCGCACTGGGTACGCTCTTTTCGTGGAAGCTGGGCATATTGATTGCGGTAATCGTACTGAGTGTACTTTTCTACAGACCGTTCTGCAAGTGGCTGTGTCCTCTCGGTGCATTTTACGCATTGCTTAACAAGGTGTCGCTTTTCGGAATGAAAGTAGACAAACACAAATGCATTTCCTGCGGAAAGTGTGCCAAAGTATGCAAGATGGATGTAGATGTAACCAAAACTCCCAACCATACCGAATGCATACGCTGCGGTAAGTGTATCCGTGCCTGTCCTGTCGAGGCGGTCAGCTTTTGCTACGGCTTTGGCAAAGGAAAAGAAAATGATTGTCCCGCTAAAAAAGCGGAAACAGCAAAACAAAAAATTGAAACAGAAATTAAAACAGAAATTAAAACAGGAATTGAAACAGAAAAGGAGTAAACACTATGAAAACGACTAAAATTTTAAGCTTACTGACTGCCTTGGTGATGTTGTTAAGCTTTGCCGCCTGTGGCACAGCCAAAGGCAATACGACGAATACTACCGCAAATAAGAAAAGCGAAACGGCTATGCTGACAGCTGTGAATCCGAAAACAAAAGACGAGGCCGCCGACCTGCATCAAAAACTGATGGCACAGGAAAATGCTATTCTTTCCGAAAACAGCGAACTTTGGGAAAAGGTATTTATTTCAGCCGATAAAGGTATGGCGATGAATGAGGACGGCAAAAACTACGGTGATTTTCTTCTGAAAACGATTGACGGTATCAAGGATCAGTTCAGTGCAGATGAGTTGAAGCTGCTTAATGAAGGCGCCGAAGAGATTAAGGAAATTGAAGGAAAACTGACGATTTTGGAACAAAAATTTCCCGGATGCGGAGAAAAACCGTCCGATGGAGATATGAGCGTTCCGGCGGAAAACGGTAAGCCCATCGAAAAGGATGATCTGAAGAAATTCCCGACATTTGACGGCAAGGATCTTGACGGAAACGAAGTTAAGAGCAGTACGCTTTTTGCAAAAAATACCGTTACTGTAGTAAACTTCTGGTTTACCACCTGCAATCCCTGCGTGGAAGAACTTGCCGACCTGGAAGCTCTGAATAAACAGCTTGCAAAAAAAGGCGGAGCAGTAGTCGGAATCAATTCATTTACACTTGACGGTGACAAAACGGCTATCTCTGACGCAAAGAATATTCTGGCAAAAAAGGGTGTGACCTACAAAAACATTTGGTTTGATTCAAAAAGTAAAGCCGGAGAATTCACATCCGGATTGTACTCCTACCCCACAACTTATGTTGTCGATAAAAACGGCAATATTGTGGGAGAGCCGATTGTCGGTGCAATAACCTCCGAAAAGCAGTCTGAAAAGCTGCAAAAGTTGATTGATCAGGCAATTGCAAACAGCAAGAACTGATGTGTGCCTGTCCCGACAAAGTATCAATAATGCATATTTTCAGGTTATGTAAATTTTACATATAGATTCCAACAAATATGCCAATAATTAAACCAATATAATTTTTCGTACAACAAAACCTCCTGCAACGGATTTTACTCTGTGCAGGAGGTTTATTCTTATTCCGATATTTTATATTTCATCATTATATCTCTATAAAAATTTTACATAGCTGTAAAGCGGTTTGTCATCACAATAAATTTGTATTCTGTTCAAGCATTAAAAAGGAGGCTCTTTCGAGCCTCCTTACAGCAGTTGTTCTACCCTATTTTATTGTAGAGTTTGTTACTGTCAAAATGCAAATATCAAAACTGCCGATGCAAGAAAAAGTGCAAAGGTAATCGGTTGAATTTTTATGTATTTTTCAACTTTTGCAATTCGCTCATCAGAAAATTGATTCGAGTTTGCAACATTTTTGTAATCACGATATGAAAATGCGAATATAAAAATCGACACTATAACGAACACAATATAAAACAAAAACAAATAATTCTCCAGCAATGAACCGTAGTACTTTGTTATCAAAGAAAATGCAAAGCAAGCTGTCTGGAAAATCGGAGCTAAAATACAGGCTTGGATTGTTCTGTCGCATTTATCCTCCGGTCTGTCATCCTCTTCATTGGGTAAAAAATAATCATCTGCAAGGCTTGAATTAATATGAACCCTCTTACGATATAGTTTAATTAAAGCCGCAATGAACAGCAAGCAAAACATTGCCACATTGCTATATCCATAGATTAAATATGCACCGCCCTTTAACACATATATTAAATCTCCGTTACTATATAGAGTCAAGGCGTACATATATGCATTAACTATAACTACCCAAGCATATATTCTTTTAACCTTTTTAAAAAGAATATATATTGTTGCAAAATGCATTACAAGTATTAAAATCATCAAAGATATAAATACAAGCAAATCGTATGGATTATGCGTTTGACAAAAATTTATAAAAGGGTAAAAGTTTAAATATAATGCAGTTGTAGGAAACATAGTTAAATCCGAAGTAATTATGCAATAACCAATGTTCACAAACAGCAATAATATAAATAAGCTTTGTAATC
>PPYF01131208.1_pt1 | contig 10242 bp, 5 predicted proteins | sample 1559871 | NCBI WGS metagenome assembly PPYF01 (sample SAMN08240021, study PRJNA423297) | Human gut metagenome, whole genome shotgun sequencing project.
GATCACAGGTGTCCCCGATGCCGTTTCGGGGTGCGTCCTGAACAAGACCGGCTTTTGCCGGGTCTAAACATTTCTTTATTGAAAAGGTTGAAAGCATGGCCGCCAAGACGTTTGAACAGGTACTGGACGAAGTTCGGGGCAAGCCCATACTCGTAGCCAACCGGGGCATTCCGGCACGTCGAATCTGCCGGGCCATCCGTGAACGCTTCGCCGCAGTGCCCGTAATGACCGCCACCGACATCGACAAGGCCGCGCCGGCCGCTTCGTCCGCGCAGGAACTGCTCCTGCTCGGTTCCGATCCTCGCGCGTACCTTGATCTCGATCTCATCATCGCCAAGGCGAAGCAGCGCGGTATCATCGCCATCCATCCCGGCTGGGGCTTCGCGTCGGAAGACGAGCGGTTCCCCCAGAAATGCGAAGAGGCGGGCATCACCTTCATCGGCTCCAAAGCCGACTCCATGAACCTGCTCGGCAACAAGGTGCAGGTCCGCAAGATCGCCAAGCGGCTCGGCATCCCCGTGGTGCCCGGCTCGGAAGGCGCGGTCGACGTGCCCGCCGCACGCAAGGTCGTCGACGAAATCACCCTCCCCATCATGCTGAAGGCTGAGGGCGGCGGAGGCGGGCGCGGCATTTTCCTTGTTCGTGAAAAAAGCGAACTGGAAGATGCCTTTTTTAAGGCCTCCGCCATGGCGCAGGCGTCCTTCGGCAACCCCCGCCTGTACGTGGAAAAGTACCTCGAACAGGTCCGCCACATCGAAATCCAGGTCATCGCCGACCAGCACGGCAACGTGTTCGCCTTTGACGAACGCGACTGCTCCGTGCAGCGCAACCACCAGAAGCTCGTGGAAATCACCCCGTCCCCGTGGGCGGGCATCACGCCCGAGCTGCGCGAACGCCTGAAGGAATACTCCCGTATGCTGGTCCGCGAGGTGGGTTATTACTCCCTCGCCACGGTGGAGTTCCTCGTCACCCCGCAGGGTGAACCCTACCTCATCGAAGTGAACACCCGCCTTCAGGTGGAACACGGCATCACCGAAAGCCGTTACGGCGTCGACCTCGTCGAAGAGCAGATCGCCGTGGCCTTCGGCGCGAAGCTGCGCCTGACCGAAGAAAACACCAAGCCGTCCCACTTCGCCATGCAGGTCCGCATCAACTGCGAAGACCCGCAGAACAACTTCGCCCCGAACTCCGGCCTGATTACCCGCTACGTGTCGCCCGGCGGCCCCGGCGTGCGCATCGACTCCAACCTTTCCGCCGGGTACGAGTTCCCCCCGAACTACGACTCCGCCGGTTCGCTTCTCATCGCCTATGGCCGCGACTGGCAGAAAGTGCTCGGCATCATGGACCGCGCTCTGACCGAATACATGGTCGGCGGCGTGAAGACCACGATCCCCTTCTATCGTCAGGTCCTCAAGCACCCGGCCTTCCGGGCGGGCATGTTCGACACGGGCTTCATCCCGTCCGCGCCCGAGCTCATGATATACGCCGACCTCGCGCCGGAAAGCGAACGCCTCGCCAAGCTCATCGCGGAAATCTCGGCCAAGGGCTACAACCCCTTCGTCCAGCTCGGCGAATACCGTTCCCACACCACGCCCCGCCTGCCGCGTCAGGATGTGGTGCTCCCTGCCATCCCCTCCAAAGTACGCAAAGAGCCCTCTCCCTATCCGCACGGCGACCGCGTGGCCCTGCTCGATTACGTCCGCGACAGCGGCCGTGTCCACTTCACGGACACGACCACCCGCGACAGCACCCAGTCCAACAGCGGCAACCGCTTCCGCCTCGCCGAAGACCGCCTCGTGGGGCCCTACCTGGACAACTGCGGCTTTTTCTCCCTTGAGAACGGCGGCGGCGCGCACTTCCACGTCGCCATGATGGCGAACATGACCTACCCCTTCACCGAGGCGAAGGAATGGAACAAGTTCGCCCCGAAGACCCTCAAGCAGATCCTGATCCGCTCGACCAACGTGCTCGGCTACAGCCCGCAGCCCAAGAACCTCATGCGCCTGACCGGCGAAATGATCTGCGACAACTTCCAGATCATCCGCTGCTTCGACTTCCTGAACCACATCGACAACATGCGTCCCTTCGCCGAAGTCGCGTTGAGCCGCAGGGACGTGGTCTTCGAACCCGCCATTTCCATGTCGTGGGCCAACGGCTTTGACGTTGCTCACTACCTCGGCGTGGCCGAGAACGTCCTTTCCGTGTGCGGCGATGTGGCCGGCATGAGCGAAAAGGAAGTCTCCCGCCATATCATCCTTGGCCTCAAGGACATGGCCGGCGTATGCCCGCCCCGCTTCATGACCGAAGTGGTCACGGCGCTGCGCAAACGGTGGCCCGAGCTGGTGCTGCACTACCACCGCCATATGACGGACGGCCTTTTCGTTCCCTCCGTGGGCGCGGCTGCCAAGGCTGGCGTCCAGATCGTGGATACGAACCTCGGCGCGTGCGTCCGCAGCTACGGCCAGGGCGACACCCTCGCCACCGCTGCCTACATGGAAGGCGAACTCGGCCTCAAGACCGCCATGAACAAGGATATGGTCCGCGACGCCAACTTCGTGCTCAAGCAGGTCATCCCCTACTACGACCGCTATTGCGCTCCGTACTTCCAGGGCATCGACAACGACGTGACCGAGCACGCCATGCCCGGCGGCGCGACCTCCTCGTCGCAGGAAGGCGCGCTCAAGCAGGGCTACATCCACCTGCTGCCCTACATGCTCAAGTTCCTTGCCGGGACCCGCAAGCTCGTCCGTTACCACGACGTGACCCCCGGTTCCCAGATCACATGGAACACCGCGTTCCTCGCCGTGACCGGCGCGTACAAGCGCGGCGGCGAAGAAGAGGTCAAATACCTGCTCGGCGTGCTTGATCGCGTCAACGACGTGCCCGACGAAGCCGAACTCAGCGAAGGCACCCGCGCGGCCCGCCTCGCCCTCTATCAGGATTGCAACGACGCGTTCCGCAACCTCCTTTTGGGCAAATTCGGCAAGCTGCCTCTGGGCTTCCCGCCGGATTGGGTGTATGAGAGCGCGTTCGGCAACGCATGGAAGCAGGCCATTGCCGACCGGACCACGCATTCGCCGCTGGAAAAGCTCACCGACATGGACATTGAGGCTGAGCGCAAGGCGTTCCGCGACATCATCAAGCGCGAACCCACGGAAGAAGAAATGGTCATGTACCTGAACCATCCCGGCGACGCCGTGAAGACGGTTCAGTTCCGTGCCAAATACGGCGATCCCAACCGGCTGCCGCTGCCCGTCTGGTTTGAAGGCTGCTCCGTCGGCGAGGAAATCAACTTTGTCAAGAACGGCGGCGCCGGGGGCGCGGTAATGGCCGATCCTACGGACAAGTATCAGGTCGGCGCGCCGAGCAACGGCGACCTCTGGGTGATGTACGTCCATCCCGGCGACATCGTCGAGGAGGGCGAAGAACTGTTCAACGTGTCCATCATGAAGCAGGAAAAAGCCGTTCTGGCTCCTGTGGCCGGCATCGTCAAGCGTGTGCTCAAGACCGCCGACTACAAGGAAACCAGGAAGATGGAAACCGTCCGCGAAGGCGAGCTCATCGTGGAGCTCGGGCCGGTTCCGCGCATCTGCACCAACGAGGCGTGCAGTCGTCCGTTGCCCATGAATGACATCGAGTTCTGTCCCTACTGCGGGGAACGGCTCAGCCGGATCTAAGGGACATCAACCGATACGAAGAGAGAGCCTGGGAGGCAATCCTCATGACGAAAACTCCTTCCGCAACCAAAAACCGACAAGACGAGGTTCCGGTGGAAGATCTTCTCAAGCGCTTGGTCCTGACCGGCGCGGACATCGTGCGGATCGGCGAGGACGCCGAGCTGCTGGTGGGTGGCAAAAACTACAACACGGCACTGATCAGCCGGGTTGAAGGCGTTCGCATTCCTCAGTTCCGCGCCATTTCGTCCGTGGCGTTCCACATCGTGCTCGACGAATGCAAGGTGTGCGCGGCGCTGATCCGTTCCATGGTCGACGAAGCCTATAACCGCATCGATTGGGCTTCCCCCGAAGTCACCAAGGATCACGAGTTCCTGCCGAAATTCGTGCGTTCCGTCGCAGCCGAGATCCGCAAGGCTTCCGAAGCCGATCCGGAACTGCCGCATATCCGCCTGCGCACGTTCGTCAACAACGTGGTCGACGGCTTCGCCTCCTCTCAGGAAGGCATCGACCAGCTCCGCAAGCGTTCCGTCATGGTGCAGGCCGCCATCCTGTCCTGCCCCTTGCCCGAACGCGTCGACAAGGCCGTCCGTTCCGCCTACCGCGACATCTGCGCCGAAGCGCAGGAAAGCGACGTGCCCGTGGCCGTGCGTTCCTCTGCCGCCGGTGAGGACTCCCGCAAGAAAGCCTTCGCGGGCCTTCAGGACACCTTCCTGAACATGGTCGGCGACGACGCAGTGGCCACCGCGTACCTGTGGGACTGCGCCTCGGCCTATAACCTGCGCTCCATGATTTACCGCCGGGAAGCCATCCTCGATGCTCTGACCCAGTCCGAAACCACGGGCCAGGAAGAGCTTGCCGCGCAGGCGAAGAAGGAATGGTCCATCGAGAACACGTCCCTTTCCGTGTGCATCATGCGCATGATCAATCCAGTGGTGTCCGGTACGGCGTTCAGCGCCGACACCGCCACGGGTTGCCGCGGCACCGTCCGCAAGGACCTCGTGAGCATCGACACCAGCTACGGCCTCGGTGAAGCCGTGGTGGGCGGCCGCGTGACGCCCGACAAGCTGTATGTCTACCAGAAGGACGACGGCAGCGAAGTCGTGATCCGCTTCATGGGCAGCAAAACCATGAAGATCGTCTATGACGAAAACGGCGGCACCAAGGAAGTGCCCGTTCCGGAACGCGAGTGTATGCTCTGGGCCCTGACCCCCACGCAGGCCGAGCAGGTCGCCAAGGGCGTGCGCGCCGTGAGCAAGGCCTACGACGGCATGATCATGGACACCGAGTTCTGCATCGACTCCAAGGGTATGCTGTGGTTCGTGCAGGCGCGCCCCGAAACACGCTGGAATGAAGAACTGGCCCTGCATCCCCACACCATCTTCATGCGCCGCCGCGAAGTGGAGCCCAAGGCCGCCGCTGCCGCCGAGATATTGCTGACCGGTAACGGGGCCTCCCGTGGCGCCGGACAGGGTAAGGTCCGCTTCCTCCGCTCCGCGCTGGAACTGAACCGCGTGGGTAAGGGCGAAATCCTCGCCGCCGAACGTACCGACCCCGATATGGTTCCCGGTATGCGCGTGGCCTCCGCCATCCTCGCCGACGTGGGCGGCGACACCAGCCACGCGGCCATCACCTCCCGCGAACTCGGCATCGCCGCGGTCATCGGCATCCAGAACCCCACGGCCCTTCAGGCTCTGGACGGTCTGGACGTCACCGTCGACGGCACCCGTGGGCGCGTGTACCGCGGCCTGCTCCCGCTGCATGAAGTCGGCGGCGAAATGGACGTGGAAGCCCTGCCCCAGACGAAAACCCGAGTCGGCCTCGTGCTCGCGGACATCGGGCAGGCCCTGTTCCTGTCCCGCCTCCGCAACGTGCCGGACTTTGAAGTGGGCCTGCTGCGCGCCGAATTCATGCTCGGCAACGTGGGCGTGCACCCCGCCGCGCTGGAAGCCTTCGACAACGGCGAACTGGAACGCCTCGTCCAGAAGAAGATCGGCGAACTGGACTCCAAGTTGCGCAAGACCATCCGCGAACAGCTTGACGCTGGCCTCGTGTCGTTGGATCTCCGCCTCCGCGAACACGTCGGCAACATCACCGGCTTCGCGGAAGAACTGGAAAAGCTCGGCAAAAAGGACGACCTCCGCAATCCCGACGAAATCATGGCCGTGTATCGGCGTATGCGCGAAGTTGAAAAGCTGCTGGACGAATACACCGAACGTGCCGCGCGCTTCTACAGCACGCTGGAGACGTCTGCGGATCTGGCCGAACACGTCCGCATCATCATGGGCTACGAGTCCGAACTGCTGGCCCTGTCCGGCGATTCCCCCGAAGTGAAGGCGCGCCGCGCCGCCATCGAAAAGGAAATCGGCGATCAGGTCAGCTACGCCGCGCTCAATCCGGCGGTGCAGGAAACCCTGCGCCAGATCGCCGCGCTGCGTGAAGACGTGGGCGCCCGCTGCGGCCTCGCCAAGGAAATCGCCGCCCTGCGTTCCATCCCCGGCGAAATCGGCACGCTCATCCGCGCCCGCGGCCACAAGAACGGCCACGACCACTACGTGCAGACGCTGTCTCAGGGATTGGCCCTGTTTGCGATGGCCTTCTACGGCAAGCCCATCGTGTACCGTACCACCGACTTCAAGACCAACGAGTACCGCAACCTGCTCGGCGGCAACCTCTTCGAAGATCACGAAGACAACCCGATGCTCGGCTATCGCGGCGTATCCCGCGATATCCACGACTGGGAAATCGAGTCCTTCAAGCTGGCCCGCTCGGCTTACGGCGCGCACAACCTCCAGCTCATGCTGCCCTTCGTGCGCACGCTGGAACAGGCCCGCGCCATGCGCGGCTACCTCGACACCGTACACAACCTGCGCAGCGGCGAGGACGGCCTCAAGATCATCCTCATGTCCGAGCTGCCTTCCAACGCCATTCTGGCGCGGCAGTTCATCCAGGAGTTCGACGGCTTCTCCATCGGCTCCAACGACATGACCCAGATGGTGCTGGCCACCGACCGCGACAACAGCTCGCTCTCGCACATCTACGACGAGGAAGACCCCGCCGTGGTCTGGGCGATTCTGGTGACCATCTTCTCCGGGCAGAAGTTCGGCAAAAAGGTCGGCTTCTGCGGTCAGGGAGTGGCGAACAGCGAAGTGCTGCGCGGCCTCGTGGCTATCAGCGGCATCACCTCCGCCTCCGTCGTGCCCGATACCTACTACCGCACGAAGCAGGACTTCGCGGCCGCCGAAGCCCTGAACATCTCGGCTTCCGGCCTTGGCAAGTGGCTTGGCGAACAGCACCAGGCCAAGCTGGTCAAGCTGCTTGAAGCCGCCGGAAAGGCCGATGTCGCCAAGCTCGCCTCCGATCCGGCCAAGATCCGCGCCTGGTACGATGCGGAAACCGCCCGTCTGCACGGCGAACTCCGTGACAGCCTCGGCGGAAGCCGCGAAAACACCGCCCGCAAGGCTCTTAAGACTTTCCGCGCCACGTTCCACAAGCCGGTCATCTATGCCGCGTGGAACTGGAACGAGACCGTCGAGGACGCCCTGCATCAGGCCGGTTTCGCCACCTTTGAGGAACAGGCTGCGGCTCTGGCCGAACAACGCAAGAAGCTGGCGTAACGTGAATACACGCAGGGCGCTGCCCTGCACCTGCTGAGGCTCTGCCTCAGACTCCGCCGGGCTGCCGCCCGGACCTGCCCGGGGGGAGAGCCTCCCCCCGGACCCCGGCAGTTTCGGAAAAACGACCGTCGGGGGATGTTCCTCAGACGGATCATCCCCCGACGTTTTTTGTTGAAACGATATTGTTAAAAGCAACAGCCAGCTATCTTATCCCGACAGGGCATGGCCTCTTCTCTGTATTCCCTCTCCGGCTGAAACGAACTCCTGTCGCGCAGCCTCCCCACCAGTCAACATTTTTGCGGGTGGGGTCTGGGGGAAGGCGCTTTTTATAAAAAACGCCTTCCCCCAGATTCCTCCCCAAAAGGATAGTATATGGAACTCCCCCGCAAACAGACTCGACAATTGAAACTCGGCTCCGTCCGTATCGGCGGAGGTGCACCCATTGCCATCCAGAGCATGACGAATACCGACACGCGGGACGTGGAGGCCACCCTCGGCCAGATCAAACGCTTGCATGACGCGGGCTGCGAAATCGTGCGCGTCGCCGTACCCGACGAGACGGCAGCCAGGGCCCTGCGCGTCATTCATGACGCCAGCCCCATCCCGGTCATCGCGGACATTCATTTTGACTACCGTCTGGCCCTCATGGCACTGGAAGCGGGATTGGAAGGCTTACGCATCAACCCCGGCAACATCGGTGAACGCAAAAACGTGGAAATGGTGGTCGATGCCGCCAAAGCGCGGGGCGCGGTGATCCGCGTGGGCGTCAACAGTGGTTCGGTAGAAAAACGGCTGCTGGAGCAGTACGGAGGCCCCACCCCGCAAGCAATGGTTGAAAGCGCACTCGGGCATGTCCGCATCCTTGAGAAACACGGCTTTTACGATACGAAAATTTCCATCAAGTCGTCTTCGGTCCTCAATACCATTGAATGTTACCGGCTATTATCGCAACGCTGCGATTACCCGCTGCACCTTGGCGTCACCGAGGCGGGCGGCGTGCTGCGCGGAGCCATCAAATCCTCGGTCGGCATGGGGGTCCTCCTTAGCGAGGGCATCGGCGACACCCTGCGCGTCTCTTTGACGGCTGCCCCGGAAGAAGAGATGACCGTGGCGTGGGAACTGTTCCGCGCCCTCGGACTGCGCCAGCGCGGGCCGGAAATCATCTCCTGCCCCACCTGCGGGCGTACGGAAATAGATCTCATCGGCCTCGCTCAAGAAGTGGAGCGCCGCCTGCGCACGGAAAAGGCGCCCATCAAGGTCGCGGTCATGGGCTGTGTGGTGAACGGACCCGGCGAGGCGCGGGAAGCCGATCTAGGCATGGCCGGAGGCCGCGACAAGGGCATCATCTTCCGTAAAGGCGAAGTCATCCGCTCCGTGCGCGGGCAGGAAGCCCTGCTTGCCGCATTCATGGAAGAACTGGATAAACTGCTTGTCGAGCGACGAGACTTGTAGCTGTCCGGCGATAACAAAAGGGAGGTTGACGCCTCCCTTTTGTTGCTCTTTCCACCATCCGGAACCGAGGTCAGGAAACGCGTTTCCCTGTGTTGTACCGATCAGGCAATGCGCGCCGCTCGCCACTTGCCGCTTTTCTCGGCTCAGTGGCTTTGAAGAGGCTCTACCTTTTTCTCCACCGTACCAGACGCAAAATACGCTCGTCGGCATTCCCTGAGAGAATCGCGTAACTCGATACCGCGACAACGATGACCATGCCGTGCACGGCGCGAGTCCAGAATCCCGACAGGCCGGAACTGACGATGCCCGCCTCGATCATCCCGACGATGGCGATGCCGATCAACGTGCCGTACAGCCTCCCGGAGCCTCCGAATACGCTGGTCCCACCGATGAACACGGCGGCGAACACCAACAGCATGTACCCGTCTCCCTGTGTGGGCCACCACGACCCCATTTCCATGCATCCGATGGCCCCGGCAAAGCCCGCTATGCCGCCCATGAGCGTGTGTACGCCAAGACGGGCCGCCGGGACGTTGATGCCGAGCCGGGATGCGATGTCCGCCTGCTCGCCCGTAAACCGGATGGCGTCGCCGAGCGGGTGGCGGTTCAGGAGAAGCCAAAGGGCAAGCGCCATTACAATCAGCCAGAGCGATTGCATGGGCAGGAAGCCGCCAAGCCTCCCTGCCAGCACGCTATGCGTGGGGCTTCCCCCCAGATCCGCCAGCCCGAGTGCGAGTCCCTGGCTCAGCAGCATGACAGCGCCGCGCCAGAAAAACTGCGTCCCGATGGTCGCTATGATGGACGGCACGCCGACATACGCGACCAGAAAGCCGTTGCAGAGACCGATCCCCAAGCCGATCAGGATGGCGACGATGACGCCGAGCCAGACCTGCCCCGTGTGTATCGCCGTGAGCGCAAAGCCGAATCCGGCTACCGCCAGCGTCGAGGGAAAACACAAATCCATCTCCCCCGCCGCGACCACCAACGTGAGCCCGAGCGCCAGAAAACCGTACAGGGGCAAGGTTGAAAGCAGACTCTCGTACATGGGCCACGCCAGAAACGCCCGCGCGCCCGTCATCATGAACAGCGCAAGCAACGCCAAGAACAACCCCGTCAGCCACAGCTGGTTGCGTGTGCTTGCGGGCAACGCCCACCGGATGCGCCCGCCCATCACGCACCTCTCCCTTCGGCGAGGGACAGCAGCCGTTCCGTCAGATCCGCCGGGGACGTCCCCTCGCGCCGTACTTCACCGACCGTCCTGCCCTTATCCATGAACAGGAACCGATCCGCCACATCATACGCCTGATGCACATGGTGGGACACCAGCAGCACGGAGCGCCCCTTGTCCCGCAGGGCCTGGATGAATTCCAGAACGCGTTTCACCTCTTTTAACGAGAGGGCCGTGGTGGGTTCGTCCAAGATGACCAGCCGCGCCCCGAAATACATGGCCCGCCCGATCGCCAGCGCCTGCCGCTCGCCGCCGGACAACACCCGTACGT
>PPYF01221556.1_pt1 | contig 10241 bp, 6 predicted proteins | sample 1559871 | NCBI WGS metagenome assembly PPYF01 (sample SAMN08240021, study PRJNA423297) | Human gut metagenome, whole genome shotgun sequencing project.
ACCAGGGAGTGGAGTGCATTTTTCAAGGAAAAGGGCTTTTTTGTAGTCAGTCTTGATGCTAGAAGCAAGTCAGGCATGAAGAGCATCACAGATATCGTGATGGAGGCCTGCAAGGAAAAGATTGAAAGAGATCGAAAGCGTGGTATCAAAAACAGACCGGTAAGAGCTATGGTGGTGGGTATTCCAAACGTCGGAAAGTCCACATTTATCAACTCATACGCCGGAAAAGCCTGTGCCAAGACAGGAAACAAGCCGGGCGTGACAAAGGGAAAGCAGTGGATCAGGCTCAATAAAAGTGTTGAGCTGCTCGATACCCCGGGCATACTGTGGCCGAAATTTGAGGATCAGACAGTGGGACTTAGACTTGCGCTAATCGGTTCGATAAAGGATGAGATTTTAAATGTTGATGAGCTTGCCGTGGAGCTTGTAAAGTTCCTAAAAGCAGAGTATCCGGGGCTTTTGGCACAAAGATACGAGGTAAGCGAGGAAAATGATATCATAGAGCTTATAAGTGCTGTCGCTGTCAACAGAAAATGCCTTTCAAAGGGAGGAGAGCCTGATTACAGCAAGGCGGCTGCACTCATCATAGATGATTTCAGAAGCGGTAAATTAGGCCATATCACTTTGGAGAGACCGGAGATATAGAAGAATAGTTACGAAGAATAGACGATAGGACAAGGATATGTCAGCAGAAAAAATAGGCGATATTAAGGAACAACTGAAAAGCATCACAGATTCACAGCTTGCACAGTTCATTGAGGCATACGGCTCAGATGAAAGGGGCGGAGTGATTAAGCTTGTAGACAGTGCAAAAAAGCGTCTGGACAAGTATGAAAAGGAGCTTATCCGTACAGAAGGTCTTAAGAAATATGAGCGCGAGTACGCATCATATGCTCATATTTGCGGCATAGATGAGGTGGGACGCGGACCGCTTGCAGGTCCGGTTGTGGCATGTGCGGTTATTCTGCCAAAGGACTGTGATATTTTATATATCAATGATTCAAAGAAGCTTACGGCTGCAAAGCGCGATGAGCTTTACGATGTCATAATGGAAAAGGCGGTTTCTGTAGGAATAGGGATGGCATCGCACGAGCGGATAGATGAGATAAATATATTGCAGGCTACATATGAGGCGATGAGACAGGCAATCGGAAAGCTTGATCCGGCACCGGATTTGACACTTAACGATGCAGTCACAATCCCGGGGGTGGATATAAAGCAGGTTCCGATTATAAAGGGAGATGCCAAAAGCATATCAATAGGAGCAGCCAGCATTGTGGCTAAGGTCACAAGGGATCGGATGATGGTTGAGTATGATAACATATATCCCGGCTATGGATTTGCATCAAACAAGGGTTATGGCTCGGCAGAGCATATCAAGGCACTAAAGGAGATAGGACCATCGCCGATACACAGGGCATCGTTTATACACAATTTTATTTAATATATTACAATTGTGCGGTTTTTACGAAGGTGCCTGGGCGCTGAATAGTTACACATTCTGCTAAAAACCGTCAGTTCACAATAGGAGAGAAAATGACACTTCAACAACTCAGACAGGTACTTACAATTGCAGAATCCAATTCCATGAATGAGGCGGCAAAGAAGCTTTTTGTTTCACAGCCCAATCTGTCTGCCACAGTACGAGAGGTGGAGGAGGAGCTTGGAATTACGGTATTCATGAGAAATAACCGTGGAATTACAGTCACAGCGGAGGGCGAGGAGTTTTTGGGATACGCCAAACAGGTTGTGGAGCAGTATCATCTGCTTGAGAACCGGTATCTGAATGTGGAGTCCAAAAAGAAATTCTCGGTTTCCATGCAGCACTATTCATTTGCAGTAAAGGCCTTTGTACAGCTTGCTAAAGAGGTGGGCATGGATGAGTACGAGTTTGCTGTTCACGAGACAAAGACTAAAGAGGTAATAGACAATGTAAAGAACTTAAAGAGCGAGCTTGGAGTTCTTTATTTAAGTGATTTCAATGAAAAGGTTTTAAGAAAGCTTTTTAAGGAATGTGACATCGAGTTTAAAGAGCTCTTCACATGCAATACATATGTGTATCTCTGGAAAAAACATCCGCTTGCCGGCAAAAAAGTGATTACACTTGATGATTTGCAGGAGTACCCATGTCTGACCTTTGAACAGGGCGTGAACAATTCCTTTTATTATGCTGAGGAGATGATGAGCACATATGAGTACAAGCGTGTCATAAAGGCTGATGACAGAGCCACAATGCTCAATCTCATGGTGGGGCTCAACGGATTTACACTGTGCTCAGGTATAATTTCTGAGGATTTAAACGGTGATGACTATGCGGCAATTCCACTTAAGGAAAGTGAAATAATGCATATAGGCTATATCAAGCACAAGGGCACAAAGCTTAGCAAGCTCGGTGAAATATATATAGATGCGTTAAAGAATTACGAGAATAAAGTTTTATAAATGAAAAATTGTAAAAAATGAATTTAAATTAATTAAATATCGTACCATTTTTATAAGAATTTCACAGTTATATTGTTTTTTAAAAAAAACATGCATGAAAATATAGTGAAAAATCGGTTACGCAAAAGATATTTATTAAAAAAAATGACATGAATTGACGGAAAATGACGGATTATGATTTTTTTGACAAATGAATATCAGATGTTATAATAGGCGCAACAATTGATTGGCATGTGCGAAAGCACTATGTTTTAGATTATAAAGGTGGTGTTAACTATGTACAATAAGGAAACAGTAATCAGACTTAACACATTGGATGATGTTCAGGAATTTGTTGGGGCTGCTTCTAAGTGCGATTTTGACATTGATCTCAAATATAGACAGATTCTTATTGATGCGAAATCACTTCTTGGAGTGATTGGAATTGGTACAAACAATGACTTTAAGGTCTGCTATATGGGCGATGACCAGGCATTTGATAATGTGGTTGATAAATTCACTGTAGCGTAATACAATTGAATAAGATCCTTTGGGAGAGTTTCTTCTTGGAGCTCTCCCTTTTTTATGTTCAGTGTATTAAAAATGTCTGGAGTTAGACTGAAAATATTGCCGGAACACAAAACCGTTGACATAATCCGGAATATGCAGGGAGAGTACATGACAGAAGCTGGAAATAACTATAGTGAAAAGAAAACACAATTACATATTTCGGTCAGAAACCTTGTGGAATTTATTTTCAGGGAGGGTGACATAGACAACCGGTCATCCAGAGCTATGAGTGCCGATGCCATGATGGAGGGAACACGCATTCACAGGAAAATCCAGGGCAGCATGGGGAAGGAGTATCAGGCAGAGGTGCCGCTTTCACTTGTTGTTGAAGGTGATTTGTATGAGCTGACTGTCGAGGGCAGGGCAGATGGCATCTTTACGGAGGATGGAAAGTGTTTTGTTGATGAGATTAAGGGAATGTACAGAAAGGTTGAGCTGTTTGAAAAGCCGGTTTTTGTGCACCGTGCGCAGGCTATGTGCTATGCATATATTTTTGCTCTGCAAAATAATATGGAAACGATAGGCATTCAGATGACCTACTGCAATTTGGAAACGGAGCAGACTAAGTATTTTCGCGAGGAGTTCTCATTTGAAGAGATAAAAAAATGGTTTGATGACCTGATGGAAGAGTATGGCAAATGGGCAACGTTTCAGTGTGAAATGAAAAATAAAAGACAGGCTTCAATCAAAGAACTCGATTTTCCGTTTGAGTACAGACCGGGGCAGAAAAAGCTTGTTTCGGACGTCTACAGGACAATTATGCGTCAGAAGCTTCTTTTTATGCAGGCTCCGACCGGTGTGGGAAAGACTATCTCTACTATTTTTCCGGCAGTGAAGGCGGTTGGTGAGGAGCTGGCAGACAGAATCTTTTACCTGACAGCGAAGACAATCACCGCAACAGTCGCAAAGGAAACGTTTGCGCTGCTTGAAAAAAATGGTTACAGGGCAAAAACTATTCAGATAACGGCAAAGGAAAAGCTATGTCCGTGTGATGAGATGGAATGCAATCCGGTAACCTGTCCGTATGCAAAGGGGCATTTTGACAGAGTAAATGATGCGGTTTTTGACCTGCTTCACAGATGTGAAATGATTGAGAGGGATGATATTTTATCACAGGCGGATAGGTATACCGTTTGTCCGTTTGAGCTTTGTCTTGATACGGCTAGCTGGTGTGATAATGTCATCTGCGATTACAACTATGTGTTTGACCCGAATGTTTATCTTAAGAGATTTTTTCAGGAGGGGATAAAGGGAGATTATATTTTTCTCATTGATGAGGCTCACAATATGGTCGAAAGAAGCAGGCAGATGTATAGCGCTCAGATTTATAAGGAGGATTTCCTTACTGTGAAGCGCATTATGAAGGAGCACAGCCGTTCTATTGAGAAAGCGCTTGAAAAGTGCAATAAGATACTGCTTGGGATGAAGCGTGAGTGTGAGAATTATACGGTATATGATACGTTTGGCAATATGGTATTTTCCTTTATGAGGCTTATGACACTTCTGGATGAGTTTTTGCAGAAGGCTAATGAGTTTCCGGGGAAAAAGGATGTTATGGATTTTTATTTTGAGCTTCGCAATTTCCTGAACATTTATGATCTGGTGGATGAGCACTACGTGATGTATTCCGAGCTTGAGGCTGATGGCAGGTTCATGCTAAAGCTTTTTTGTGTGGACCCGTCGCTTAATATACAAAAGAGGCTGGATAAGGGCAAGTCGGCTGTGTTTTTTTCGGCGACATTTTTGCCTGTAAACTATTACAAGAGCCTGCTAAGCACAAAAAAAGACAACTATGCCATATATGCTGACAGCACTTTTGACAGCAAAAAGAGACTGCTTGCGATGGCAACCGATGTGAGCACGAGGTACACGAGGCGCTCAAGGAGTGAGTATGAGCGTATTGCAGGGTATATTAATGCTGTTGTCACGCAAAAGACTGGAAATTATATGGTTTTCTTTCCGTCATATAAAATGATGAATGATGTGGCAGATATTTACTGTGAAAAATATGCAGACGAAACAGAGCTTATGCTGCAGAAAAATAATATGTCAGAGGCTGAAAGGGAGGAATTTCTGGACAGGTTTAGTGAGAAATCGGACAGAACACTTGTGGCATTTGGCATCATGGGAGGCATATTCGGTGAGGGCATTGATTTGAAAAACGACAGACTGATAGGTGCTATTGTTGTCGGAACGGGACTTCCGCAGATCAGCAATGAGAGAACTATATTAAAGGATTATTACGATGCCGAAAACGGCTGTGGCTTTGACTATGCTTTCAGGTATCCGGGCATAAATAAAGTCCTCCAGGCGGCCGGGAGAGTAATCAGGACGACGGAGGACACAGGTGTTATTTTGCTATTAGATGAGAGATTCTGGCAGAGAGAATATGATTTGCTCTATCCACGCGAGTGGAGTGACAGAAAGCCATGCAATATAGCAAATGTCGGAAAACTAGTTGCCGACTTCTGGGAGCAGATTTAAAAATTCTTCAGTGGATGCTGACACGGGCATTGTAGTGTTTACGGACACAACAATCTGGCGTGACGGCATCTTTTCTTTTGTCTTCAGTACGAAAAGCTCCTTATTCTCATGGTTGATGCAGTAGTCAGGCACGAATGCTATACCCAGTCCGATTTTGGCCAGGTCTATGAGCAGATCGTTACTGCTTAGCTCAATTTCCGGAATCAGGTCAACCTGGTGCTGTAAAAACAGATTATGCAGGAATTCACTGGTGGTGCTGTTTCGGTCGAGCATCATGATAGGATATTTATTGAGCTCAGAAAAAGCTATCTCCTGCTTGCGAAGCTTGAAATAATTGGGATTTGCCACAAAAACATCGGAAAAGTTGCATATGGTTTTCTGTCTGTATGAGTGATTGAGGTGCGAGTTTGGAAAATTCGTGACAATCAGGTCAACCTTCCTTTGCTCCAAAAGCTCCACACACTGGATAGATGTGGCATTTGTGACCTTGATAGGCACATTCGGAAACCTCTGATGGAACTGCTTTAAGTAAGGAACCAGCAGATAACGGCATATGGTATCGCTTGCGCCGATGTGAAGCTGGCCAAGTCCAAGTGTGCCTGAGTCTAAAAGCTGGCTTTCACCGCGGGCAATAAGATTCATGGCAGGCTCAATGTGCTTTAAAAGCAGGGCACCGGCTGCGGTGAGCTGTACCTTCTTTGTGCTTCTGATGAAAAGAGTCTGTCCCAGCTTCTTTTCGAGAGTCTTAATAGACTGGCTTACTGCGGACTGTGAAATAAACAGCTTCTTGCTGGCTTCAGAGAAGCTTAGGGACGTTGCCACGTAGTAAAAGACCTTGTAAAGCTCATAATTTATATCCATTTTGTTATCCTCCGTATAAATATGGTTATTTGCATCTGTTTTTATCAATGAGGGGCAAAATACCTTTTGACCCTTATATCATTATATAAGAAAACTATAATTAACGCAACTTATAAAACAAATTAAATATATTAATTATACTTATCATAACTAAAGTGTTATACTACAACCATAGTTTTAAAGTCCGATTGTGCAAAAAGCCGGACGGTAACGAATAATTGGTTACATACTCTCGAATTGAAAGGAGAACATATGAGTAACGTACGTCGTGTATATGTAGAGAAAAAACCTGACTTTGCGGTAAAGGCAAAGGAATTAAAGCATGAGATTAAGCATTATCTGGGAATCACAACTGTGGAGGCAGTACGTGTATTAATCAGATATGATGTGGAAAATATATCAGAGGAGACATACAAGAAAGCCTTGTATACAGTTTTCTCAGAGCCACCTGTTGATGATATCTATGAGGAGACATTTGACTATGGTGATGCAAAAGTATTTACTGTAGAGTTTTTACCGGGACAGTTTGACCAGAGAGCAGATTCAGCCGAGCAGTGTGTGAAGCTTCTCAATGAGAATGAGGAGCCGATTATCAGAAGTGCTATCACATATGTGATTGAGGGTGCTATCACAGATGAGCAGTTTGCTGCTATTAAGAAGCACTGCATCAACCCTGTTGATTCGCGTGCTATCGGCATGGAAAAGCCTAAGACACTTGTGCAGGAGTTTGATGACCCTGCTGATGTCATCATATTTGACGGTTTCAAGGATATGGCAGAGGACAAGCTGAAGGAGCTTTATTTATCATTGAACCTTGCCATGACATTTAAGGATTTTCTTCATATCCAGAATTATTTTAAGAATGAGGAAAAGCGTGATCCTTCAATGACAGAAATCCGTGTGCTCGATACATACTGGTCAGATCACTGCCGTCATACAACATTCTCTACAGAGCTTAAGAATGTCAAGTTTGACGATGGCTTCTACCGCACACCGATTGAAAATACCTACAAGGATTATCTCAATACATTTTCAAATATCTACAAGGACAGAAATGACAAGTTTGTCTGCCTGATGGATCTTGCACTTCTTGCCATGAAGAGATTAAAGGCAGAGGGCAAGCTTGATGATCAGGAAGAGTCTGATGAGATCAACGCATGCTCTATCGTGGTACCTGTTGAGGTGGACGGAAAGACAGAGGAGTGGCTTGTAAACTTCAAGAACGAGACACACAACCATCCTACAGAGATTGAGCCTTTTGGTGGCGCTGCTACATGCCTTGGCGGAGCAATCCGAGATCCTCTCTCAGGACGTACATATGTATATCAGGCAATGCGTGTAACAGGTGCAGCAGATCCTACAGTACCGGTTTCACAGACAATTGAAGGAAAACTTCCACAGAAGAAGCTTGTCAGAGAAGCAGCTCACGGATACAGCTCATATGGAAACCAGATCGGACTTGCAACAGGCTATGTCAAGGAGGTTTACCATCCAAATTATGTTGCAAAGCGTATGGAGATCGGTGCAGTTATGGGTGCGGCTCCAAGACGTGCTGTCCAGAGACTTAACTCAGATCCGGGAGATAAAATCATTCTCCTTGGAGGACGCACAGGACGTGACGGAATCGGTGGTGCTACAGGTTCATCAAAGGCACACAATACAAAGTCTACATCAGTATGCGGAGCTGAGGTACAAAAGGGTAATGCACCTACAGAGAGAAAGCTTCAGAGACTTTTCAGAAGAGAAGAGGTCAGCCATATCATCAAGAAATGTAACGATTTCGGTGCCGGCGGAGTTTCTGTTGCTATCGGAGAGCTTGCTGACGGACTTCGCATAGAGCTTGACAAGGTACCAAAGAAATACGCAGGTCTTGACGGAACAGAGATTGCTATCTCAGAGTCACAGGAGCGTATGGCAGTTGTAGTTGCGCCTTCTGATGTTGAGCAGTTCCTTGCATACGCAAAGGAGGAAAATCTCGAGGCAACAGAGGTTGCGGTAGTTACAGAGGATCCAAGACTTGTGCTTGAGTGGAGAGGCAAAGAGGTAGTAAATATCTCTCGTGCATTCCTTGATACAAACGGAGCTCATCAGGAGACAGATGTTGAGGTTGAGATGCCTTGCGAGAGTGACAATTATCTGGACAAAATCAGCACACCTGCTGTAGCCAAGATGGTTGAGGCAGGAGATATGAAGGGTGCCTGGGAGGCAGAGCTTGAAGACCTTAACGTATGCTCACAGAAGGGACTTGTTGAGATGTTCGACGGCTCTATCGGAGCAGGCAGTGTATATATGCCATATGGTGGACGCTACCAGCTCACAGAGACACAGTCAATGGTTGCAAAGCTTCCTGTATTAAAGGGCAAATGCGATACAGTAACAATGATGGCTTACGGCTTCGACCCATATCTTTCATCATGGAGCCCATACCACGGATCTATATATGCAGTGCTTGAGTCTATCTCAAGAATCGTTGCAGCTGGCGGAGATTACAGCAAAATCCGTATGACATATCAGGAGTACTTCCGCAGAATGAACGAGGATCCAAAGCGCTGGAGCCAGCCGTTTGCAGCACTCCTCGGAGCATATGATGCTCAGATTGGCTTCGGACTTCCTTCAATTGGTGGAAAGGATTCCATGTCAGGTACCTTTAATGATATTGATGTACCGCCTACACTCGTATCATTTGCAGTGGATGTGGCAAAGGAAAAGGATATCATCACACCTGAGCTCAAGAAGGAGGGCAACCAGCTTGTTCTATTTACAATAGATAAGGATGAGTTTGATCTTCCAAAATATGATCAGGTTATGACACTTTATACAGCAATCAGAAATCTTATCCAGGATGGCGCAATTGTTTCAGCATATGCACTTGACGGAAAAGGTCTTGCCGCAGCAGTATCAAAGATGGCATTTGGTAACAAGCTTGGTGTAACAATCGAGGATGAGGTGACAAGCGATACACTCTTTGCACCTGGCTTTGGTAATATCGTAGCTGAGGTTCCTGTTGATGCACTTTCAAAGGTCAGAGAGGTAATTATTCCGGTATTCCCTGGAACAAACTGTGAGTATGATAGTGCTAAGGCATTTGAAAGAGCAGGCGCTGACACAATAGTCAAGGTATTCAAGAATCTCACAGCAGAGGATATCCGCGATTCGGTTGATGAGTTTGTAAAGGCAATTGACAAATCTCAGATTATCATGTTCCCTGGTGGATTCTCAGCAGGAGATGAGCCTGAGGGATCAGCTAAATTCTTTGCAACAGCATTTAGAAATGCAAAGATGACAGAGGCTGTTGAAAAGCTCATTAATGAGAGAGATGGACTTGCACTTGGTATCTGTAACGGTTTCCAGGCACTTATCAAGCTTGGACTTGTACCATATGGAGAGATCAGACAGCAGGATGCACAGTCACCTACACTCACATACAATACAATCAACCGCCATATCTCAAAGATGGTATATACAAAGGTTGTTTCAAACAAGAGCCCATGGCTTGCACAGGCTAAGCTTGGTCAGACCTACTGCAATCCGGCATCACATGGCGAGGGACGTTTCGTAGCACCGAAGGAGTGGCTTGATAAGCTCTTTGAAAACGGACAGGTTGCCACACAGTATGTTGACTTGGACGGAAATGTATCAATGGATGAGGAGTGGAACGTAAACGGCTCATACATGTCTATTGAAGGTATCACATCTCCTGACGGAAGAATCCTCGGCAAGATGGCTCACTCAGAGCGCCGCGGCGAGTCTGTAGCAATCAATATCTACGGCGAGCAGGATATGAAGATATTCGAGAGCGGTGTGAAATACTTTAAATAATTCATAACTGAATAATTACAATATCTTATATATTTATTGGGTTATTATCTCTGCAATATAAACAATTAAGCTTCCATGGAGGTCAC
>PPYF01546260.1_pt1 | contig 10241 bp, 6 predicted proteins | sample 1559871 | NCBI WGS metagenome assembly PPYF01 (sample SAMN08240021, study PRJNA423297) | Human gut metagenome, whole genome shotgun sequencing project.
CTCTTTGACAGTACATATGCCTGTGCTGCTATCTTCTGCTGCATCTGTTTTCTGGAAGAAGACGCATCCATCAGTATGTCGACAGAAAAGCCCGGTGTCTCCACCTCATCTTTTCGCTCAAAAACACGCGGATTGTCCAGATACAGGGCCTTCCATACTCTCGCAGGCTTTATACGGCCGTGTGTTGAAGCATCCATAAATGTCTCATCTGCTGTCTCCAGGTGCATTCTAAGGCTTTCTGTAAGTCTCCTTATACTGTTTTGATACACTGCCATGTTTTTTTCAAAATGCTCTTTATTCTTGTCGTATTGCATGGCTGTCTCTTTTGTAAATGCAAGAATTTCCCTGCGCTCTCTTTTGTTGTCAATCTCATCAGGTATAGTCTGCTTTTTCTCCGATGAAATACCTCTGGTAAAAAGCAAATGACAGTTTTTGTGATTTCCTACACAGAGCTTTTTCTCCAGCTCGGCCTGCTGCCTGTCAGAATACATGCTTTTTCCAAAACAGGCTGTCACATACCGCTTCGCTTCTATTGGATCTTTCTGCAGTGCAAACTGCAACAGATATCTCTTTGAATGCTCCATAGACAAAGCTGCTGTATCCGAGGCCATATTTTTATCATAAAAGCTATTCGCTCTGACATACTGTGTGCTGACTTTTCCTATTGAGTGAAATGCTCCTGCTACCTTCTGCAAGAAATATATGCCCTGCGGCTTTGCCACCTTTATCGGCTTATACGAGAAATACTTCCACAGATTTTCTCTCGTTTTTTCTATAATCTCATCCGTTGTCATATCAGGTGTAAAACAAAAAGCATGCAGTATCTCTTCATCCTCTTTGCAAAGACCTGATGGTTTTCCAAGTATCCTTCTGCAATGTGCATTTCTGATTATATCAATCCTCGAATACTCCCTGTTTTTATTGACTCCTGCAAGGCTCTTTTTCGCGTACTCAAGCCTTAAATCATATAAGGCAGGTCTCGTTTGTCTCTCCTTTTCATACAGGGCATTTTCCAAACCTATCCATAAAAGACCCTCATAAAGCATGGCGTTTTTCCCTGTCAGCTGATTGAATAAGGCATCTATCTTGTCATGCTCATACCACTTGTATTCAAGCCCAATAATCAGATTAAGGTAAATATCCGCAGTGCCATCCGGTGCAAATGCCAGAAAAAGCGGCTCTATGTCATAATCACAGGCCGCCATCCATATGAAGTTTCTTGCTCTTTTTGCTTCCTTTATATCCTGTTCTTCCATATGTTCCATTCCTTCATATGTCACAAGCTCATATCAACAAAACAGCTGCTCTCCGCTCATCTTCCTTGAGATTCTTGCACGGATTGTATCACGGATAAGCGTCTGCTCATACTCATCAAAGCTCTTGTTTGTTATACCCATATCCAGAGCTGTATATATATTTAAGCCATTTTCCATCATACCAATTGAACCGATGAGACCACGCAGATCAAGTGCCTTTGATGATATTTCGCCATTTTTGCACTTGGTATGCAGTTCAAGAAATACCTCCGCAAGCTCATTTGCTCCCGCTTCACGTATTGCAGGATAATGTTCCTTTATGAGCTTCACAAGGCTCTCTTTTGAAATCATAGGCATCCGGATTACCGCAAAACGTGATACAAGAGCCTCATTTAGCTCCTTTGTGCCTGCATAGCCGTAATTCATCGTGGCAATAAATCTTGTTGCCGGATGAAGCGACAGTCTGTCATAGCCCGGCACATCTATTGTACGTCTGAAATCAAGTGTGGCATGAAGCACTGCCATAGCCTCACTTTTTGCCATATTTATCTCATCAAGTACCGCAAAGCCGCCTGTTTTTGCGGCTGTATACACAGGTCCCGGCCTGAAGGTTACTTCTCCGGCGCTAAACGTATCGGTTCCGATAAGTGATGCTGCATCCATATTTACGTGAAATGACACATCCCAGCGTGGTCTGTTAAATACACCTGCCAGATTCTCTGCGAAAAGATTCTTTCCTGTGGCCTTTTCTCCTACTAAAAGCAGATTTTCTCCACATAAAACGGCGGTTATAGCCTGCTCCCACACATCGCTTCCGTAATAAAATTGTGTAGGCACGGGGATTCTTGACTCATACTCCTTGTCCACCGGATACTGCGAGCGAAACTTTTCAATTTCCTTAATCAGATTTTCTGAAATGCCAAGCTCTCTTAATTTGTCCAACAAGCTCATCGCTTCCTTTCATGTCAGATATTTTAACTGTTATAGGCCATACATACTCAAAACCGTACACAGTTTATGCTTTACGTTATATTGTCATACGATATATTATTTCTTCACGCCCTTGGTGTCACGGTTTGCAATGTGCAGCCTGTGAAGCGCCACCTGCTTACCCTTTACCTCGACCTCTTTTTCCTCCAGGTCATTAAGCAGATAAATATCAGTAAGCTCATCCTCTCTGTCAAGTCTCATTCCCCTGACACCTACTGCTGCCTTTTTCTTTTCAGGAATAGTGCCACAGTCGATTCGAAGGAACATCTCCTTCTTTGAACGCATTACCATTGTAGCATTCTCTGAAAGCATGTCAACAAACAACAGCTCATCATCATCCATGAGCTTTGTAGCCTGCGAGGTCTTTCGTGTCACCACAAACTCAGCACCATCCACGAGCTTTATCATGGCTGACTTCGTTCCAAATATAAGCTTGTGCTTTTCAACATCCATAAGAGGCGCTATAAATACTATATCCTCCTTACTGCTGTCATAGTTGCTTACATTGTCAATAGGTGTGCCCTTGTCACGGAATTTGCCGTAAGGCAGGTCTAACACCTTGACAAGATGCATGTTTGCCTTGTTTGTGAAAATGCACAGCTTATCTATATTTTTGACCTTTAATATCAGCTTGTTCTCTGCGTCAGCTGTATCTTTGTTTCTATCATAGGTTGAAGTATCTACTGTTTTCACATAGCCGAAGCGGTCCATAAGCAGCACTACATCCAATACCTCAAGCTCTTTTTTGACCACAACTGCTTCCTCGAGATTATCAAGCTCTGTGCGTCTGTCCCTTGCATACTCCTTGCGGAACGCTTTAAGCTCCTTCATAATGACCTTTGCCATGGATGAGCGATGCTCTAAAATATCGCTGTACTCTGCAATCTTTGCCCTGGTCTCCTCGTGCTCCTTAATCAGAGCCTCAATTTCGAGTCCAATCAGCTTGTACAGACGCATTTCAAGGATAGCAGCTGCCTGACGCTCAGTAAAGCAAAGCTGGGCTGCCATGGCTTCTGAAGCCTTTGACTTGAATTTAATTTCCTCTGTCTCTCCGTTTATGAGACATGCCTTTGCCATTTTCTGGTCACGGCTTCCTCTTAATATTTCAATAATCAGATCTATCACGTTGCAGGCCTTTATGAGTCCCTGCTGTATTTCTTCTTTCTCCTGCTCCTTTGCAAGAAGTGTCTCATACTTTCTTTTTGCAATCTCATACTGGAAATTGACATGATGCCTTATTATTGGTACAAGACCAAGCGTCTCAGGTCTTCCATTTGCGACGGCCAGCATATTTACACCGAAAGTGTCCTCCAGCTTTGTCTTTTTATACAAAAGGTTCTTAAGTGCCTCAACATCAGCACCTTTTTTAAGCTCTAAGACAATTCTTATTCCCTCTTTCGATGACTGGTTGGTTATATCCACAATATCCGTTGTCGCTTTTGACTCGACAAGTGAATAGACATCATTTAAGAATTTTCCTATATTGGCACCAATCATTGTGTATGGGATTTCCGTAATGACAAGCTTGTCCTTTCCTGCCTTACCCTTCTCTATTTCGATTCTTCCACGGATTTTTATCTTTCCCTGTCCGGTCTCATATATTGCTGCAAGATCATCCTGATTTGCAACAATGCCTCCTGTCGGAAAATCAGGTCCCTTTATATACTGCATCATCTCGGCAGTGGTGATATCAGGATTTTTCATATAAGCAATCACACCGTCCACCACCTCGCCAAAATTGTGTGGTGGAATGCTTGTCGCCATGCCGACTGCTATACCCTCAGCACCATTTATCAAAAGGTTCGGCACCTTGACCGGAAGCACCTCAGGCTCTTTTTCTGTCTCGTCGTAGTTTGGAATGAAATCAACCACATTTTTGTCTAGATCAGCAAGATATGCTTCCTGTGTGATTTTTTGAAGTCTTGCCTCAGTATAACGCATGGCAGCGGCTCCGTCTCCCTCGATTGAGCCAAAATTACCGTGTCCATCGATAAGTGGCATGCCCTTTTTGAAGTCCTGTGCCAAAACAACCATCGCATCATAGATTGATGAATCACCGTGTGGATGATATTTACCCATTGTATCACCGACTATACGCGCACTCTTTCTATATGGCTTGTCGTACCTGATGCCCAGCTCATGCATATCATAAAGTGTACGCCTTTGTACAGGCTTAAGCCCATCGCGCACATCCGGCAGGGCTCTTGCTATAATGACACTCATCGCATAGTCAATATATGATTTCTGCATCAGCTCCGAATATTCGGTCTGTATTATATTGTTGTCTACATTGTTATCTATATTTCTATCCATGTCTTTCTCCGATTATAAATACTGCTTAACTATTCAGAACCACTGAGAACCAAAAGCAGAAGCGTCATGCTTACACATCCAGCTCCGCGTCATGCGCATGCTCGTATATGAACTCTTTTCTCGGTGGCACATCACTACCCATAAGCAGTGATGTCACATCATTTGCCAGGCGCCCATCCTCTATTTCAATACGCTTTAGCATCCTTGTTGCGGGATTTAGTGTGGTATCCCAGAGCTGATCCGCATCCATCTCTCCAAGACCCTTATATCTTTGCAACGTAAACTTGCCTGTATGTGTCTTTCTGTACTTGTCAAGCTCCGCATCGTCATACAAATATTTTTCCTCGCCCTTTGACGGAATAGCCTTGTAAAGCGGAGGCATGGCAACATATACATGTCCCTCTAAAATAAGCTCTGGCATAAACCTGAAGAACAGAGTCAAAAGCAGTGTGGAGATATGAGCTCCGTCCACATCGGCATCGGCCATAATGATGATTTTGTCATAACGAAGCTTTGTTATATCAAAATCATTTCCATACCCTTCCGAAAATCCGCAGCCAAACGCATTTATCATTGTCTTTATTTCAGCGTTTGCCAGTACCTTATCAATACTTGCCTTTTCAACATTCAAAATCTTGCCTCGAATCGGCATGATTGCCTGAAACATACGGTTTCTTGCCATCTTTGCCGAGCCTCCGGCCGAATCTCCCTCGACTATGAAAATCTCGCACTTAGAAGCATCCCTGCTCTCACAGTTTGCAAGCTTTCCGTTTGAATCAAAGGAAAACTTCTGCTTTGTGAGCAGATTGGTCTTTGCCTTCTCCTCAGCTTTTCTAATCTTTGCGGCCTTCTCAGCACATGATATTACCGTCTTTAAGACCTCAAGATTCTTGTCAAAATAAAGCGGTACCTCGTCATTTGTCACCTTGGCAGTAGCACGGTTTGCATCCTGATTGTCAAGCTTTGTCTTTGTCTGACCCTCGAATCTAGGGTCAGGATGCTTTACCGACACTACAGCAGTCATGCCGTTTCTGACATCTGCTCCGTTGAAATTCGCATCCTTGTCCTTTAATATACCAAGCTCTCTGGCATATGAATTGATAATACCTGTAAAGGCTGTCTTAAAGCCTGTGATATGCGCTCCACCCTCAGAATTGTATATATTGTTGCAAAAACCTAGAATATTCTCATGGAACTCGCTTGTATACTGAAAAGCCACCTCAACCTTTATATCCTCACTCTCTCCTGTAAAGTAAATGACATCATGCAGCTTTTCTATATTTTTATTTAAATCCTTTACAAAACCGATAATACCCTCAGGCTCATGATACTCAATATGCTCTGTCTCATCGCCTCGTTTGTCCTCGTATATGATTGTAAGCTTCGGATTGAGATACGCTGTCTCCTTCAGTCTGTTCTTTACATCCTCTTCCTTGAATCTTGTCTTCTCAAAAATCTCCGGGTCAGGCAGGAAATTAATCCTTGTTCCTGTTTTTTTGGTTTTGCCTAAAGTAGGGAGCAGGCCATTTTCAAGCTCCACAACAGGAACACCCTTTTCATATCTGTCATGGTGGATAAAGCCATCTCTGCTTATCTCCACATCCATATATGTGGATAATGCATTTACAACCGACGAACCAACTCCGTGCAGACCTCCACTGGTCTTATATACAGAATTGTCGAATTTACCTCCTGCGTGCAGTGTTGAGAATACAACACGCGCCGCAGATACACCCTTAGCATGCATACCTACCGGTATTCCACGTCCGTTATCCTCCACCGTACACGAACCGTTTTTCTCAAGAGTTACCCTTATGGTATCACAGGCACCTGCCAGATGCTCATCTACTGAATTGTCCACAATCTCATATATCAGATGGTTTAGTCCCTTGGTTGTGACACTTCCTATATACATACCCGGTCTTTTTCTGACTGCCTCAAGTCCTTCTAAAATTGCTATGCTCTTCTCATCGTATGTTTGCTTCTTGGCCATACTTGTCTCCTACTTCTTTAAATTGCGTAATAATTATATTATCTGCCCTGCCTGCTATCCTTGATATGCGCTAACACCATCGTAGCTATTTTGAATATCATAGCATCATCAAAGGTTCTGATATCAAGACCTATCGACTTCTCAATACGCTCTAGCCTGTACACAAGCGTATTTCTATGCACATAAAGCTGTCTTGCAGTCTCTGAAATGTTCAGATTGTTCTCGAAGAACTTGGAGATTGTAGACATTGCCTCCTCGTCATCAAGTATCTGTGGCACCTCATCACCAAAAACCTCACGGATAAACATCTCACACAGACTCATTGGAAGCTGATAAATAAGTCTTCCTATGCCCAGCCTGTCATATGCCATAATTTCCTTTTCCACGTAAAACAGCCTGCCGACCTCAAGCGCCATTTTTGCCTCCTGATAAGACTCTGCAATCTTTGGAAGAACATCCGTCGGATTGCCATAGCCCACCCGTACCTTAATCATAGCCTCTGCAAGCAGATTGTCAACCAGACTTCCTGCAATAGATGAAAGCTTTTCCTGAAGCTTTGGTGAATCTATATCCTCAACATCCTTTACCAGCACTATATTATGCTCATCCATCGCCACCACAAAATCACCGCTTCTGATATCTGCCAGATTCTTTACAAGCTCAACTGCTATCTCATTGCTGTTCTTTCCGGTATCTATAACATATACTACTCGTTTTCTGTTTTCTATATGTAATTTCTTGGCACGATTTATTATATCAGAACCAAGCATATTGCCAAGAAGAATATTCTGAATAAAATTATTTCTGTCATATCGCTCTGACTCACCGAGCACAAGTGTACGAAGCTGACAAACTGCCATCCTGCCTATTACAAGATTCTCACTCGTATACGGGCAGAACATTACGAGCACATACTCAAGCTCTGAATCAATTTCAACCGCAAATGCAATTGCATCGTTTTTTTCCTTAACATCCTCTTCGGATACTATAAACTCCTTCACAAAAATGTCGCTATGTTCCGGCTCTTCCACCGTACCTGTCAGATGCTTTCCCTTGGCTGAGTATAAAATCGCATCAAACGAAGTAATATTTTTTATTTCCTCAAGTGATTTTTTCAGTTTCTGATTCGTAATCATATTCTTATCCTCTCATTACTGTTCTGACGTAGGCAAGTAAAAAGCTTCCACAAGTCATAAGCTGTAACCCTGTTATAATTTAACACCGTAACTTAACTTTTCAGAACCTCACACACATTCGCAAAAGAAAACCGGGTGTAAATTATACACCCGGTCTGTCAATTTACAACTATTTAATTTTAACGAACTAGTTGGTAATTGTCAATTCAGTTTCTTTATCAAATACATGAATCTTGTGTGGATCAAATGCAAGCTCAATGTGATCACCGTAACGAGCCGGTGTATCTGAATCAACTCTTGCTGACATATTTGCGCCTGCAACTGTGAAGTATAATAATACCTCTGCACCAAGTAACTCATATCCTGTAACATCTGAATCAATCTTGCATGAAGCAAATTTATCAAGATGCTCTGCTGAATCGTAGATATCCTCCGGTCTGATACCGAATACTACGTTCTTTCCAGCATAACCGCCATCGATAAGCTTCTTAGCCTTTGCCTCTGGAAGCTCAACCTGGTATTTATCGAATTTAAGGAATGCCTTTGCTCCCTCAACAACACACTGAGCATCTACAAAGTTCATCTGTGGTGATCCGATGAATCCTGCAACGAACAGGTTGTTTGGCTGATTGTAAAGCTTCTGTGGGCTGTCTACCTGCATGATAACACCATCTTTAAGAACAACGATTCTTGTTCCAAGTGTCATAGCCTCTGTCTGATCATGTGTAACGTAGATGATTGTTGCACCTAATCTGTTATGTAATGAAGAAATCTCAGATCTCATCTGTACACGAAGCTTTGCATCAAGGTTTGATAAAGGCTCATCCATAAGGAATACCTTAGGATTACGAACGATTGCACGACCCATGGCAACTCGCTGTCTCTGTCCACCTGAAAGAGCCTTTGGCTTACGGTCTAATAATTTCTCAAGGTCAAGGATTCTTGCTGCCTCCTCAACTTTTGCCTTAATCTCATCCTTTGGAACTTTTCTAAGCTTAAGTCCAAATGCCATGTTGTCAAATACTGTCATATGTGGGTAAAGAGCGTAGTTCTGGAATACCATTGCGATATCACGATCCTTTGGCTCTACGTCATTCATAACCTTTCCGTCGATGATAAGCTCTCCTGAAGAAATCTCCTCAAGACCTGCGATCATACGAAGTGTTGTTGATTTTCCACATCCTGAAGGTCCTACGAAGATGATGAACTCTTTATCTTCTACTTCAAGGTTGAAATCCTTAACTGCCTCAAATCCGTTTGGATAAACTTTGCAAATGTTCTTTAATGATAAACTTGCCATTTTAAAATACCTCCTAAGTATTATGTACATATATGTAACTGTTCAGTGCCATGACTGTCTGTTACCTTGTTTCTTTGTATCTTTATAATACAAAACATATCGTCAATTGGCTATAGTCAATCCGCCAAATAATTTAACGTGTTGTTGTCATTATGACGAAACACAGTCTGATATCGAAACAATTACAAGGCAATTACTGCAATAAACGTACTAATTACAGCTTAGAATATCCAAAGCCATTGACCATAGCCTCAATTGGCAGCCCCTTCTTGCAGAATGGACACTCTGTAACAGGATATGTCTGGTAGTTTACCACATCATCGTCATCGAACAGCTTATCAATCTTTACTCCATTGACCTCATCGATGGTTGAGAATATGGACGCAATACATGTGACCATACCGCCATAATAGTTGATACACTCCATAGCTCTTCTGATTGTCTCACCTGTTGTGGTAGTTGCCAGAAGAAGTACAACGTGCTTGCCATCTATAGCGCCCTTATTGTTATCCCTGAAAAGCATCTGTCCGTTGTTAATCTCAGGCGATACAACGTAAATTGTCTCGTGCTTATTCACAGACATAAGTCCGTTTCGCTCAATCTCCTGGCTTAAGAATGCACCAATCATTTCTGTTCCATCCATACATACGATTGTATCTATATATGAATGATGCGGTACCTTGGTGTAAAGAGCCTTTGCAGCTTCCTTTGCCTCGGACACACGGGTCTTGATGCTTGTCACATCTACATAATAATTAATATGCGAATGACTTGTAGCGAAATGTCCCGGTATAGCATGTAAGTTTAAGCCTGCACTCTCCTTTGATTTAAATTTTACAATACGATTTTCCATGATAAGTCCCCCTTTTTAAGTAAAGATTAGTTTTAATTGTAACTCATTTGTGATTAATTAGCTCCTGTAGAACCGAATCCACCTGCACCACGCTTCGTATCAGAAAGCTCTGACACCTCATTAAACTCAACAGCCAGATATGGCATGACCACAAGCTGCGCTATACGATCTCCGGGATTAATAGTGCGTGCCTGCGTTCCATCATTGTGAAGAGCCACAATATACTCTCCCCTGTAATCACTGTCACACACACCCACGCAGTTCGCCGGGCGAAGTGCCTGCTTTGCAGCTAAACCACTTCTGGCAAAAACTGCCCCAAAATATCCGTCAGGAATCTCTATCGAAAGCCCCGTGCCTATCTTTGCTGTCTCGTGTGGCTCAATGACAAGCTCCTTAGTAA
>PPYF01067448.1_pt1 | contig 10240 bp, 6 predicted proteins | sample 1559871 | NCBI WGS metagenome assembly PPYF01 (sample SAMN08240021, study PRJNA423297) | Human gut metagenome, whole genome shotgun sequencing project.
GGGGGGGGGAAATCAGCAGCCCTTCATCGTAATCCTTGCCGACGATACGCAGGATGCCGGTGCCGGCCTCGCGCTCTCGATCAGCCAGTCTAACAACACCTTCGAGCGCGGCGACATCGTCGAAGTATCGCTCAGCGACGCATCGGCACAACTCTTCAGCGGTCTGCTGCAGGTTTCGACCCACAACGAGCCCATGCTCGTAGGGCAGACCGAACCGCTGGCCCCGATCGCCGTCACCGCAGACAAAATCGCGGAATACGAATCGCAATACGTAAAGATCGAAAACACGCAGCCCGAAGCGTCGGAATCGGGCACCTGGAACAGCGACTCGAACAAGGGCAATGTTTCCATGGAGACCAAGGACGGAAAGTCCTACAAAATCCGCACCCTGCAAACCGCATCCTATGCACAGGATGCCATCCCGACCGACAAGAGCGGTTCCATCGCAGGTATCGCGGGCATCTACAACGGCACACTGCAAATCCTGCCCTGCAACGGTGATGACATCCAGCTTGCCGAAGCTCGTTTCACGGTACAGGGCAACAAGGCTACGCTGGCCGAAGTGCTCGAAGCCGGCGCCGGCTCGGCATTCGAAGTCGAGGGCGTGAGCGTCATCGCCGCCAACGAGCAGGGAGTACTCTTCCAGCAGGACGGTGCACGCATCTACGCATTCAAGGGCGAAGCCCACGACCTGGCCGTCGGCGACGTGGTCACCGTGTCGGGCAAAACCGAGTCGCGCAACGGTCTGCTGCAGTTCGGAAAGGGCTGCAGTTTCACCAAGACCGGCCATCAGGATATCACCCAGCCGCAGCCTGCGGCATTCTCGGCAACGGAAATCGAAGCCTACATGAAAAACCCCGAGGTGAAATACGTGACCTACAAGGGTACTGTACTCGTATCGGGCAGCTACGTCAACGTCGAGATCGACGGCACTTCGGTACAGGGCAGCCTGGATTACATGAGCGACGATTTCAAGGAGAAGTACAACAGCCACAACGTGACCATCACCGGCTGGCTCTTCGGCTCGTACAAGACCTATATGTATACCATCCCCGTGGAGGTCAGGGACGAGGGCGAATTCGAAGAGGAAGTTCCCGACGGGGCGATCTTCTACAGCACCTTCGACAAAGAACTTTCCTCGCAGTCTTTCGACACGAGTTCGGGATGGCCGTACCTCGACCAGTTCGAGGGCTGGATCAACCACAAGGGTTCGGGTATCGCCGCTGTGACCTACGACTACAGCAGCATGTCCGTACGTACGAACCAGTCGTCGAAAGGTTCGCTTTCGCTCTACGACGGTTCGGGCAAGAACAACATCTTCTTCAGCACGGCGCCCAACTATTTCACGATCCAGAAGATCGCGGTAACGTCGCAGAACCTTCGCCTCTCGTTCGGCGCGCAGCGCTACGCACAGGGCGCCACCAACACGTTCATCAAGTCTGACTTTGTGGTACGCCTTTCGGCCGACGGGCAGCTTTGGTCGCAGGCGCTCGACTACGATTTCGGCAGCGTAGCGGACGAACCGGGTGAGTGGCGCCTCGCAACAGCAGACTTCACCCTGCCGGCAGGCACCGGCACGCTCTACATCAAGTTCGAAGCCAAGATGAGCAGCGTGAACCGTATCGACGACGTATTGCTGACCCCGGGCAACGGCGGGCAGGCAATCGAGTTCGGTAAGGAAGAGGAGACACCGCTTTCGACGATAGCCGAGGTGCTGGCGGCTCCCATCGACGAAGTTTACAAGGTCGAAGGACAGGTGATCGGCACCCACTCGAAGGGCTTCCTCGTAAAGGACGCCACGGGTACGATCCTCGTATTCAAGAAGAACCACGGCATGACCGTCGGCGACAAAGTCACCGTCGAAGGCGCAACGTCGGAATACGGAGGCATGAAGCAGTTCGGCGAAACGTCGGAACTCACCAAGAACGGCTCGGGAAGCTATACGCAGCCCACCCCGACGGATTTCGGGGCAGCGCAGTTCGACGCCTATGTCAACAACCCGACGATCCAGTATGTAAAATACGAAGGCAACCTCAGCTCGTACCGCGACCAGATTTATCAGTGGCACTATAATGTCGCCGTGGAGGGTACGAATGTAGTCGGCTCGATCGCCTACCCCAACAGCGACCTGAACATCGAAAATTTCGTCGACCGCAAAGTCATCATCACGGGCTACACCGTCGGTGTTTCGGGGACGGATACCAAATACCTCAATACGCTGACCACGTCGATCGAATTCGCAGAACAGGAGACCATGCCCGACGAGAGCCAGGCCATCACGGTGAAAGAACTCAACGCCAAACTCGCCACGATGAATGCGGGCGATGCGCTGGGCGAACTGATCGCCGTGAAGGGCTATGTGGCGGCCAACAACGAAGGAGGAAACTTCTACCAGCTCATTTCGCTGGTGGACAACACCGGCGAGGCCAACACGGGCATCATCATCAAGGGCAGCGACTACACCGAGAAAGACCTGCCTGTGGGCACGAAAGTGATCGTCAGCCTTAAATACGCCAAGTACGACATCAACAATGACCTGCCGCAGTTGAGGATGGCGACGATCTTCCCCACTCAGGAGAAGGTAACGATGAAAGTCCCCCAGATCACCGTTTCGCAGGCAGGAGATTACGTTGGCCAGTATGTGACGGTAAAGAACCTCACCCCGGCGGCAAATTCGACGACCTGGGTCGTGAATAAGAAGACCACTTCGGTCAACTTCACCGACGACGCCGAACTGCCGATGGTGGCACGTACGACCAATCACGCCGTATTCGCCAACGAAGCTATCGCAATAAAGAAGGCGGATCTGAGTGGTATCATGGAGATATACAAGGGGGGCTATCAGATCTTCCCCAACAGCATGGAGGACGTTGCAGGCTTCAAAGTCGAGTAACACGGCACAATCCATCCGTTTGTAAGAAAATCCCTGCGAGCAGCAACCCGCAGGGATTTTCCGTTTCAAAGAGGGGCCAAGGCCGGGGGGGGGCTGAAGATTTAAGAGCGGTTTACAGCATGGAATTGAAAAATAATCGCTAAATTGTACCGGGAAACCCAACCCGGAAAACCACATGAAAAAATTACTCCTGCTGTTGCTGGGGATCGCTTCGATCCCGGCCGCCTTCTCCCAGGGCGGGAGCGGCATCGACTGGGCCGCCGACCTGGATTACCTGGCCAGCGAACTGCCCGCGAAACATTGCAACCTCTTTGCGAAATACGACAAAGCGCAGTTCGAGACCGCAATCGGCGCGATCAAGGCTTCGGCCGGGGAGGCCGGAGATTTTGCTACGGCGCTCAAAACCCAGCAGCTGATCGCCAGGCTGGGCGATTCGCACACCATGCTATATTTCAACCAGCTGATGAACCGGCAGCAGATACTGCCGCTCGGGCTGCTCTGGGTTTCCGACGGGCTGTACGTCATACAGACGGCCGAGGAAAACAAAGAGTTGCTGGGGCACCGGCTCACAGCGGTCGGCAAGGCACCGGTAGAAACCGTAATCGACAGCCTGAGCACCCTGTTCACGGTCGACAACGAAGCAATGGTAAAATCCATGATTCCCCAATTGTTCCCGTCGTTACAGCTCCTGGAATATTTCGGGTTCGCACACAACGGGCAGGCGGAACTCACGCTGGACGGAGACAAGACCTATACGCTCAAACCGTCCGATCCGCAGCGGGCGGGTCGGGCCGCCTTCCAGCCCGATTCCCTGCCCTTTGCGATCGCGGAAAGGAACGTGCTTTTCACGGATCGCTATTTCCCCGAGGAAAAAATATACTATATCCTCTACAACTCCTGCTGGGGGCGTGAAAGCGAGGCGGAGTTCAAGAGCCGCGAGAAAGCCGCGTCGCTGCCGTCGTTCACGGAATTCGGCCAAAAGGCGTTCGGCATATTGCAGGGCAACCCCGTCGGGAAGATCATTTTCGACATGAGGAACAACGGCGGAGGGAACTCGGCACAGGGGACGGCATTCATCGAAAGGCTGGCCCGGTTCCTGGAACAGCACCCCGGCATAAAAACCTATGTCGTCATCGGGCGAAGCACATTCTCCTCGGCCATCCTGAATACGATGGATTTCAAGCACCTGACCGATGCGGTCGTAGTCGGCGAACAGACCGCCGGCAAACCCAACCACTTCGGCGAGGTACGGAATTTCCAGCTCCCGGGATCGAAGCTGACAGTCGCCTATTCGACCAAATATTTCCGGCGTACGGACGAAGAGGCAGACACGATCACCCCCGACGTCAGGATCGAAATGAGTTTTACGGATTTCACGAAAGGCATCGACCCGGTGTACGAATGGATCAAGGCACAATAGGCTGCGCGGGCGGTTTACTCCGTCCAGCCGTTATGCCGGACGTTCGCCGGGTTCCACTTCTGCTTGGGCTCAGGATTGTCCGCAGGATAGTCCACCGGAATCAGGTTGAGCGGAACGACATCGGAGGGAAGCCCCAGCACGCGCCGCACGGCCTCTACCCGTTCGCCGCGGGGATAAACCCCAGTCCATACGGCTCCCAACCCCAGGGCATGGGCCGCAAGGAGCAGGTTTTCCGAGGCCGCCGAGGCATCCATCACCCACCAGTCGCCGGAAGCCCCCGGATTGCGCGACAAGTCGCCGCAGACGACCACGGCCAGGGGTGCCCGGGCGGCCATCTTCGCAAAGGGCAGCGCCCCGGCGAGTTCGCGTAACAGCTCCCGGTCGTCCACGACAACGAAAGCCCACGGCTGACGGTTCACGGCCGAGGGCGCGGCCATCGCAGCCCGCAGCAGCAGTTCGACCGTATCGGCACCGACCGGGCAATCCCGGTAGGCCCGGATGCTCGTCCGGGTCATAATCACATCGAGGGGGCTCCGCTTGCCGGACTCCCCGGCCGGGGTGCGCTCCCCGGCCGACAGCCACCATACCAGCAACGCGGCCAGCACGGCACCGGCGCAGAAAAAGAGGATTTTCGTCCTGTTCATAATTTTCCGTTATATCGTGTCCCGGCAAATATACGGGAAAAATCGTAAAAAGCACCGCACACCGGTCAAACGACCGTATCGGCGGGTAAATTAATCGACCGGGCGTTTGCAGGGGTCTTTTTTTATCGCTACCTTTGTCCGGATCATATCCCAAAAGGAAAATGCACAAATCGGGCTTTGTAAATATCATCGGGAATCCCAACGTCGGCAAATCGACACTCATGAACGCATTGGTCGGCGAAAAGTTGTCGATCATCACGTCGAAGGCGCAGACCACGCGCCACAGGATCATGGGCATCGTCTCGAGCGAGGATTTCCAGATCGTCTATTCCGATACGCCGGGCATTCTGAAACCCAGCTACAAATTACAGGAGTCGATGATGAAATTCGTGACGGGCGCCGTAGCCGACGCCGACGTCATACTCTATGTCACCGACACCGTGGAGCGGGGGGAACGCTCGGCCGAAATCATCGACCGCATCCGCCAGAGCGGCGTCCCGGCCATCGTGGTCATCAACAAGATCGACCTCACGACGCCCGAGGCACTCGAGGCACTGGTCGACAAATGGCAGGGGGAGTTGCCCGAGGCACGCATCGTACCGGCATCGGCCAAGGAGAATTTCAACATCGAAGGGTTGTTCAAGACCATCCTCGACCTGCTGCCCGAAGGCCCGGCCTTCTATCCGAAGGATACACTGACGGACAAGACGCTGCGGTTTTTCGCCTCGGAAATCATCCGCGAGAAAATCCTCAGGTTCTACGACAAGGAGATCCCCTACTGCTGCGAAATCGAGATCGAAAGCTACAAGGAGGAGCCGGCGATCGACCGCATCGCCGCAACGATCTATGTCGCCCGCGACTCGCAGAAAGGCATCCTGATCGGGCATAAGGGCGAGAAACTCAAACGGGTCGGGCAGGCCGCACGCGAGGACATGGAGCAGTTCCTCGGCAAAAAGGTTTTCCTGCAACTGTTCGTCAAAGTGAACGACGACTGGCGCAACAACGAACGCCAACTGCGCCGTTTCGGGTACGAATTGGAATAAACCGGAATAATAAACCGCCCGAAAAGGACGTTAATGGGACAAGTGAGTCGGAAATTGAAAAAATACATCCTCGGGATCGCACTGGGCATCGCACTGATGTGCGGGAAGGAATCGTATGCGCAGTACAACCGGGAATATTTCTTCTGGGTGGGACGTTCATGCATGATGAACAACGACTACCAGGAGGCCATCCGGACGCTCAACACCCTGCTGCGGTTCGACGAGGATGCCTTCGAAGGCTATTTCCTGCGCGGCATCGCCAAATACAACCTCGACGACCTGCTGGGCGCCGAGGCCGATTTCTCGACCGCCATCCGGCTCAACCCCGTATACACACAAGCCTATACCTACCGCGCGATCACGCGTTCGCGGCTGGGTAATTACGATGACGCCCTGCAGGACTTCCGCGAGGCGATCGACCTGCGCCCGGATCTGCCGGGCCCCTATTACAGCCGCGGCGTGACACGGCTGCTGAACCAGCAGTTCAAGGAGGCCATCGACGATTTCGACAAGTTCATCCGCCAGGAGAACAAAGTCGCCGACGCCTTCATCTGCCGGGGCCTGAGCTACCTGCACCTGAAGGATACGGTACGCGCCTACGACAATTTCAACACCGCCATCCGCACGAACCGCGAGAACCCCGGCGGGTACAACCGCCGCGGTGGGCTCTACATGGAACAGAAACGCTTTGCGGAAGCCGAAGCTGACTTCAACAAGGCCATCGAATGCGATTCGGCCTACCTGCTTTCGTATTTCAACCGCGCACTGGTCTACTCGGACACCAACCGTCCGATGCTGGCCCTCGCGGATTTCGACAAGGTGATCCAGCTCGACTCGACCAATTCGCTGACCTACTTCAACCGTGCCATGCTGCGCACGCAGATCGGCGACTACAACCGTGCGCTGGACGACTACGACAAGGTGGCGCTCTATTCGCCCAACAACGTGCTGGTCTACTACAACCGCGCAGGGGTCTATGCCCAGCTGGGCGAACTGGAGAAGGCGATAGACGACTACTCCTCGGCCATCAAGCTCTACCCCGATTTCGCCAACGCCTATATTTACCGCGGCCGTCTGCGCGAACTGCTGCGCGACCCGCAGGGCGCGAAGAAAGACCGCGACACGGCCCAGAAGAAGATTGCGGAGTACCGCTCCCGCCTGAGCGACAGCACCTACTCGATCTATGCCGACACGACGCAGCGTTTCGACCGCCTGTTGTCGTTCGACAGCAAATTCTCGGGCGGCAGCTTCGACCGCATCACGGGCCACAACGGCGGCCACGAAGAGATGCGCCTGCTGCCGCTATTCAAGTTCACGCTGATGCGTCCCGACACCGTGCCGACCGTGGAACGCTACCACGTACAGCGCGTCGAGGACTTCAGGAAACGGGTGGACAACGAATACCTCACCCTTTCGTGGCGCGAAAGCAATATCCCGGCCGACACGCTCGTGATGCTCGACAAGCAATACGTCGAGGAGCTCAAGTCGGATCGGGCATCGTGGACGGTGCTCTTCGAACGGGGTGTCACGCAGTCGCTCATCAAGCAGTATACCAATGCCGTGAACACCTTCTCCGCGGCCATCGAGCAGAACCCGAGCAACCCGTTCCTCTACCTGAACCGCTCGACGACGCGCGCCGAGATGATCGACTTCATCTCGTCGATCGACAACTCCTACCCGACCTGAACAAGGCCATCAAGCTCTTCCCCGACCTGGCGTACAGCTATTACAACCGCGCCAACCTCAAGGCCCTGTCGGGAAGCCTGCCCGAAGCGTTCGAGGATTACTCGAAGGCCATCGAACAGAACCCCAATTTCGCCGAGGCATATTACAACCGCGGCATCATACAGATATTCATGAAGGACACGCGCAAAGGGTGTCTCGACATTTCGAAGGCCGGCGAGCTGGGTATCGTCGAGGCTTACGAGGTGCTGAAACGATACGCGCCGTTAGAAAAGTAAGCTAACTCAAAAACAAATAATTATGACGGAAATTATCCAACGGAAACTCAACGACTCGGCCTGGGTGCGGTGGACGGCGCTCATCCTGATCGCACTGACGATGTTCTTCGGCTACATGTTCGTGGACATGATGTCGCCCCTGCAGAGCATGATCGAGGCACAGCGCGGCTGGACGCCCGACGTGTTCGGCATGTACGGAAGTTCGGAGTTCATCTTCAATGTCTTCGGATTCCTGATCCTGGCAGGTATCATCCTCGACAAAATGGGTGTGCGCTTCACGGGAATGCTCTCGGCATCCCTGATGTTTATCGGCGCCTGCATCAAATATTACGGCGTGAGCGACGCCTTCATCGGCACTGGCGCCGAGGCTTGGCTCAATAGCTGGTGGGTATCGTTCCCGGCCAGTGCCAAACTCGCATCGCTCGGGTTCATGATATTCGGATGCGGTATGGAGATGGCCGGCATCACCGTTTCGAAGACGATCGCCAAGTGGTTCGAAGGCAAGGAAATGGCCCTCGCAATGGGGCTGGAAATGGCCATTGCCCGTGTGGGTGTCTTCGCCGTTTTCTCCATCTCGCCGTGGCTCGCCAACATGGCTCCCGCAACGGTCGTGCGCCCGGTGGCATTTTGTACCCTGCTGCTGCTGATCGGACTGCTCACCTACACGGTATTCACCTTCATGGATCGCAAGCTGGACAAACAGCTCGGGCTGGATTCCCGCGGCAACAACAGTTCCGAAGAGGAATTCCGCATCAGCGACCTGGGCAAAATATTCAGCAGCAAGGTATTCTGGATCGTGGCCATACTCTGCGTGCTCTACTATTCGGCAATCTTCCCCTTCCAGCGCTTCGCCACGAACATGCTGGAAAGCAACCTCGGCGTCACGGCACAAACGGCCGCCGACATCTTCCGCTGGTTCCCGATGGGCGCCGCGGCCATCACGCCGCTACTGGGCAGCTACCTCGACCACAAGGGCAAGGGCGCCACGATGCTGATCTTCGGAGCCGTCCTGATGACGGTATGCCACCTGATCTTCGCCTTCGTGCTCCCGGCCTATCCGAGTACGCTCGTCGCTTACGGCGCCATCATCATCCTGGGAATCTCGTTCTCGCTGGTACCCGCAGCGCTGTGGCCCTCGGTTCCCAAGATCATGGAGACCCGCTACCTGGGTTCGGCCTACTCGCTGATCTTCTGGATCCAGAACATCGGCCTCTGCCTCTTCCCAGCTGTCATCGGCTACGCCCTCAAATTCAGTAACCCGGGGCATGTGGACGGCACGGCCTACAACTATACGCTCCCGATGGTGATTTTCGCCAGCTGCGGCATCGCGGCGATGCTCCTGGGACTGTGGCTCAAGGCGGAAGACCGGAAAAAGAACTACGGGCTCGAACTGCCCAATATAAAGAAGTAGCCAAACTACGACGAATAAATGAAGCGGAAGGGCTGCCGTGCAATGCACGGCAGCCCTTTGTAATTTTCCGGAGGCAAGGGTTCGGGGAAAATCCCAGCCACGCGATCCGGAATCAGCGTACCATTTCGTACAACTCGGCGATGCGCGTGCACATCTCCTCCCACGAGAAGCGTTTGCGCTCCTCGATGCAGTTCAGGCGGAAGCGTTCGATCGTATCCCCGTCGTACATCCGCGCAATGGCATCGGCCACGCCCTGCACCGTAGGCTCGCAGACATACCCTACGCGACCGTCGGGCACGATCTCCGAAAGACCGCCGACGTCGGTGACGACCATCGGCACGCAGAACTGGTAGGCGATCTGCGTCACGCCGCTCTGCGTCGCGGTCTTATAGGGCTGGACGACGAAATCCACAGCCGAGAAGTAATATTTCACCTGTTCGTCGGGAATGAACCGGTCGTGGAGGATCACCTCGTCCTGCAGGCCGTTGTCGGCAATCTGCCGCAGGTAACGCTCCTTGGGGGTGTAAAATTCCCCGGCGACGATCAGCCTGCGCCCCGCGGCAAGCCCCCGGCGACGCAACCCCGCCCAGGCGTCGAGCAGCAGGTCGAGCCCTTTGTAGTCGCGGATCAGCCCGAAGAAAAGCACGTAATCGACCGTCGGATCCAGCCCCAGCCGTACACAAGCCTCGTTGCGGGCGACCCGCTCCCCGAAGTTCTCGAAAAGCGGATGCGGGGAAAACAGCGCCGGGGCATCGCTGTATGCCTTCAGTTCGCCGTGCACCTGCTCGGACATGTAGACGAACCCGTCCACGACACCCAGGTAATAACGGTTGAAGGGTTTGTCGGTCAGGTGGTGCTCGTGGGGTTC